>OGEZ01000756.1_pt1 | contig 22495 bp, 26 predicted proteins | sample 1570831 | NCBI WGS metagenome assembly OGEZ01 (sample SAMEA2582059, study PRJEB24529) | metagenome | biome: Human gut stool | place: China | collected 2011
ATGAGGAATTACGAACCTTACACAGAGGTGTATAAAGAAACTCTAAATCCGCATTATCTTTTACAGTAGGGTACTGCACCATTTGATGACGAAGAATATAAAAGGTCATTATTCAATCGGATTTAAGCTGAATGCAGGTCTCATATATTCTATTGAACTTCTGCTTAGACCGTATTGTGTGGCGATTTTTTCCCAATTTGAATTTACAATGCCGATAATCTCATTAGCGTATTCTATTGCTTCCTGTTCTTTAAGATTATAATACGATGCAGATTTAATGGCTAAATCAGCAGAAACTCTATTATCATTTGCATCAACATTTAATGATAATTCATCTCCGAACGGAACAGGATTTACATCATATAATGGCGACAACGCCCATCCGGATTTGGTTAGAATAAATCCATGATTTCTTAAATGGTCATCCGTATTGTTAACCGCCATATTAAATACAATTCGTTTCCATAATTCAACAATATCTTGCTTAGGATTTGCTCCATATGATTTAAGAAATGAAACAATGTCTAAATAGCTGCTTCCGTCATCTGCACTTGCTCCGTCTGTTTTGCCGAGCATAGTCATTGCAGAAGAAAATATTTGTATTTATTCATCGGATTTAATTAATAATTCAGTATATAATAAAATATCTAAAACAATAAATTCAGTGCTAAATGAATTTATTAAAGAAATAATTGATCCAGCGATAATATTAAAACTAAAAAAAGAGTTAAAAATTAATTTGAATAAATTCTTAAAACAATTAATTAAATTTATTAAATTATAATTAGAAAGCCTATACAAATCTTTTTAGAAATGTATAGGCTTTTTTACTTAATTTTCATAAATCTGCAAAAAGCAGTCAGTTACTACTAATTATAGAGTTTTATTCATTATTCCCTCCTATCGCATAGTGATTCATATGAATTTATAACACTTTCATTATATAAAGTTGTTTCAACTCGCTAAAAAGTAACACTTTTTTAAATAAAATTATAAAAATTCAAACTTTATCTTCACAAATATATTATTTATGTAGTATATTAAAAGGACGAAAAATTTTTATAGAATTAAAGTACCAATAAATGGAAAGAGGTACTGTTATGGAAATAAATTACAAGGATGTTGGTGTACGAGTTAAACAAGAGCGAATCAATAAAAATATTACTCAAGAAAAACTTGCTGAACTTTCAGGTGTATCTGTTACCCACATGAGTAATATTGAAAATGCAAACACCAAACTGAGTTTACCTGTGCTTATAAATATTGCTAATGCATTAGATTGTGATTCAAGTATACTTTTATTTGAAAATTCTACTTCAAATTTAAATTCTTCTCTATTAATTATTTCAAATATATTATTAGACTGTACAAGTGATGAAAGAATCAGACTGTACAAGTGATGAAAGAATCATTATAATAGACACCATAAAAGCTCTTAAAAACTCTTTAAGAGAAAACAGAAAAGAGGTTTAGTTTGTGAACAGCATACAAAGGGAAATTTGTGAAAATCTTTGGAATGAATATGAACCACAACTCCGCAAAATCTGCAGAGTCAAATTAAGAAGCTGCCCAGATGAAGTTGATGATGTTATGTCAGAAGTGTCTTTAGCTTTATGCAAACAAATAGAAAAATTTGGAAAACCCGAAAAACCAAAACAATGGCTATATGCAACATTTAATAATATTATTAATTTAAAGTATCGGGAAATATATAAACAAAAGGAAAAACAAGAAAACATTGAAAACAAAGATTTCGAATTACCGTTTGAACAAAATGGTATAGAAGAAAAAATTGAAGAAATATATAACAACGAAATAAGAGATAAATTATCCACTTTTTTGTCCAATGATGAATGTATAATTATTAAGTACATATATTTTGACAGATTAAAAATGAAAGAAATTGCTGATATAATTGGTTCAACAGAATCAGCAGTAAAACAAAAACACTATCGAATTTGTAATAAATTAAGAAAGTTAGCAAAAAAATTTGAAAAGAATTATTGAAATTGCGTTCCCTTTTCAATTTACAGAACAACTTAAAATATAGAAAGGTGATATTATGGATAGATTAACACTTTTAGAAACATTAAAATCCAAATCAATGACCTTATCATTTGAAGATATTCAAGGAATTATGGATGAAGAACTTAATAAGAATCCGGAGGAAATGGATGCTGAACTGATAGACTTATGTGCGGATGTTCTAGATAATGCATATTTTGGTACTCAGGATGAAGTTATTACTTTAGAAAATAACAGCGAAGAAAATCAAGATAATGCCAAAACACATGCAAAAAGGATTAAATTCAGCAAAGTATTTTTAATTGCAGCTGTTTTCATTATAATTGCAAGTATCGCTATACCAGTAAGCGCGCGATATGTTCATAATGAAACATCTGATAAAATCGTTCAGTTTTTCAGTGACCATTTCAAAATGAATTTGCGTGAGGGTAATCAAAATGCAAATTATCATTCTAATGACAATGTTAATTTAATTAGTGAACTTGAAAATGCGGGATTTGATAAAATTATATTGCCTGCTGCTTTTTTGAATGACAACTATTCAAAAGAAGATATCAGAATTACAGAGAATGATTCTTCTTTATCAGCAGATGTCGATTTCAAACTTGATAATAATATGACAGGCTGTATTGGTATCACTAAATACAAAAGTGCTGATATAGGCGAAATGCTTGTAGGTCAGGGTGAAATTGGTAAACAATATGATTCTGCCAAGCAAATTACTATTAATGGAATGGATGTTCTTATATTTTCTTCAAGTGAACAAGCTTATATCTGCTATGTCGACAATGACATAGATTATTCAATAAGCGTTCTTAATTGTGATTTGGATAAAGGTGTTGAAATTGCCAAAACATTAGAATAATCAGGAGATTTATATGAAAAAATAATTAATTTAATAATAACAGGATGTTTAATTTTCGCTTTACTAATCCCACAAGTGGCATTTGCAGCAGTAAGAGGAGAAGAAGCAGAATGGCAAGATATTGTCTTATCAGATGAGGAATTTGAAGAAATACTTTCTAATAATCCAGACAATCAAATTACGCCATTGTCTTCAGATTTAATTAATAGACATTCCATTGCAATACAGAAGAATGGAAATTGTTTAATAATTGCTGGAACAACTTATGGCTCATCAGAAGTTTCAAAATGTGGATTTACAAAAGTTTCAATACAACGAAGAAGTAACAGCAGTGCATCTTGGAGCAATTATCAAACATATTCTGATTTGTACAACAACAGTCATCAATATATTTTATCAAAAAGCATTTCTGTCCCAAGTGGATATCAATATCGTGTTACTTGCACACACTATGCTAAGAAAAATCTTGTTTCAACACAAAAAATCAATGGTACATCTAACATACTAACCTTTTAAATGTTAACTAAACTAAACAAGGACTCTTAATTATAGAGTCCTTGTTTTTTTCTGGGTATTTTTTGACCATTTCAAAAAGTTTTCAAAAAAGTGTTACTTCTTTGTTCATTATTGCAACTACACATATGGAAGCAATGTTCAACAAATAATTAAAAAGAACATTATCTTTCAGTCGATGTTAAAAATACAAATTAAATAATTCTGGTATTAAAATTTATCAACAAAGTGATTTTATAAAATGAAACACATTGTAATTTGCAGATTATATATTAGAACAGATAAAAGCAAAAATGCGTTACACATAATCATTGGTTTTAACAACCACATTTATGAAGATGATATGTTCCATAAAGCGCTTTTAAAACAAAATCTTCTTTACAATATTTTTAACATCGACAAATATATCTGTTCTTTTATAAATCTCATTTAACAACTATATTTCTAAATATTAAACCAACTATTGAATGTTTAAATATATAATAACGGAATTAAAATTAGAGTTTAGGAGGGATTTATGAATAAAATTAAATCATTTGTTGAAAAATTCCAGATGTTTATAACAAATTTACCAAAGTTTGAAGCAACTGGAACAGAATCAATCGGCTCATTGGATCCAAAGGAAACAGCCCAGTGCTACAGAAAAGTTGGCGGCAGTTATCTTGTTGTTTACAACCTCAGCGGTACAACAAAACATAAGGCTGGATTTGTTAAGTATGCCGGTGGCGTTACATCAGCTCCTACAGCTTCTAAGACTTACAAAAATGGTTCCACTTCAGAAACCATTTATGCTGATACAGCTAAAAAATACAATCGGCAGTCTTGATCCGCAGGAATCCTGCCAGTGTCTTGGTAAGGTTGATGGAATGTATCTTGTATGCTATAAAGTCAACGGAACATCAAACTATAAGTGTGGCTTCGCTGCATACAGTGGTGGCTGTTAATTACAATCCAATATAATCAAAAAGGTTCTGTGTGCCTATGGCATGCAGAATCTTTGCGCACATTTATATAAAAATTTTTATTTTCTTAATTTGTTGTAACAATCACATTGCAAAACAGCTCTTTAATTATATCAGAAAAAATTGATGGGAAGTGGTATAAATACATTATAAAAAACGCAATGTAAATCCATTAAAATTTTATTTGAGAGAGGTACTTTATTATGAAAAAAGCAATATCAATATTTATATCAATTATATTATTAGCTACAACAATTTTATCCGGCAGTCTGTCAGCTTTTGCCGAAAACACAACTAAATATTGGGAGCCACGTCCTAATTGTCAAGATACAATTGCCTGTGTAAACGATAAAGAATACAGCGATGATATTAAAATATCTTATAATAATGATTCAGAGCAGTTCACAATTTCATATAACGGCAAAGGTGTAGTGATAAATTGGGAATTTCCTCTTTCGGAAGAAAACAAAGACTATAAAATTGTTTCGCAAAGCAATAATACTATTTATATAAAACTTATAAATAAAAATCAAGAATTACCTTATATTAACGCTCTTGTTGATTTTGGTAAAACAACAACTTTGAAAAATAAAACAAAATCAGGTGAACAAACCAGCAAACAATCTAAAGAAAATAGAATAAACGAATCAAGCACAACAAAGGAAAAAACATCAGAAACAACAATTTCTACAACACAAAAAACAAATACAACAATTCAAAACCACACCAATACACCCATAAATAACATTCAGCCCGACTCGAATAATCAAAATACAAATAAAATAATCATTCCTTGTATAATAGGTGTATGTATTTTAATAATAATTTTTATCATAGCAAAAAAAATTAAACATTAAATTATTAAGAAACTGAAAAAGACTCAGTTCCTCTTTATTTTTATAAAAACATCAAAATCTATTTGTAACATTCCCAATATTATTTAACTCTATATTTATGACGGCGTCAGAAAGGCGGTAAGAATATGGACGAAAAAGAACTTGTTATAAGGGCTAAAAAAGGCGACATAGATGCTTTTTGTATTCTTTATGATAATTACATACGGAAACTTTTTAACTACGCATATTATAAACTCGGCAACAGTGAGGATGCTGAAGATGTTGTACAAGATTGTATGCTTACTGCTTTTGAACAGCTTGGAAAATTAAAAAATCCTAAAGCATTTTCATCATGGCTGTTTACAATACTGTATCACGGCTGTATGTCTGCAATCAAGGAACAGATAAAGCAGAGAAATACTTGTGACATTGAAGATTATGCAAATGCATTTTCATATAACAATACCGTCGATGTTGAGCGTGAAGAACTCAAACAGGCATTAAACAGATTAAGCGAGGATGACAGAAATATTGTTCTGCTTTCGGTAGTTGTCGGACTCAACAGCAAGGAAATTGCAAAGATAACAGGGTTTACTGCAGGAAATGTCCGACAGAGGCTGAGCAGAAGCTTATCCAAAATGAAACGCTATTTATCTTAAAGGAGTGTTTGCAATGAAAAATAATGATTTTGATTTTATTAAAAATAGATTTGACAGTGTAGAGCCGAGTATGCCTGACAGTCTTAATAAAGAGATATTAAGACAGAAAATTTCATCAAATGAAGAGCATAAAACGATTAAATTTGAGCAGAAAAAGAATTACTTTAAACCGATTATTTCTGCTGCCGCTTGCTTCATATTGATTGCAGGTATTGCCTTTGCAGCAAATTCAGATGTGTTTAATACTGAAAAAATTTCAGGTTTCGGCAACTATGACGAGGTTAACTCAAAAATAACCGAGCTTGAAAAAGAATCTTCCGTTTCAGAGGGTGGATGTGGTATTTTCAATACTACTTTAGTAAAAGATGAAGAGAATGTTGAAAAGCCTGATGTTGTAAAAACAGACGGCGAATATATCTACTGTGCTTATTTTGACGTAGAAGGCTATACCAACAGAAATAAGGTTTATATATATAAGATCCAGGATAACGAATCAGAATTTGTTTCAGTAATTGATAAACTTGCTTCCGATACAGACGGTGAATATTCTGATTTTTACAAAATAAACACTCTTTTTGTTTATAATAACCGTCTTGTAATTATTTTAGATAAATCAAATCCTATGTCCGCTGATAAATATAAGCGTGATTTTAACACAACGATAATAAAGATTTATGATATTTCCGATAAATCAAATCCGTCATTGATTACTGAAATTGAGCAAAGCGGAGAATATAATCAGGCAAGAATGATTAGCGGTATTCTTTATTTAACATCAGATTATAATGTTGAAACAAACGATAAGAATTATACAATTCCGTGGATTAAGCAGAATGAAGAAACAACATATGCGTCATCAAAAAACATTGTCTGCTTTGAAAATGCAAAAACCGCACAGTATGCCGTTATCAGTACGATAGATGTTGAAACGGGTGAACTCTCAAAAGGTCTGAAAGCAGTTTTGGGCGGATCTGCAAAAATATATTGTACCAAGGATTATATGTATATAAATGAATATATTGAAGGTGAAAGATACGGCGAACCTGAAAGAGATGTAACATCTGCAATGAAATTAAATTTCAAAAACGGCAAATTCACTTATGCAAGTGAAACCGAGGTAAAACAGTATTCAAATAATACTATCGACATTGGACGAGGCGATATGTATGACAGCTTTCTGTATCCTTTTGGCGAATACTATATAAGTCTTGGTCACGACGCAAATGATTTTAAAGACGAAATCATACTTTTCGATAAAAATATGAAAGAACTTGACAGCATTATTTTTGAAAATGAATGTATTTCTGTCAATACAAATCTTCCTCGTTTTGATAAAAACACAAATACAATAACCCTTCCGGCAAATTATTATGACGAAGGAATAGAAGATTACCACTATCAAGGCGCTGTTGTATTAGAAATCACCGACAATAAAATAGAGATAAACGATAGAATTAAGGACTCCACTCATATTATAAACATTGATTATGAAAACTATTATTATTGTCCACAAATAGTTTATGATGATTGCATTTACAGTATTTATATAAATAACAATGCACCTGATAACAAAAAGCTCAAAGTTTTTTCTTATAAATTTTAATTGGAGAACATTATGAAAAGAAAATTCACTAAAATTACAGCGTTGCTTGTAACCGTGGCACTGCTTATGGCAGTACCCACTTTGAGTGCATACGCAAATGAAGAAAATACAACTGCTGTCTTATCCGAATCCGCCGCACAAAGCACAACTAATAATATAAAGGAAAGCACGACCGTTCCCGAGGACAGGCAAACGACAGATAATCAGGAAAGCACCACACAGCCACCGACTACAGAACCTGTAAAGGAAGAAATCGAATCGATCCGATTTACGGTCGGCGAAAGCTGCAAAATCGGCGTCAAAGAGCCGTATCAGCTTTATCTTAAAAATCAGGATAACAAAACAGTTAAAGACGGCATTACCTATAAAAGCAGCAATAACAGTGTTGTGTCCGTTGACAAAAACGGAAAAATAATCGGTAAAAAAGCAGGCATTGCCAATATTACGGCTGAAACGGAAAACGGCAAAACGTCAGTCTGCAAAATCAATGTTGTAAAGGCTGCAACAGGATTAAAGCTCAATATCACATCAGCCTCTATAGGAATAAGCGAAAAAAGTGTTGATCTTGACTCAACATTGGTTGGCGGTTATTCAAGACTGAGGCAGTACAGCTCATCAAATCCAAAAATTGCATCGGTTGACGGAGACGGAATTGTTACTGGAATTAAAGAGGGTACGGCGACGATTACCTGCGTAACCTTCAACGGTATAAAAGCCACCTGCAAAATAACCGTAGGCAAAAAGCCGACAAGCATTAAGATTACAAATAAAAATAATGTAATTCAAAAAGGCTCAGATAATCACAGGATTACATATTCTCTTTCAAAGGGAGCGTATTCATACAGGCTGACCTATTCCGTTAAGGACAAAAGCATAGCAACAATTGACAGTAATGGTTATATAACAGGCCGGAAGAGAGGCAAAACTACCGTCACCGTAAAGACCTATAACGGCTTAACTGCAACGCAGAATATAACTGTCAATGATGATTCACTTTCGCTCAATGTTAATTCAACACAAATTGCACTCGATAATAAAAATGTAAAGAAAGTAAAATACGGCACATCTGTACAAGGCAGAAATCTTGAGGCATTTATTATAAATGGCTCAGATCATAACAGTCTTAATCAGGAATGCAAAATCAAGGTGAGCGGTTCGGTTAATGTAAGGAGCGGTCCAGGAACAAGCTATAGTATTGTCTCTTCTTTAAAAAACGGAATAAAGGTGACAAGAATAGCAAAGTCCGTAAAAAAAGCTAACGGATACACATGGGATAAAATTGTTTTAAGCAATAAAAAGGAAGGTTATATTGCAAGCAAATATCTTGTACTTGTTAAAGATAATACGCCTGTCAAGAAAACATTATTTATGGATTTTGCTATACACGGCTTTGAAGATGAGTATTACCGTGACGGACAGGTGCTTGTAAATGAGGCAAATGTGTTGATAGATTATTTTGCAAATCACATAAAAGAGCTGAAAAACTATTCACTCGTCATTGTTCCCTGTGCAAATCCCGACGGCGTGATTGCAGGAACAAATAATCAGCGTGCCTGCAATACCGCTTTCGGAAGATGCACGGCAAACCACATTGATATAAACAGGGATTGGGGCAGCTTCAGGGCAGTCGAAACACGAGCACTGCGTGATTTTATAAAGCAGTGCAAGCCGACATTTTACCTCAATATACATGGCTGGCTTAACGAAACGCTCGGCGACAGCAACTTAAACGCAATTATCAGTAAGGAGCTTGGGCTTGCAAAGAAGATGAATAATAATTATCCGTCAAACTACGCAATAGGTTGGGTACATAAGAATCTTAAAATTCCTGCAACACTTGTTGAATATAAGTCATCGTCGTCCGTTTCCACGCAGAAAGATATAAAAATGATTAAAGCAATCATTAATTCAAACGGTAAAGCACCTGCTTCAGCGAATTCATCAACAAATAAATTCCCAACACCTGCAAACTGGAAAAACGGTTCAACTCCCGAGCCTGTTTACAATGTGAGCAATTTAGCCGAAAAATCTGATTCTCTTAAGGCAAAAGCATCTGCAAAATGTTACAGAAAATCGGGCAATTCCTATGTAATCGTATATAATTACGGCAGTAAAAATCATAAAGCAGGCTTTGTGAAATATGCAGGAGGAATAAAAAAAGCACCGACCGACAGTAAAACATATAAAAATAAATCGTCATCTCAGGCAGTTTATGCCGATACAGCAAAAAAGACTAAAATCGGCAGCCTTGATTCTAATGAACGCTGTGTCTGCCTTGGAAAAATTGACGGAATGTATCTCGTGCTTTATAATGTAACAGGTACGAATAAGCAAAAAAGTGGTTTCGTTTCTTATAACGGCGGTTGTTGATTAACTCCTTAGAATACATCATCCTTTCTGTTGTATATCTTAAATTGGGCACTTCACTTCACCTATCCTGATGACAGGAGCCACCTTCCACCGAGTGAGCATAATACTCCCTTGGCGGAAGGGTTTACTTTTTGGCTTACTGCATTTTCAGTTTGTAAAGCAGACTGCTCTTACCGCCATGCTTTCTGTATCTCTGTTCAGTAACAATAAATCCCTCTTTTCTTAAATCCTTCAAAGCTCTCCGAACTGTTGATTCAGAGAGCTTTAATTCTTTTGCAATGGTCGGAATAGAGGGCCAGCATTCATCGTCTTTATTTGCCCGGTCATAAAGGTAGACATTAAGTGACTGAAATCCTCGGCTGATATATTCGTACCGAAAGCGGAATTAAGCATATTAAGCAGTTCGTTATCGTCCTGTGCCTGTTCAAAACAATCAACAAGTTTTGAAATGAAATCATTATCAGACTTCTCGACATCATAAAAGGCACAAGCGTAAACCGCCTGTGCCTTTTTACTTACAATGCTTTTTAGTTTTCGCTTTGAGCATTCCTTTGAAATCTCATTCATCACATTTTCAACATGCTGTAGTTTTGCTTTTTCTTCTGCTGACATGTTCTGTACTATGCTTTCCTGTGACTGCACGGTATCAATTTTCACCTCACCGAGATTGCTCATTATTCCCATATACACAATTAAAGGCAGAAAGAACAACATTAGGATTGAACAAAGAATAGTTGCTATTGTCACTCTGCCACGCTTATCCGATGCAACTGTGGCTAATGCCTTTACAGCAGCAACTTCTGCACTCATATAGATTCACCCCCCCTAAAATAGAAAAATCCGATTGAAGTTCATTAAGGGAATCAATCGGGTTATATTGTATTAATTCAGTTTTTTGTTTTTGAAACATATTAGAAGTTGTTGAACCCTCATATCATATTTCTTTAACATACAATCTGTCTGTTCCATTACCATAATTAACAATATCCCTGAGATAACGATATCCATACTTTTCGTATAATCCTACATGTATTGATGGAATATATGTTTTATCAAATCCATTTTTCTTTGCGTACTCGTTTGCAAAGAAAATCAGTTTTTCGCTAATCCTATGTCCACGATAATCTTCCGCCACAAAGATACCTGATACCCATGGATATATTTCAGGTAACGGATAATAGTCTTCCTTCCGGATGTAGGCTATTCCTACAATCTGACCATTTACTATTGCCACAAATGGAGTTTCCCAATCCGTAAATGTCCATGTCTGGAGCTCATCCAACATACGGTATTTTACGTCTTCCCATGAGAAATTTTCAACAAAACAGATTAGTTTATCTGATAAGTTTGTACCTTTGTTCACTTTTTTTATTTTCAGTGTATCCATACAGATAAACAACCTCCTAAATTCTAATTTGTCGATTATTTATTCTACAATCATTATATCTTTTTTATAAAAGAATGTCCACAATTATTTTACCTTCCGCCAGCCTTTCCAAACATTTTCTGTTTGAACTCAGGTGCGATAACTTGAAGTAAGTAGCGCTCATTACCACAGCGGAATAAACAAGTGCCTCGTTCGGGATAACGAATCCTCTCGAATTCAGACTCTTCAATTTGCAGTACATCCATATAAACCTTAGGCTCAACACTTCCTGCATTAAACAAAAATTGATGTGTCGGAATTGAGAAAAGCGGCTTGGTATATTCCTTAACGCCCTCAATTAAAAAGTCGTCAATATTCTGACTCGCAAGAATAACCGAGCTTTCCTTTTTACGAACACGCTTTGATGCATTTCGTATGTACTCAATAGCCGTCATATTAGTGAGAAATAGGTACAGTTCATCAATAGCAGCAACAGTATTGCCTTTACCGAGCAATTCATTTGTCATATACGAAAGAACATTGAAAAGCATTGCATCCTTAAGTCTGCGATTGGTATCCATCAAACCTTTAACACCAAAGCAAAGGAAAGTATCATCAATAATATTTGTGTGACCATTGAAATACTTTGATTCCGTACCTACACACATAGAATGAAGTCCAAGACAAAGTTCTTGTAATGTTTCTTCACGATAAATATTCTTTTGATTATGTTGATAGCCCTTGTCAAGAAGATTAGCTCTCGAAATCACAAGTTCATATACCATTTTAAGTTCGGTCATCTCTTTCATATCCTCACCACCTTTCGTTTTAGATTGTGGTGATGTTAACTCTGTTTGAATTCAAGTTATTTTTTCATCTGCAAGGGGTCTTGACAGAAAATTATGAATTTGCTAATATGAAAACGGAGAGAAAATTCAATAAAACTATGATGAACCTATATGCATTTTTATTTTGAGATGCGTATAGGTTTTTTATTTTTATTTTTAGAAAGGGGAATGAAAAATGCTATATCAAAAAATTCCAAGCGGAAGATTTTGGATTATGCCAAATGACTTTTTTGAAAAATATAAATTGAACAGTCGTGACTTTATGGTCTATTGTTTTTTGGTTTCTAAAAAAGATAAAAAAGGAAAAAGTTATTGGTCAATAAGAAAAATGGCTGAGCAATGCAATATGAGTTACGAAAGTGTAAGACGAGCAATAAAATCTCTTGAGGAGCAATGCTTGATTGATGTTGAACACTGCTCGGTCAATGGTAAAAAAAATTCAAATATTTATACTGTGCATCGGTTGATTTGATTTTGCTTTCTACTTTTGCATTTTTGATGCATAAACAATATAAAAGCCCGAAATGAAAAAAGTGAATGAAAAAAACGATGATTTTTTAATGAAAATCTGCGACTTTTGGATCGATTTTGAGGCGGATTTCAAGCCGTCGATTTTAAAGCAGGATAAAGGGGTATGATTTTCGGGCATTGAAATGCCCGAAAACGCCGTCCGGCAAAGCCTGTCGGCTTTTCGATTCGTAATACTTTTGCGTATGATTCCAAATTCGTATGCAGTTAGTGGTGTTTTTCGCAGAAAATCAAGGTTTTTGAGTATTCACGGAAAGGAGTGCGTATGATGAACAAAACTAAAGCGGAAATTGAGCAAATGGCGAGCTTCATTTGCCGTGAAAAAGGACAATATATGTTCAATAAAAAAGAAATCGGAATCATTACCGGGTTATGCAAAGACAAGGTTGCAGAGCTCTGCGAGAACATTCCTGCAGCCTGTGACAGCAGAGTTAAGTTATATTTCATCAAAGATGTTCTGAATTATCTCTACAATTCCTGACGAAATATATAATTCCAACTCGGCATACAGGTCAAAATCTCACAAAAAATGTGTCTCTTTTTTGTCAGGTATTGGTCTGGCTATTTGCAAAACTGTGTGGTAGTGTTGGTGTTGCCAAAGGGCAAAGAAATTACTATACGGAGGTAAATTATGTACGAATTATACGACAAAAACGGTAACCAAATCGGCTACCGAATGACAAAAAGAATTAAAAATGAAGATGGCAAATACGATGTATTGACTGCTCGTTCAAAGACGAGTGAAAAGGATTGCCGAAAGAAACTTGATGATATGGTAAAGGAGTATTATCAACTCCAAGAGAAGAAAAAGAGTGGCGGCGTCTTCTCCGAAATGAAGCTAAAAGACTATGCAGATAACTGGTATCACCTTAATATCGAGAAAGCGAACTGCACGAAGAAAAACAAATACATGTACAAAAACATTGTCTACAACCACATCATTGAACACCTCGGTTCGATAAAGTTATGCAACTTGACTGAGGATGACTGCCAAAGATTCATAAACGAATATGCAGGATGGAGTAAGGCATTCGCATCAAAGGTGCGCATGGTATTAAGGCGTATATTAACAAAGGCTGAAAAGCAAGAACTCATCAAAACCAATGTGGCAAAAGACATTGTTCTACCGACTGTGTACGAGAACAAGCACAGACCAATCACTGATGACGAACGCCGAATGATACTTGAAACCATACCTAAACACTATGCAGGAACAATGGTGCTTACGATGTTATGCTGCGGACTTAGACCGATAGAAATCCGAAGAATGAAGTGGGATTGGATAGATTTTGAAAACGCAATTCTGACAGTCGGCAAATCCAAAACGGAAGCAGGAACAGGACGAAAGATACCAATTCCGCCTGTACTTTTAGATGCATTAAAGGAACATAAAGCAAAAGAGCTCAACAACGAATATGTATTCGTAAAGTACGAAAAGCATACACGCATGGATGACAATGCCTTCTATCAAAGCTGGAAAAACTTCGTAAAAGAAATGGACTTAGCAAACGGAGCTCACCTATATCGCAATCAAGTAAAGAACTCAATCATAGCACCCGACTTCGAGCCATACCTACTGCGCCACACTTTCTGCACCGATTGTCAGGCAGCCGGAGTGCCAATCAATGTGGCAAAAGAATGGATGGGGCACTCTGACATATCGGTAACCGCAAAAATCTACACGCATATGGTGGATGAAGTATTCGAGCAAAACCGAATGAGAATGGCACAGTATGCAGTAACCAAATCTCAACAAGTTGAAAGCCTAACCGCAACGAATTGATGTGTAAAAAAGAAAAGGATAGTCGAAAATTAACTCGGCTATCCTTCAAATTCTTCAACAACATTTATTATATCAAGACCATTTTGTTTTGCATAATCAACAGTGTATGCTGTGCCGCCCTCATGTTTTGTCAGAATTCGATATTGAGAAACAGCTGTATTCTCCGGTTCACGCTCTGTCAAACCCATTCTGTTTAAGTGATCTAAAGCTCGCTCTTGGTCCGTTCCTTTGGCAACTGCAAATTGAAAGCGTCCATTTAACCATAGAGTTGCTTCAATTCCTGTAAGTTGGAAACTTTGTCCACTCCTGGATATATACAAAAGCTGTTCTGTTGAATTCTTCTGAGCAACACCCTTAGACAAATAAATCATCCTCATCACCTCTCTAATCATCTCAATAATATTACACGATTGGAAATAATGATTTACAACAATTAGGTGAATTATCCTATGCTAAACTCATAAACACTATACAAATTCCTGATATGACCAATACACCGACAACCAGTAATACTATTTTTTTTAAGAGTTCCTTATCAATCCCCTCCTGCTGACGACCTTCATCAGAAGGAAGCACATCATCGTAATAGTCATCATATCCATCATCAGATTTTGAAAAAGCATCATCTGCTTGCTCATTTAATGACTGCTGTGCTTTTTTCAGAAGACATTACCGTTTTCTTACTATGAAATTTAGATTTATTTTTTGATTTAGGTGTTTGAGAACGCTCGTCATTATCACCATTTAGCTTCTTTTCGCACTCTGAGCAAAACGACACATTGGAATCCTGCAATTCCCAACCACAATACGGGCAATATTTCATAAATATCAACTCTCTTTTTGAAAATAAAAAACAAGTGAGCTCCTAAAAGCCCACTTGTAGACGATATAAGTATAACAGTTTTATATTTCTCTGTCATCGGCATTTTATATGCCTTTTTTATGCCATTATAGTGTCACATTAAAATAGCAAATACTATGTATACAATACTTACTATCAAAAAAGATAACGATAAGATATTTCACTTACCGTTATCTTTCTTAATTGTTTAAACTAATTATTTCAAATTATTAATAATTGCTCCTTTCACTTTTTTATATTGTTTCAGCCTCTAACGATTCAATTGCCGTTTGAGTATAATCATTATTAACAGAATTCAACTTACTTATCTGCATATCTTCTTGAATAGAGAAATTTAATTCTTGTTCATCTATTTGTGTTACTGTTTGCCCAACTTGCTTATATATATAATTTCCAGATACGGCATAAAATGTATAATTATCTTGAATAATATATATTTCATTTAAGTCATTCTTTTTCATTTCACTTAATAGAGGTGCAAAATCCTTACCAAGCGAAACATTATAATTACAAAATGTTTTGGAAATGGTAAAAACAAGTTCAATCTCTCCATTAACAATAACAGGTAAATTAACTACATTGGATGGCTTTCTTTTTTCACTTTCAACATCATTTATTATGACTTCATTTAAAATCCGACATGAATAAACCCAACGGCCAGTTTGTGATTACGCCGGCAGAAGTTCCGGCATTTTTACAAACCTTACCACTGGCAAAAATCCCCGGCGTCGGCAAAGTCTCGGCGGCAAAACTGGAAGCGATGGGGCTGCGGACCTGCGGTGATGTACAAAAGTGTGATCTGGTGATGCTGCTTAAACGCTTTGGCAAATTTGGCCGCATTTTGTGGGAGCGTAGTCAGGGGATTGACGAGCGCGACGTTAACAGCGAACGGTTGCGAAAATCCGTCGGCGTGGAACGCACGATGGCGGAAGATATTCATCACTGGTCTGAATGTGAAGCGATTATCGAGCGGCTGTATCCGGAACTTGAACGCCGTCTGGCAAAGGTAAAACCTGATTTACTGATTGCTCGCCAGGGGGTGAAATTAAAGTTCGACGATTTTCAGCAAACCACCCAGGAGCACGTCTGGCCGCGGCTGAATAAAGCTGACTTAATCGCCACCGCGCGTAAAACCTGGGATGAACGCCGCGGCGGGCGAGGTGTGCGACTGGTGGGGCTGCATGTGACGTTGCTTGACCCGCAAATGGAAAGACAATTGGTGCTGGGATTATGAATAACATACAAATAAGAAACTATCAGCCTGGCGATTTTCAGCAACTATGCGCTATTTTTATTAGAGCGGTTACGATGACCGCCAGTGAGCATTATTCACCACAACAAATTGCCGCCTGGGCGCAGATTGACGAATCTTGCTGGAAGGAGAAACTCGCGAAATCACAAGTGCGGGTTGCAGTCATTAATGCAAAACTGGTCGGCTTTATTACCTGCGTTGAACACTATATCGATATGTTATTTGTTGACCCTGAATACACCCGCCGTGGGGTTGCCAGCGCTTTGTTAAAACCTTTGATTAAGTCTGAATCCGAACTTACGGTGGACGCCAGCATAACCGCAAAACCCTTTTTTGAACGTTATGGTTTTCAGACAGTTAAGCAGCAGCGCGTTGAATGCCGGGGTGCGTGGTTTACTAATTTTTATATGCGATATAAACCGCAACATTAAATCCAGCTTGCAATGAAAATAACGCCCGCCTAGTATGTGCGCGTTTTCTTATTCCACAAACTGCAAGGAGGTAAATCATGACAAATCCTTTATCAATGACTCTTTGCAGACCTTTCCAGGATTAATTCTTTTTTTCTTGCCCTGGATTCGTCTGCCATTTCCTGATTTTTATATTTATATACTCTAAATAATTCGAGTTGCAGGAAGGCGACAAGCGAGTGAATCCCCAGGAGCTTACATAAGTAAGTGACTGGGGTGAACGAACGCAGTCGCAGTACATGCAACTTGAAGTATGACGAGTATAAATGGAATGGTACATGGGCAAATATATTCGTCCCTTATCCGATGCGGTATTTACCATCGCATCTGATGACCTGTGGATCGAGAGTTTAGCGATCCAACAATTACACACCACGGCAAATTTACCCAACATGCAGCGCGTAGTGGGGATGCCAGATTTACACCCCGGACGCGGCTACCCGATTGGCGCAGCGTTCTTCTCTGTTGGTCGTTTTTATCCGGCAAGACGTCGCGGTAACGGTGCTGGAAACAGAAACGGGCCGCTACTCTGACACGCTGCGTTCGGCGCTGGTTTCTCTGGATGGCGATAACGCATGGGCATTAAGCGAAAGCTGGTGCGGCACTATTCAGTGGATTTGTCCGAGTCCGTATCGGCCTCATCATGGGCGCAAAAACTGGTTTCTGGGCATGCTAACAAACGGCTGGCGCGATTGCTGATTGCCTGGAAGCTGGAGCAGCAGCAACAGGAAAATAGCGCGGCGCTGAAATCGCAGCGGCGAATGTTCCATCACCAGATTGAACGTGGCAACCCGCGACGGACATTTACAGGGATGGCTTTTATCGAAGGATAATGAAGGATGAAACTGCCGGAAGGCGATTAAACGCCATCCGGCAGCAAATCAAATAATTACTTCGCCGGAATTTCTTTCAGCAGTTCAGTCAGCAGTGTCCAGTAATGACCTACGCTTTCGATGTGAACTTGCTCATCCGGAGAGTGTGGACCGGTGATTGTTGGCCCGATAGAAACCATGTCCATTTCCGGATACGGTTTTTTAAACAGACCACATTCCAGGCCCGCGTGGATAATCTGGATGTTCGGCGTCTTGTTGAACAGGCGCTGATAGGTTTCACGTACCAGATGCATCACCGGAGAATTAGCGTCCGGCTGCCAGCCAGGATATGCGCCTTTCGCTTCGGTTTTCGCGCCAGCCAGTTTACCCAGCGAATCCAGCATGCTCACCACGTAGTCTTTACCGCTGTCGATCAGAGAACGGATCAGACAGTGAATTTCTACGTTATTGTCAGTCATGGTCACCACACCGACGTTCAGGGAGGTTTCGACCACACCTTTTGCCACGTCGGAGTTGCGGATCACACCGTTCGGGGTGGCGTTCAGCAGACGAATAAAGGTATCGCGAGATTTCGCAATCAGGGCAGCTTTATCGTTCGCTACAGAGTCCAGCAACAAGGCCAGATTTTTTTCTTTCTCTGCCAGCTCGTTTTTCAGGATGTCCTGATAGGTATTCACCAGAGATTTCAGGACGTCGACTTTATCAGCTGCGACAGCAATGGTCGCAAAGGCTTCACGCGGGATGGCGTTACGCAGTGTGCCGCCGTTGAAATCGATAAGGCGCAGATCCAGTTCTTCTGCATGACCCGCCAGGAAGCGCACCAGCAGTTTGTTGGCATTACCCAGGCCAACGTGGATTTCACCGCCGGAGTGACCGCCTTTCAGACCTTTTAAGGTTAACTTGAAGGTTTCAAAACCAGCTGGAACCGCTTCACGATCTAAATGCAGGTTGGAGGTGAAGTCGATACCCCCCGCGCAACCCATGTAGATTTCACCTTCTTCTTCGGAGTCGGTGTTAATCAGAATATCAGCCTGCAACCAGTTGCTCTGTAAGCCGAACGCACCGTCCATACCGGCTTCTTCGGTCATGGTCAGCAGCACTTCCAGCGGGCCGTGAACCACGTTTTCGTCAGCCAGAACCGCCAGCGCAGAGGCCATACCAATGCCGTTATCCGCACCCAGCGTGGTGCCGCGCGCTTTAACCCATTCGCCATCAATATAAGGCTGGATAGGATCTTTCGTGAAGTCATGCACGGTGTCGTTATTTTTCTGCGGCACCATATCGAGGTGGGCCTGTAAGACGACCGGTTTACGATTTTCCATACCTGCGGTAGCAGGTTTACGAATCAGGATATTACCTACCTGATCGCGTTCGACATGGAAACCTTTCTCTTTTGCCCAACCAACAATGTATTCAGCGAGTTGCTCTTCATGATAGGACGGGTGAGGAATAGAACAGATTTTGGCAAAAATATCCCACAGCGGCTGTGGAGATAATTGAGACAGTTCAGACACGTTAAGTCTCCTTGTCGATCACCCGCAAAACAGTATTGCAGGTCACAGGGTTAGCAGAAAATGTTGTCAACACAAGACAGGCTTGCGAGATATGTTTGAGAATACCACTTTATCCCGCGTCAGGGAGAGGCAGTGCGTAAAAAGACGCGGACTCATGTGAAATACTGGTTTTTAGTGCGCCAGATCTCTATAATCTCGCGCAACCTATTTTCCCCTCGAACACTTTTTAAGCCGTAGATAAACAGGCTGGGACACTTCACATGAGCGAAAAATACATCGTCACCTGGGACATGTTGCAGATCCATGCACGTAAACTCGCAAGCCGACTGATGCCTTCTGAACAATGGAAAGGCATTATTGCCGTAAGCCGTGGCGGTCTGGTACCGGGTGCGTTACTGGCGCGTGAACTGGGTATTCGTCATGTCGATACCGTTTGTATTTCCAGCTACGATCACGACAACCAGCGCGAGCTTAAAGTGCTGAAACGCGCAGAAGGCGATGGCGAAGGCTTCATTGTTATTGATGACCTGGTGGATACCGGTGGTACTGCGGTTGCGATTCGTGAAATGTATCCAAAAGCACATTTTGTCACCATCTTTGCAAAACCGGCTGGTCGTCCGCTGGTTGATGACTATGTTGTTGATATCCCGCAAAATACCTGGATCGAACAGCCGTGGGATATGGGCGTCGTATTCGTCCCGCCAATCTCCGGTCGCTAATCTTTTCAACGCCTGGCACTGCCGGGCGTTGTTCTTTTTAACTTCAGGCGGGTTACAATAGTTTCCAGTAAGTATTCTGGAGGCTGCATCCATGACACAGGCAAACCTGAGCGAAACCCTGTTCAAACCCCGCTTTAAACATCCTGAAACCTCGACGCTAGTCCGCCGCTTTAATCACGGCGCACAACCGCCTGTGCAGTCGGCCCTTGATGGTAAAACCATCCCTCACTGGTATCGCATGATTAACCGTCTGATGTGGATCTGGCGCGGCATTGACCCACGTGAAATCCTCGACGTCCAGGCACGTATTGTGATGAGCGATGCTGAACGTACCGATGATGATTTATACGATACCGTGATTGGCTACCGTGGTGGCAACTGGATTTATGAGTGGGCCACCCAGGCGATGGTGTGGCAACAAAAAGCCTGTGCGGAAGAAGATCCGCAACTCAGTGGTCGACACTGGCTGCATGCGGCTACGTTGTACAACATTGCCGCCTATCCTCATCTGAAAGGAGATGACCTGGCCGAGCAAGCGCAGGCTTTATCAAACCGCGCCTATGAAGAGGCCGCCCAGCGTCTGCCGGGCACGATGCGGCAGATGGAGTTTACCGTACCCGGCGGTGCGCCCATCACCGGCTTTTTGCATATGCCGAAAGGCGATGGCCCGTTCCCGACAGTATTAATGTGTGGTGGTCTGGATGCGATGCAGACGGACTATTACAGCCTGTATGAACGTTATTTTGCGCCGCGCGGCATTGCGATGCTGACTATTGATATGCCGTCGGTGGGCTTTTCTTCAAAATGGAAGCTCACCCAGGACTCCAGCCTGTTGCATCAGCACGTCTTAAAGGCGCTGCCTAACGTACCGTGGGTGGATCACACTCGCGTCGCGGCCTTTGGTTTCCGTTTCGGCGCTAACGTTGCCGTGCGTCTGGCATACCTTGAATCGCCGCGTCTGAAAGCGGTTGCCTGTCTTGGTCCGGTAGTTCATACCCTGTTGAGTGATTTTAAGTGCCAGCAACAGGTGCCGGAAATGTATCTTGACGTTCTGGCGAGTCGTTTGGGGATGCATGATGCTTCCGATGAAGCGTTGCGCGTGGAGCTGAATCGCTATTCATTAAAAGTGCAAGGATTGCTGGGACGTCGCTGCCCAACGCCAATGTTATCAGGCTACTGGAAGAACGATCCGTTCAGCCCGGAAGAGGACTCACGCTTAATCACCTCATCATCTGCTGACGGTAAATTATTAGAGATCCCATTTAACCCGGGGCATCGGAATTTTGACAAAGGTCTTCAGGAAATCACAGACTGGATCGAAAAACGCTTGTGTTAAAAATTTGCTAAATTTTGCCAATTTGGTAAAACAGTTGCATCACAACAGGAGATTGCAATGACGTTACCGAGTGGACACCCGAAGAGCAGATTGATCAAAAAATTTACCGCACTAGGCCCGTATATTCGTGAAGGTAAGTGCGAAGATAATCGATTCTTTTTCGATTGTCTGGCTGTATGCGTCAACGTGAAACCGGCACCGGAAGTGCGTGAGTTCTGGGGCTGGTGGATGGAGCTTGAAGCGCAGGAATCCCGTTTTACCTACAGTTACCAGTTTGGTCTGTTCGATAAAGCAGGCGACTGGAAGAGTGTTCCGGTAAAAGACACTGAAGTGGTTGAACGACTGGAGCACACCCTGCGTGAGTTTCACGAGAAGCTGCGTGAACTGCTGACGACGCTGAATCTGAAGCTGGAACCGGCGGATGATTTTCGTGATGAACCGGTGAAGTTAACGGCGTGAGTGAAATGTGCCGGATGTATCACATCCGGCAATATCCATTAAAACTGATAGGTCATGCCAACCGCGACAATATCATCATTATTAATATTCAATTTGTTATCGCTATCCAGTTGGTTGATTTTATAATCTACAAACGCTGACATATTTTTGTTGAAATAATATGTAGCCCCGACATCGATATAATTGACCAGATCTTCATCACCGATACCTTCAATATCTTTCCCTTTCGATAAGACATAACCCAGCGATGGACGCAGACCAAAGTCAAACTGGTATTGAGCGACCGCTTCAAAGTTCTGCGTTTTATTGGCAAAGCCGCCAGATATTGGCGTCATTTTGCGTGTTTCAGAATAAAAAGTTGCCAGATAAATATTATTGGCATCGTATTTCAGACCTGTTGCCCATGCTTCTGCACGCTTGCCTGTGCCACGGCTTTGCAGGTTCTGCTCGTTGGTGCGATCTGAGTTGGTATAGGCCCCACTAATGGCGAAATCGCTGCCGCCAAAGTCATATGTCAATGACGTGCCGAAGCCATCGCCGTTTTGCTTTTTAACGTCGCGGTTTTCGTTTTTCCCTTGATATTGCAGGGTTAAGTTCAGGCCATCGATAACGCCGAAGAAGTCGGTGTTCCGATACGTCGCCAGACCGCTGGCGCGTTTGGTCATAAAGTTGTCGGTCTGCGCCGAGGAGAC
>OGEZ01000761.1_pt1 | contig 22356 bp, 15 predicted proteins | sample 1570831 | NCBI WGS metagenome assembly OGEZ01 (sample SAMEA2582059, study PRJEB24529) | metagenome | biome: Human gut stool | place: China | collected 2011
GATGTTGTCCACCTCGTAAAATCTGCATTGCTGCGCTGCTGTCTTGCTGTATCGTTTCATAATGCTATGCTTTTGGGAGTTAATTCAAAGTGTCAGTAGCCATAGGAGAAAGCCGAAAATGGCAATGAGGAATATGATGAATACCATTACATTGATAACCATTCGGAATACTCCACAGACTATTTCTCTGATGATGTACCAAAGGATATTGACTATCCAAAGGAAACAGCGCAACAGAAATGCGAATACTGCAAGTCCAATGGATTGCGCTGTCTGTCTTATGTTCATTGCTGCTGTCATTTTGGGTGTCGTTTGTCAAGTTCTACTATTCTGTCAATTCTTCCGTACAATATCTTGCGGAGTGCCGTCTTGTCCATAGCCTTGTATTCTCTCCATTGTCCGTACTGGCTTACAAGGAATGTCCTCAGTATGTCGGAGAAGTCAAACCGCCATCCTTGCAATGGTATCGCACTTTTGAAATAGGTATTGCCGTTTACCTTTTCGGTTATCCAATTCTTTTCCTCTCTGTTCAGCACCTCGCCATTATTCACTTTCACACGAAGTCTGTAAACCTTGCACTCATGTAGGCTTTCCAATGTCGGAACTTCCCACTTCACGAATTTTGTTGCTACTGCTGCTTCCATATCCATTTGTTTTTATTTTTAATGCGGATTCGAGAGCTGAGGGAGTTGAGTTTCCAACCTTATATGCCTCCCGTTTATCCGACATTTTTTTTAATGCGTCTTTCTGTCGCTTCGGTCGTTTTCGTTTCGGGTGCTTCAAAAAAGGTAGGGAGTGGGTAGAGCAAGGGTTTTCAAAGAAAAAATACTACCCGCAGGGCTGGAGATTTTTTCTAAAAACCATTGAGCATCCCAATCCCGGATTTACCTTTGCACCCAGAACGGGAACGATCCACCTGATGCGACTGTCTGAAAGACCATCAAAATGGAGGTAAACGGATGTGGAGGCATATTGGATATGAAATGTTCCGGGAAAAGAAAGAAAGGAAATCTCAAAAAGAAGGGATACGGAGAAAACGTGAAACCGGCAAACATTCCAAGAAAGTATGTTGCAACCGTGTGGCTAAACCTGTTTAGTTATGCGGTTGCAATTTTCTTTCCGGTTTGCCGTCATGGGTAATGGCACTTTTCATTTATGGAAGGTGTGGTTACCCATGACTTCCGTTTTCGATTAGAGGAACCGACAAAAAAAAGAAAATCAACAGGTGACAGCCGTAAAAGCACCGCTTGTGGCATAAGCAAAAAAAAGAAAGGGGCCTTGCATCATCAGTCTGAACATGGTTCAGGCGTGACGCAAAGCCCTTTTCTATGCTTATGCAATAGTAGGAACATGGTCGTCAACTTATTGATGATGATGTTCCTACGAATAAATTCGCTTTTACGGAAAAACTTGTCTGTGGAGCTTAAAAAGCTGGATTTTTATTTCAATATATGCCATTAAAGTGCTACTTTTGCATACGAAGAGTTCTTTGAAGGTTACGCAATGCGCAGAAGAATAAAACAGCAGATAACTAACTAATTCGTAACCTATTACTACTATGAGTTGGTAACTGCAACTCATTTTCAATCACTTAGACCTTTTTCGTAATTTCACACAACAAAAAAGAGTCCTATTAAAAGTATAGATAATAAGACTCTTATTTGTTGTTCTTAAAAGCAATAAATATCCGATTATGAATTTTTATTTATTTTATCATATTTATCATATCAATCTGTCTCTGAAAAATCAGAAAATTTATTCATAATAATTGTTGAATTTATAGCTTCATGCCCTTCGGTTCCGTCAGCCCCGGTCTTCCGATAACCAGATGGCTGCGCACGAAGTCCGCGTGCGGGCTTTCCGGCTGTTCCGTCTGCTTCTTCTCGCTGCCTTGCCGGTTCTCTTCCGTGCTTTCCGGCGTCGGCGGAGCCAGCTCCAGCTGTATCTTGCGGTCCAGTGCGGCGAGTTCGGATTTAAGCTGTTTCAGCTCGTCCTCCTTCTTCCATGTCTTTCCGGCTATCTCCTGCAACTGCGGGATTTCCCGCTCCAGCACCTCGTTCTTCTTCCTGTACTGGTCGATGATACCCGGTATCCTCTCCAGTGCGTTCAGAAAATTCATGGCGGCGGCATGTGTGTCAGCCATTGCCAGATGCCCGTTGTTGTAGCTGTACCTGTAGTTGCCCGCCACCACAAATCGGTTGTCGCAGAACTCCAGCCCGTCTTTGAACGTCCTTTCGCTGACCACCTCGATGGGGAAGCCGTACAGTTCGCCCACTCGCTTGTACTGTCCGCCCGTCGTGGCATTCCTAGCTATCTCCTGCAAGCGTTTGCCGATTGTCTTCTCGTCGGTGGAATCCAGCCCATCAATCCTGAGCAGGTTCAGCCGGTTGCCTTCCTGGTCTGTCCGGGCGGCAGCGGTGAATTTCTCCCAGTCCTCCGTCATGGCGGCTATGGTGGCCTGGTTGTTCCTCAGCTCTCCGCTTTTGCCCTCCAGTTTCAGTTCGGACTCGCGCTTGCCCTTGCTGAAGGACTTGCGTTCACCCTCCAGCGAGGCAATCTTCTTCTCCAGCTTCGCCTTGTCCAGCAGGTCGGTGTTTCCCGACAGTATCGCCATGTATTCCGAAAAATTCATGCCCGACTTCTCGTCCATAGCTCCCTCGTCTATGGTTCTCGCGCCCATCGCGCCGCTCTTCAGCTGACTGATGAACGTCTGCTTGCAGTGCAGCAGGTTGAACTTGTACGAGTCCAGCGATTTTTCCACCGCATAGATGATGACATCCACCCGGTTGTCGGCGTACAGCTTCGCTATCTCGTTGCCTTTTCTCACCGCCCGTCCGTCACGCTGGGCGAGGTCGGACGGACGATCGGGTAGGTCAAGGGCATTACTGCCCTCTTCCCCCCTCAGAACCGTACGTGAGGGTTTCCCCTCATACGGCTCAAGCTTTTCAAAGTCTCTGTTCGTGTGCAGAGACCGGCTCATCCTACTTCTTGTTTCCATTGTTTTTACGGGATAATTTGAAACATTCATCATGAACCAACAGATTGCATTTCCGTCCGTCTTGTACGGTCGGCATTACATTCCATGCCTTATGCGTGTCAATCGGTTCACCACATATCGGACATTTCCGACCTTGCTTTTCCCATAGGTAAAGCAGGGATTTACGTCCTTTCAGCGTCACAAGCATCTTTGACTTCATTCTTTTATTGAAGTACAGGCGGCAGTCTGCGTCAAACGGATTCATGTCCCCCTTTATCTGCGTATATTGCAGAAAAGGAAACGAAGATGCCAGTTTCAACAAGGTAAGTTGGTCTTCTTTGCCGTTTGATTTCTTGAACTTAGCCGCAAAAGTCCAGCTGTTCCCTCGGATATTGTGCCAATAGCGGTCTTTTATCCACTGTTTCCCTTTCTTGGAATGACGGCGTTTAGCCCATTGCCACAAGGCGAGAAATATCTGATGGTCGATTCTGTGAAAAGAATCACGTGTCGCCCCATGCTGATAATATGCTCCCCATCCTCGAATTTTAGCATTCAACATCCTGATTAATGATTCCTGCTTGCAACCCTTATGACCTTTTGTCACCTTACGGATATTCTCCATAAAGCGTTTTTCGGCTTTCTTGGTCGGCTTGGTCAATATTTCATTGCCGAATTTGCGGATGTTGAAACCGAGAAAATCGAAACCGTCACGGATATTGGTTATCACCGTCTTTTCTTCTGATAAGGTCAGACCTCTTTCAGACATAAAGTCGGCTACCAATGGCTTGATTTCCTTTTCAAGTGTTTCACGGTTCTCGCAGGTAATTATAAAGTCATCAGCGTAACGGACAAGATTCACCATTGGCGAATATAACTTACCTTTGATTCTAACTCGTTTATATTTCTCTGCAAGGACTTTCTGCAATCCGTCCAATGTCATATTGGCAAGCGTGGGAGAGATAATGCCACCTTGTGGCGTTCCCTCCTCTGTCGGGAACATCTGTTTGTTGAAGATATAGCCGCATTTCAACCATTTTCGGAGTATTGCCTTGTCCATAGGGATGTTGGCAAGCAGCCATTCATGGCTGATATGGTCGAAGCACCCCTTTATGTCACCCTCCAGAATCCATTCGGGAGAATAGCCTTTTCGGAGAATGTTATGGCATTGCATTACCGCGTCCATACAGCGGCGTTCCTTGCGGAAACCGTATGAACGTGAGTCGGCTGTTGTTTCCGACACTGGTTCTAATGCCATAAGGTAGAGTGCTTGCATGGCTCTGTCTTTCATTGTCGGTATTCCCAACGGTCGCAGTTTGCCATTACTCTTTTTGATGTGGACTCTTCTCAATGGCTTCGGCTGGTAGCCTCTGCGTTTGAGTTCGCTTATCGCTTGTGTTTTTGCTTCGGGTTTCTCCCATGTTTCCATGTCCACTCCGGGGGTGTTGCCACCTCCGTTAGAAGTAACTCTCTTTACGGCTAAGGCTTTTGCGTAAAAAGAGTGGGTCAGCGTCCACTGCAAGGCTTTCACCTTGTTGTATCTGCCTTCCTTCTGAGCCTTTACAATTCGTGCTTGTAGCTTTCTGACAGCCAACTCCGCTTTAGTCCAGTCTATTCTGTCCCAAAGTGTTTGCTGATTGTCAGCAGGCGCACACGATGTCTTGTTTTCGTTCATTTGCTTTCCTCCTTTTGAAAGTTCTAAAAGTTAATTGTAAAGAATCACCATTTGACAACATTCGGTTTGATTGCCTACCTAATGTCGTCACAGAAGTCTGCCCACTTTCGTGTCGGATGATGTCGCCCACATCAGCCCGTGATGTCGGTTCAATCCGTATCCGCTCCATTACAGAACGGCATTCGCTTTTTCTGTTATCTTATACCTGCACACCATTCGGCTTTCATTGCTGTCAGCTTACCTGTCATTTTTACATGACAGGAGATATACAGGCTTACCATGTTCCACATAGATAACTAACGGATAGGTTAGGTTCTGTCTCATCCTCCGGCGGTGCTTATATCCGTGTAATCCTACCATGGAGAGGATTAACCGACCGCTTCCCTTTTGGGTAGAGTGTGCCAGTATCTTACACTCTTTCGTGACATTACGAAGTTTACTAACAGTTCGCTTGCGCTAACCATACTATCCAGCCTCGCCACTCTACGGTATGATACTAACCGTACTTGACTTCCCCTCACGGTTCTGTCTTGTCTTGCGAAAGTGTACTTCGTCCCGACCGCTTAATACAACATTAAGGTGCATCGGTCGGTAGGCTACCGCTGACGGAACAGCGGGTTAAAGCTGATACCCGTAAGTATCATTCCAACAATTATCTATGCGACTTCATGTCGCACCCACGGCGTGTCCAGGTGGTGGATGGCCACCGCCCTGCGCTGGGCGTTCACGCCCGTGCCGAGCATCGAGGTCGAGCCGAACAGCACGCGCACATATCCCTCGTTCATCGCTTCGATCACCGCTTTCCTTGACTTCTCGCTCTTGCATTCCTGTATGAAGCGTATCTCGTGTGCCGGTATGCCGTGGTCTTCCACCAGCTTGCGCTTTATCTCGGTATATACGCTCCACCCGCCCGGCTGGTACGTCCCCAGGTCCGAGAACACGAACTGCGTTCCTTTCTGTGCTTCATACCTGTGGTAGTATTCCGCTATCATCCTTGCGCAGTGGCTCGCCTTGTTGTCCGGGTGGTCTTCATACGCCGGGTCTATCATGCGCATGTCCAGTGCCATCTTCCTTGCGTAGTCCGTAGCGATGAGCATCTTCGCCTTTTCCTCCGTTTCCGACAGTTTCCCGCGTCCCAGCAGCGTGGCATCGCCCGTCTTGGCAAATTCCATCAGCCGTTTTATGAAATGTTCCTGGTCGGGCGTGGGAGGTATGTTGTGCAGTATCTCATTCTTGTGCGGACGGTCCACGCCCACATCCTCTGCCGTGCGGTAGTCCGTTATCTCGTTGTAGAACGCCGCCAGCTCCGGTACCTTGATGAAGTAGCGGAAGCATTCCTTCTGCACGATGTTGTTCGTCACATTGAACTCGAAATCCGTCGTCTTCTTGGCGAAGATTGCCGCCCATGCGTCAAAGCATCGGATGTCCTGCCTTTCCAGCTCCTTCGGACGCAGGTACTTGAAAAGCAGGTACAGCTCCGTCAGCGAGTTGCTGATGGTCGTGCCCGACAGAAACGTCGCTCCCAGATCCTTTCCCGTCCGCTCCTGAATGGTGCGGATGGCAAACAGCAGGTTCAGTGCCTTCTGGCTGCCTTCCGAGTTTCCCAGCCCCGCCACACGGTCATGCCTTGTGTTGAACGTCAGGTTCTTGAACTGGTGCGACTCGTCCACAAAGATATGGTCGATGCCCATCTGCCTGAAATCCACCACATCGTCCGTCCTCGACTTTATCGCGTGTTCCACCTTGTCCAGCTTGGCCTGCAGGTTGAACTTGCGTTTCTCCAGTCCCTTCAGCATCGCACGCGACACGTCCTTGCCCTGCGAGCGCAGCACTTCCAGATTTTCCTCCACTGTATCCAGCTCCGCCTGCAATATCCGCTGCTGCAGTTCCGGCGACTGCGGTATCTTCCCGAACTGGTCGTGGCTCATGATGATACAGTCCCAGTCGTTGTTCCGTATGTCGTTGAAGAAGCGCACCCTGCCGGATGCGGCAAAATCCTTCTCCGAGGCATACAGCACTCTTGCGTTGGGGTATGCCGTGCGGTAGCATTCGGCTATCTCCCTTACATTCGCCTTCAGTCCGATAATCATAGGCTTGTGCACCAGCCCCAGACGCTTCATCTCGTGCGCTGCCACGCACATGATCAGCGTCTTGCCGGTTCCCACCTCGTGGTCGGCTATTCCTCCGCCGTTCTGTTTCAGCATCCAGATGCAGTCCTTCTGGCTGGGGTACAGGTCTGTGATTCCCAGTCCTTTCAGATTCAGTTCCGGAAATTTCTGGTGCGAGCCGTCATATTTCGGTCGCACGAAGCAGTTGAACTTGTTGTTGTACATGTCCGTCAGCCGTTTCTTGAACTCCGGCGACTGCTCTTCCAGCCATTCCGTAAATCCGTTTCTGATTTCGTCAATCTTCGCGTTCGCCAGCTGTATGCCCTCGCTGTCCCGCACCTTTATGTCGTTCCCGTTCTCGTCCTCGCCGACCTTCTTCATCATGTCCGGGCAGGTGTTGTGCAGGGCGTGTTTCAGCAGGTGCATCCCGTCATAGTGGCGGTAGTACCCCTTCACCAGAAACTCGTCGGTGATTTTCATCGTCCTGTGGCTGCACGCCACCGAATACTCGTCAAGACTCTCCGAGTAGCTTATCCGCACGTCCGTGTCAAACAGACGGCTCATGTAGGCGGCATACACGCCCGTGGGTATCCATCGTTCCCCGAAGTTGAAGTCCAGTTCCTCAAACGGAATCTGTTCCGGCATAGCTTCTTTCAGCACTTCCAGCGACTCCCTTGCCTGCGGCAGCATCCCGTGCTCCCCGTGTCCGCTTATCCATTCCTCCACATCGGCGGCCTTCTGTACCACGTTTCCGGCTATGAAGCGGTCGGCTATCTCGTAGCCCTCTGCCAGCGGGTTGTAGAATACCCGTCCTTTCAGTGCCTCCAGCATGTCCGCCTGCGGCATGTCGCAGATGGATTCCATGTAGGGCAGGTTTACTCCGCCATACAGGTTCAGCGAGGCGGACAGGGCTTCCTCCGGCGAATCCGCGGCGACTGCCGTTTCCTGCGAAAAGGAAACGGGACGGTCGAATATGTCCGCCTTCACCATCGTGCCGCCCTCGCTGCGTTCCAGTGCCAGCATGTTGCGCCCCGAAGCGTCCATCATCAGCAGCTTCACGTTCTGTCTGGCGTTCAGGCAGCCATAACGCATCACGAACTCGTCATAGTAGGTGTTCAGGTGGCGGCGCAGCATTTCGTTCTCTTCGTGCTTCTCCGCTTCGTAGGCATAGAGCCGTTCGTAGGTGTTGCGCAGGTCTATGTATAGCTGTGCCTTCTGTGCCTGCATCCCGTCCATGTCCAGCGGCTGGAATGTGGCGCCGTAGCGGGTGACATCCTTCAGCACGCCCACCTGGAACCGTACGCCTGCCGTGTATTCCCATGCCAGCGAGCCGTCCTTCAGGTGCGGCTCCAGTATGCCCTTGAACGGGCGCGGCATCATTTCCTCCTCCCGTTTGCGCTGCCGCTCTTCCGGTGTCAGGGCGGCTTCCTCCCTGCGCATGGCTTCTTCCACCTCCGCAATCCGGCGCTTCCTTTCCGCCTCGAATCCGTTTTCCACCGGATAGACTACCGTAGCAGTCGTATCCTGCGTTTCCGCCGTTTTCCCCGCATCGGCTTTTTCTCTTTTCGCCTCCGTTATTCCGGCCGCTTGTCTGGCGGTGTTGGCTTCCATCTTCGCCTTTCCCAGCCGGCGCAGTTCCGCACGTCGTTCCGGCGTGAGGTCCATCATCATTTCATAGAATCCGTTGATGGGCGGGTTCGTTTCCCAGTCCAGACTGCGGTACACTTCATCTTCCGGATCATAGGATTCTTCCGTTGCGGTGCCGGGTCCCGTCTTTTCCGTTGTCGGGACAGCCGCCTCCGTTTCGGCAGCCGTCGGCGCATCCGTTCCGCCGCGTATGATTTCGTCCATTTCGCGTGCCTCTTCCGGGGTGATGCCGGTAACCGCTTCCGCATTTCCCTTATCCGTTGTCCTTTCCGTATCCTCCGCTGGCAGGGAGAACAGTGTCGGCTGCACGGGTTTCTTCCCTTTGTACTTTCCGCCTTTCTTCCTGTCCGGTTTCAGGCCCTGTTCAGCCATCCGTCTTTCCTCCTGCGTATAGCCGAACAGGTCATACAGGTCCATTACCGTTCCTCCCGTCTGTCTGCTTTGCGTTTCCTGTGACATGCCGGTCATCACTTGCGCTTTCGGCTGCACACTGTTTTCTTCCCGTTTTGTCCCGTCAGCTATACCAGCAACAGAGGTGGAGTTTTCTCTTTTCACCTCCGCCCGCTCACCCTCAACCGGATGGGTATTTTCTCTTTTCGCCTCCTCCAGTTCACCCGTAGCCGAAGCGGAGTTCTCTCTTTTCACCTCCGCCCGTTCACCCTCAACCGGATGGATATTTTCTCTTTTCACCTCCGCCCGTTCACCCTCAACCGGATGGATATTTTCTCTTTTCACCTCCTCCAGTTCACTCGCAACCGAAGCGGAGTTTTCTCTTTTCGCCTCAATACCCTCAGTCTGTACAGCAATGTTCTGCCGCACATCCTCTCTTTCATGCCCCATGCCGTTGTAGCGTTCCATGTCCAGCCGTGCCGACAGGTCTTCCGACAGCATCCTGTACAGGTCCATAGCAATACCCTCCACACCTCCGCTGTGCGTATATACCATCGCCGGTTTTCCGTACGGGTCGGTGCCCCTCTTCGCATCGGTATGTATGATGCGCTCCGTGTGGTAGGCGAAATAGGCGTTGTCCGTCAGTCCGCCGTTATGTTCCGTCTGTATGATGGTCAGAACCCGTTCCTCCTGTGTCAGTCCCTTCTTTTGCAGGTCTTTTTGCAGGATGATCAGGTCGCTGCCGGCTTCCGTGCCCGCATTGTCGGTAAACAAGTTGTTGGGCAGTCGTATTGCCGAAACCAGATTCGCCTTGCTGAACATCTCGTTCCTGACGGAAACCCTCGAACTGTTCAACACCCCCTGCGAGGTGACGAACGCCACGATGCCGCCGTCACGCACAGCATCCAGACCTTTCAGAAAGAAATAGTCATGGATGGCTTTCTGTGCCGAACGTCTGCCGAAGGATGCGCTGCGGCTGAACTCCGCATCGAACACTCCGAAATCCCCGAAAGGGATATTGGAGATGGCAAGGTCAAAATGGTTCAGAAACGGCTTTTCTATTTTCTCGAACCCCTCCGTGCGTATCTTCTGCTGCGGGTACAGGTGTCCGAGCAGCTTGCCCGTCAGCTGGTCTTTCTCAAATGCCATCACCTCCGCCTGCGGATTGTTCGACAATACCGGGCTGATGAACGCGCCCATACCCGCCGACGGCTCCAGCACCAGCCTTGGGCGTACCTTGCGGTCGTGCAGCACGTCCGCTATGGTGTCCGCAATGGCCTGCGGCGTATAGAATGCCGTCAGCACCGATGCCTTCAGCGAGTCCACATACCGCCTGTACTCCGTTTCGTTCCGGCTGTTCTCCCGTATCAGACGGTGCAGCTCCACCGTCGGGGCAAACAGTTCGAGGTCTGATTTCGCCCAGTGTACGGCATCCGTCAGTTCCCTGGCGGGATTCAGTATGCACTTCAGTCCCCCGAAGCCGCAGTACCTCTCCAGCAGCGCCCGTTCTCGTGCGGTGGGCGTACGCTGTTCCTTCTCCAGTGTGAATGCCGTCCGTATCGCCTCGATGTTTTCCCTGAGCCTCTGCTTCTTGTTAAACGCCATAAGCCTCCAGATAAAGCATTATCGCACCCGTCAGCTCCGTATAGAGCAGGTCGTGTTCGGGCGACAGGGCGAATGTGTCGTCCGTTGTGGGATAGCCGGCAAACAGGTTTTTCAGATGCGGGAATATCTCCCGGCAGAATGCCTCGCGTTCCTGTTCCTGCACCTCTTCGGAAAACTCGTTTTCCACCACCTCAAGCAGCAGTGCGTAGGGGGAGAAGTGTAGCCCTTCGAGCAGGACGCGCATGGCCTCCTCCTGTGCGGCTTCCACCGTACTTCCCGCCGCCCTTTCCTTCTCGAATGTTTCCGAGGCGGCTTCCTCCCTTCCTGCAATGAATGGGGTGTCTGATACTTTGTCCGGATGATATTTTCTCAGATAGTCCAGCAGATACAGCCCGTAGTAGGACAGCTCCGCCGGAGCGGTTTTCTTGTTCTGTTTCATTTTATGATGGATTTAGTGGATAAATGATTATGGAAATGAAAAGGAAAAAGGCACCCGGTATCCCTCCGGGTGCCACCACTAAATCCATGTAAATAAAAAGTACAACCAGGTTGAAACAGATTATGACATGAATCAGTGGCAAAATTACTCATTATTTTCTTCTTCCTTTCGTTTTCGTACCTTTTCTTTCGCCTTTGCTCTCCGCAAACACCAGCTTCGTGTTGAACTCCGCATCAAAAGTTACCGCAGCGCTGAAGGGCTTGCCCTGCTTGCTCTTGAACCCGCCGAGCATCGCCGTCTTTCCTTCCGTTAGCAGACCGGTCATTTCCTCGTCTGTGAGTGTCTTGCCCGCTATCTGGCGGAACACGGGCAGCAGGCAGTCCGGATTGTCACAGCGCACAACCTTGCCGTAGAACTGCATCGTGCCCGTGCCGCATTTGGGGCAGGTACAACCCGATGCCTTGTGCCCGAAAATACGGTCACACGCAAGCAGGTCCGTGGTAATCTTGCGGGTATAGCTTTCTATGTCCCTCATAAAAGCCTCATGCGGTGTCTTTCCCTGTTCTATTTTTGCCAGTTCCGCTTCCCAGCGTCCGGTCATCTCCACATTGGCGATGTCCATTTCCTTGACAATGGAATACAGGGCAAGCCCTTTCTCCGTCGGCACCAGCGATTTCTTCACACGCACCATATATTCCCTTCTGAGCAGCGTTTCGATGATTGCGGCACGTGTGGCGGGTGTGCCGATACCGCAGTCCTTCAGGGCCTGGCGTGCCTCCTCATCCTCCACATCGTCGCGTCCGGCGGTCTCCATCGCTGCCAGCAGCGAACTTTCCGTATGCAGCGGTTTCGGTCGGGTCATGCCCGAACTCATCGAGCATCCCGCCATCACCAGTGTGTCGCCTTCCGCCCAGTCCGGCAATGCCGTATTCCCGTTGTCCTCGCCGTACTCTCCGTACACGCCGCGCCAGCCTGCCTTGCGCACGATGCAGCCTTTCGCCTCAAATGTCAGGCCCTCGCATCTTTCGCCTGCGTCCGGCGCCACCTCCGCTACTACGGTAGCCGTATCCTTCACACATTCCTCCGAAAATGCCTCTACCATGCGTCCGGCAATCATGTCGTAGATGATCTGCTCGTTCTTGTACAGGGCAAGCGGGCGGTTGGGTGTCACCAGCAGGGCATGGTGGTCAGTCACTTTCGAGGCATCCACACAACGGCGGTTCAGTTCTCCCAGTTCCCCGATTTTCTCCGCAAGGGCGGAGTGTCCTGCCAGCCGTTCAAACAGCAGCGGTATTTCAGCAAACACATCTTCCGGAATATGGCGGCTCGATGTTCTCGGATAGGTGACGAGCTTCGCTTCATAGAGCTTCTGTACCAGCTCCAGCGTCTGTTCCGCCGTGAATCCGTGTTTCGTGTTCGCCTCCTTCTGCAGTGTGGTAAGGTCGTACAGCAGCGGCGGGTTCTCCACCTTCTCCTTCTTTTCCACCTTAGTGACGGTGGCGCACATCTTCGCCTTTACCTCATTGTATGATGCAGCCGCCTCTTCCTTGTCCTGCCATTTCTTTACCGAGGAAAACTTCACTACCGTATCCGTACCCGCCGGTGTCACCGAGAAATGCAGCTGGTGTACCGGTTCCGGTGTAAAGCGTCTGTTCTCCCAGTACCTCTTGCAGACCATACCCAGCGTGGGTGTCTGTACGCGTCCCACCGAATACGTGCCCCGTCCGGCGGCTACGGTCAGTGCCTGCGTGCCGTTGATGCCCACCAGCCAGTCCGCCTCGCTGCGTGCCTTTGCCGCCAGATACAGGTCGTCATATTCATGCCCGTCCTTCAGTTCCTTCAATCCCTTGCGGATGGCGGTGTCCGTAAGCGAGCTTATCCACAGGCGGCGGAAGGGCAGCGTACAGCCCGTATAGGCATACAGGTATCTGAATATCAGTTCCCCTTCGCGTGCGCAGTCCGTTGCCACTATTATGCCGTCGCTCTCGTTCCACAGTTTCGTTATCACCTTTATCTGTTTCACCGCTGCCGCGTCCGCCTTGTAGCCCTTGTCCGTCTTTACCTGGCGGGGGATCAGCATGAACTCCTCCGGTATCACCGGCAGGCTGTCCCTGCTGAATCCCTTGAAGCCGTAGCCCTCAGGCAGGGCAGGCTGTACCAGATGCCCCAGTGCCCATGTCACATGGTAGCCGTTTCCTGTATAAAATCCTTCTTCCTTTCTTGTTGCTCCGGCGATGCGTGCTATCTCACGTGCCACGCTCGGTTTTTCTGCCAATATGGTAATCATACATTTTCTGTTTTAATCATTGATACTTTTGTTCCTTGTGGAGTGGAACGGGGTACGCCGGTTATCCGTGGAATATGCGGTACATGGCGCATGAGGCCCCGTTTCAATCCGTTGTTTATTCTCTTGTAATGGATTTAGTGGTGGCACTCAGGATACCTTCATGCCTTTGCTCTTCTTCGGTTTTTCCTGCTGTTGTTTCTGGGCGTCGTCCTTCGGTGCGGTCTGTCCCTGCTGAAGCGGCTCCTTCACATGTCTGGTGGCCTCGTTCGTCTTGCCCTCGTTGTTCACCGCAAGCTGTGTGCGGCTCTCGTTCGACGGGGCAACGGTCTGTGCCAGGTCAGGGTTTTCCGAATAGGTCAGCGGTCTGCCTTTCTCACGGTCGAACTTCAGGTATTTTGTGCAGGGCTGTCCCTTGTCATCCTTCGCGTTGGCAAGCACCACGACCTTACCCGCCACATAGTCCGCCTTCTGCTGTTCCGTGAATTTGTCGTCCTTCCATTTGCCTATCGGACGTATGCTTCCGTCCTCATTCGTCCACGAGCGGTTGCGCCGCTGTCCGTTCTCCTGATTCCCGTCTTCCTTCTGCTGCTGTCCGGTAGCATCCGGGGCTTCCGGGCTTTTCTGTTTCTTCTCCTGTCCGTTTCCGCGTCGCTGCGACTGTCCCTGCCACAGATGCTCCGGCACAAACTCCACGTCGCGCTTGTCAGCGTTCACCTGCAGCATGGCCTCGAACTTTCGCCCGCCCTTCAGTGTCACCTCCTTGGGCAGTGCCAGCCCCGCACGCAGGATTTCCTGTTCCGCCTTCGACAGTTCCGTCAGTCCGATCCGGTTCGGGATGCGCACCTTGTTCGTCGGTACGTCCACAATCTCATTCGTCAGTCGGTCGATGCTGACATACGCCAGGCGCATCTCTCCGGTCTTCGTATCGGCAACGTTCACCAGCTTGCCCAGGTTACCCGTCTGTTTCAGTGCCTGCTTGTCCTCGTCCGTAAATGTATAGCCGTTGTATGGCACGTCGAGTCTCGGCTCATGGCGTACGAAGTGGGGGGTAAGTTTCAGCTTTCCGTCCTCCGCTTTCTGCAACGAAAATCGGGCCTGCAGCTCGTAGCGTTCTCCGCCCAGCACCGGTTCCACCGTCACCAGCCTTGTCTTCCCGTAGTTCATCAGGGCTTTCATGTCCTTTTCAGACAGGTTTTCCCTTTTCACGCCGAACTGTTCCAGTTCCTTCCAGTCCACATCGCTGTCCGCAATCAGGTTCGGTTTCTCCGGTTTTGCCTGCGCTTGCCCTTCCTGTGCGAGCTGCTGTCCCTGTGCCGTCTGCGTTTCCGCTGCCTGCGGCTGCTGTTCCTGATTTTTCTGTTTCATTTCTTCCATTTTCTCGTCCGTTTTCTGTTCCACATTGTTTTCTTCCGCATTTTCTCTTTTCGCCTCCTCAGCAGCCTGCTGTTCCTCAGTCTCCGTTTCGGCATTTTCTGTTTTCGCCTCCTCCGCAGCCTGCTGTTCCTCAGTCTCCGTTTCAGCATTTTCTCTTTTCACCTCTTCCGCAGTCTGTTGTTCTTCAGTCTCCGTTTCGGCATTTTCTGTTTTCGCCTCCTCAGTAGTCTGCTGTTCCTCAGCCTGCTGGTACGCCGATGTATCCACTTTGTGCGGTGCGAGCAGGTCAGCGTTCGCCACTGGGTCTTTCAGCAGGTCCTTGATAACCGGAAGCAGAGCTTCCACCGTGTCCGCTGCCACCCTGTAGAAACCGAATCGTGTCGGTTCCTTACACTGGCGGTAGAAATTTCTCATGAAATTGTCTATCGCATCCCCGTGGCGGTCAAAGCGCAAAAACTCCTGCGAGTGTTCCGCCTTTGCCTGTGCCCTCTTGGGATAGCCCCTGGCATCCAGTCCGGCAACCACACTGATTTCGCCCGTCTTCTCGTCGCGGACGACCAGTACATCCTCTTGCTTTTTCTTTTTCTGTTCCATTTATTGATTTTTTTATTGTTTGATGATAGTCCCGCCGGTATTCCCGTACAGGTCTGTTTATCTTTTCGTTCCGGTTTCCCGTTCACCTTTCAGTCCCGGTTTGCATCAGTCTCACCCTCAGCTTTCCGTTTACATCCGGTCACCATCCATTACTGATTTTTCTTTTCGCCTCCGTTTCACGTGTGCTTGTCAGTCCCGGTATTCCTTCTGCCTCCTTTTTTCCCTTTCGCCGTTTTGCCCGGAGCTTTCTTTTCCGTTCCTTCCTTCACTTTCAGCACCTTTTTGCCGTCCAGCGTCACCTCTTCCATGTTCCGGCTGATAAACTCCAGCACGTCCGATTCCTTGTAGTAGGTCTTGCGGCTGATTTTCTGGTAACGCAGTCCGTATTCGCTGCGGAACCGCTGTAGCGACCGTTTGCTCGTTCTCAGCATCTCGCACAGGTCCTGATTGTCATACAGCCGTTCTCCGTCCATGTACTTCACGCCCGCTGCTTCCTTGTTTATCAGCACCGATATGATGCTGTCCAGCCGGTCAATCCGTTCCATGAGGCGCTTCATCCATTCCTCGAACATTTCCTTACCAATCCCTTCCATCATCCGCCTCCTTTCTTGTCATCAGGTAGTTATGCTTGAACTCCTCCAGCGTCTTGGGATTGCAGTGTACGATTTTCCGTCTCACGCATTCCTCCAGATCCGTCAGTCTGTACCGGCACTTGCTTCTCACCATCATGTAGGGAATAGTCTTGTCCTTTCGCATCCGTTGCAGTGTCCTCGTGCTGATTTTCAGCAGGTCCGCCGCCTCCTCGCTCGTCAGCAGGATTTCCGCTTCTTCCTTCGGCACGTTGTCTTTCTTGAAAACATAGTCCGCTATGCGGTCTATCTTCTCCATCATCGTCTTCACGACCTCATTGTCCATCGTTATTATTTCCATATCCTTCCGTATTGGTTACGCTGCAAAGGTGCGCAACTCCGCGCAGGCACAATCCATAGTATTTCCATAGTAGGGAATGATTTTCCTCGTTTTCCTTCCTGATTTTCTTATAAGTTGTTTATTATCATTATCTTTGCAAGAAATTTAAAATATCAAATATGACAGTTATAGTTTTAGGAGCTGGAGTAGATGCAACATCTGGTATCGAAATGCCATTGACAAATGAACTTATTCCTCAAATTAATGATTTTATAAAAAATGATGGACGAGAAATAGATGAGAAGCTACGTAATATTATTCCATCATTAAGATTTCATTTTGACAAACTTATAAAAGATACAATAGAAAGATTTGTACAAGATTTTGGTAGAGAAATTACTAAAATTAAAGAGGGGGTACAAACTGTTCTTACTAATGATAACACATTGAGTCCTGAAAACCAAAAAATGGGTCAATTGATTGTTGCTATTATGAATAAGGTGGAATCAATGAAAACAGGGGCTACATTGGATCAAGAAACTGCTGAATTAATTGAAGAGGTTTTTGGAGAAAACTTTGCCGTTACAGATGAATCAATTATCGATTTTTCAAAATTAGTATATACTGACACCTTTAAAAGTGTTATGAGACAGATTTTGGAAAGAAGTATGCAAGAGCCTAATCATCCTATATTAAAACACGTATATCATAATTTATTAGATATTGAAGATTTGTTGATGAATTATTTTATCGGTTTTTATATAGACAAGCCAGCATCTATAAAAAATTACATTTATATATCATGGATGTTGTGGGTATATTTAAAAAAGAAGGAAAATGATATATATACAACATATAGTGAACGAATGCATGAGTTTCCCGTATATTCTAAGATTCCGGGAGATTGGCAGATTGTTACTTTTAACTACTCTTCATTTGCATATTTCTTTACAAAAGGAAATGACTATCCTGCATTATATTTTCATGGTAATTTGATGAATTATGTAGATATTCAGAATAAAACAGAAATAAAAATTGAAGATCAAGAATATTGCTCATTAGATATTATTTCATTTATTGAAAACCAATTAACTCCCAATATAAACTTTGAGGAGGATAATATAAAGTATTCTATTCCTGAGTTTTTGCCACCAATAAAAATTAAACCTGTGCTTTCTAAGACCTTTATCCAAACATGGTATAAAGCAGAGCAAAAAATGAAAGAAGCTGACAAAATTATTATTGTAGGTTATTCATTCAATAAATCTGATGAGCACTTTAATAGTATATTACATGAATGTATATCTAAACCTATATTTATTATTGATACAAATGTAGACAACGTAATAAAGAAGATGGAAAAATTGTATGGATTTTCTTCTAATTCTTATATGTCTATGAGTATCCAAGGTCATTCGGCAAAGAGAAAATCACAATTAACTATAATTCAAGCTAATGCTCATGAAATTAATTTTCAGGAACTGTAAACGAATAGAATATATTATTTTAGGCATAACCATATTACTATTAATTTATGCTGCAATAACTTTGATTATTCAAACTGGTTTAAGTTGGTTATTTGATGCAGATTATTTGGATAAATATGGTTCATTTCTGGGTGGCATAGCAGCCTTTATAAGTATTTATTATTTATATCAGACTCTGAAAGAACAAGGAAGGCAGTTTCAAATTCAAAATTTTGAAAGCAAATATTTTGAATTGATAAAATTTAATAGAGAAAAAGCTAATTCACTGCTCAATAAAAATCCTAATCAGGATTTGTCTATTGAGTTTATGGAGTTCTTTGTTAAACAGATTGAAGAGGCTATAGTAATTGTAGATGAGATTATTAGTGGTGCAGAAATTGATACTGTATACGCTGATATTAATGAATTCAATAAAGACAAAAATAAATGGAAAGAGTTGTTAAAAGAGCGTACCATTATTAATATTAGTTTTTTGATTGTTTTCTTTGGCGTAAAGAAATATGGATACAATCTTTTGAAAAATAGGTATCTGAAAAAATATAATGAAGATGTCATAAATGATATTTTAAAAAGTTTTCGTTTAAGGATAAATGGCAGTAACAATATAGCAATATATCATGGTCCTATTGAATATTCAAATATTATAAATAATGACAACAAATATTACACAGGATTTCAACATGAAAGTGGTAATTATTTTAGAACACTATTTCAGTGCGTAAAATATGTGAATAAGCAACGGTTTTTACATTATATGGAGAAATATGAATATATAAAGATTTTAAGATGTCAGATGTCTAATACAGAAGAAAAGTTATTATTCTATGATACAATAAGTGATTTAGGGGCTGAATGGGAGTATAATGCCAACAATATAAATGATAAACTTATTACAAAATATAATTTCATTAAAAATATTCCATTGGGGGAAGAAGATAAATATTCTCCTATAAAATTTTATCCCAATATAAATTTTGAAGCTTCTATAACAATTCCAAGAGAAAGAAGTATTTTAGAAGCAAAATATACTTAACCAGTTACAACACATATTGTTACTAACAGTATTATAAAAGCTATACATTGAAAAATATATAAATCAATAGACATGAATAAATTTTGTGCACTAACAGGAGAAGTAACTGATTTAAAAGCCTCACATATCATACCAAAATTCTTTTATGCTGATTTAAAGAGAAAAGGAGGCTGCTATTTTCGTTCTACTTATAATCCTAAATTAGAGCATAAAGACGGTATTAAAATTCCTCTTTTGGGAAATAAGGCAGAACTATTATTTTCAAAACAAGAAAAATGGTTTAAAGAAAACGTGTTTGATTATTATCATAATAAACAAAAAACAATCATTCAGCCAATAAAGATGAGAAATGAATTATTTTATTTCTCAGTATCCTTATTATGGCGTTCCATCCATTATTTAATGCATCTTCACCCTGATAATTTTCAAAGTGCCTTTAAAAACAAACAGATTTATGACTTGGTTATAGATGCAGAAAAAGAATGGAAGCAATATTTGAATGGAAGGGATATTCCTGAGATATATTCCAATATTTATATTGCAACTTTTGATAATATCATCTCAGAATTTTCCGATAATGCTGATTTACTATTTTATTTAAAAAGAAGTTGTGATTTTGGAGTTATTACAGACAACTTAGATATAATGATTAATTGTGCTTTTTTTTGCAAGTGCCCAAACTTTATATTTTTTGCAGATTTATTGCCTTCAACTAGTGGTGACTTTGAATATGGATACTTGGTTAATAATCTACCAGAATATGAAAAAACGACGTTCATCGAAGATTGGACAATAAATGACAACCGCATTATAGAGTGTCTTTTTGAACGGTCGGATTTACAGAAATCTCTGATTGAAAAAAATCCAGTTTCATCTAAAGCAGCACAACAGATTGTATCTCGAATAAAAAGTACCCCAAACTTTAAAGACAGTGAATTAGGGCAACTTTTGAAAATGAAATACGACTGACTCACACTGTCTTCCCCAGAAACACCCCGATAACCGACAATGCCCCCAGTTGCTTCATCTTTCGTTGCAGTTGCCTGAAACTCTCCCCGGTCGTGAGTACATCATCCAGCAGGACAACATTCTTTCCTCTGATATACCGCCGTGTGAATTGCAGGTTCCGCAGTATGTCCTTATCCTTTCCCTTTCCTTTCAGCTGCTCGCGGTCTTCCTCTATCCAGATGGCCTTGAAACCGTCCGTAATGCCCAGCCATTCCGACAGGTAGTAGCATACCACCGGAAAGCGTTTCCGCTGTCTTTCCCTTGTCGATGCGGGTATAGGTATCAGTACCGTGTCTTCCTTCGTTCCGTTGAATCCCGCATGTTTCAGACACAATGCCAGTATCCGTGCGACCAGCTCGCCGCAGTGTCCACCTTCCTTAAAACGGAATATCAGGTTGCTTACCCGTTTTTGGTGTGCATTCGTCTTTTCAATCTTCGTTGGGTAATAGTCATGCAGGTAGTGACACATGCATCCGTCTATAAGAACTTCTCCCTTGAACATCGTTTCGTACGGGTAGAAGTCCATTTTCTTCTCCCTTTCAAACGTAAAGTTCAGCACATCCCTCATCATGGCATTCCATTCCTTCGACCTGCCCAGCGAATACCATCCCGCATGTTTCCCGGCTTCCATCAGGCACATACCGATTTCCATCGCCTCGCTGAACCGCTGGTGCGAGACGATGTACCACCCGTGTTTCCGGCACAGGCCGGTAAACTCCTTTATGTCCGCAGTCAGGAAGTACATCATGCCTTCCTCTCTGATGACTACCGTCAGTTCCGACTTCGGTTTCTCCCTGCAGAACAGGCTCTCGCTGTAATTCACTCCGTGCCATACCGACTCCGTGCATTCCTCATCGCAGAACTGCACTTCCACCTCTTCAAGCAGGTCAAATTCTTCCACCATACCGTTTCTGTCTTTAATTACAGGTTTAAGAGGGATTTAAGTTACACATTATTATCGGTTTACGGATAAGCATGTTTACAGTTTCATGTTTTTTAACTTATATAAAACACGTGTCGGGACAGCCTCCCGAACAGGGGAGACTATCCCGACACGTATATCCGCCATATCCTGCGGCTTTCAGTTCCAGCTATTTCTCTTTTCGCCGCTCATGCAGAGAATCACCGTATTTTTCTTCTTTTCAAATGATTCTGCCAGCCGTCTTGCAGCCCACTTTCTGAATGCCTCGCATTTCAGTCCCTTCATGCGGAATCCCAGTGCAATTATGGTTGCCAGACTGTAGAGGTCCACACTGCAATCTTTCCCGTTATAGGTGAAATGTTCGACCCGCACATCCCGGTATTCATCAAAGTCTCCGGTTTTTGCAAGAGATTTCAGTCCGGCATTTACCGACTGTACAAACACGCCATACGCCCGTGCGATGTCGCATTTCGGCAACCATACCTCGCCCTTGTCGTCCGTTTCTATCCTTACGCTCACCTTATCAGGTGCATTGCGGTTATATTCCACTTCAAAATTGCCAAATCTCACCATAATAGTTGCTTTTATACATTATATATGGAATCTCAGTATGGAGGTCATAACATGGCATCCAGTTTTCCCGCAAGGACCTCCATATCCTTTCTTATCTTCTCATTGGTTATGCGGGCATAGATTTGCGTCGTTTCAATGTTCGTATGCCCCAGCATTTTCGACACCGTTTCAATCGGCACGCCTTTAGCCAGAGTTGTGGTCGTAGCAAACGTGTGACGTGCCAGGTGGAAGGTAATATTTTTATTTATACCGCACAAATCCGCAATCTCTTTTAAGTAAGAATTAAGTTTTTGATTGCTCAGTACAGGCAGCAACTGACCTTTGGGGAGCTGACCTTCATATTTCTGGAGTATCGCTTGGGGTATTTTCAGCAGCGGTACGTTTACCGGAGTATCTGTCTTATGACGGTGCGTCATGATCCACGGTTTCCCGTCAAACGAGATTCTGATGTCGCTTGCCTTCAGTTCCTTCACGTCCACATATGATAATCCCGTGTAACAGGAGAACAGGAACACGTACCGTACCTGTTCCAGTCTTTTAGTCGGAAACTTCTTCTTCATTATCTTTTGCAGTTCCGCATCCGTCAGATAACCTCTGTCCACACGTTTCAGTCTGATTTTATAATTTGAAAACGGGTCAGTATAAATCCAACCGTTGTTTTTGGCGATGATTACAATCATCTTGAACGTCTGCATGAATTTTGCCGTAGTATTCTCATTGCATTTGCTTTCCGTTCTCAGATAGTTCTCGAAGTCCGTAATGAACATGTGCCCGATTTCCTTCAGTGATATATCCGAAATATTGTATTTCACTTTCATAAATTCCTCCAGCCTCCGGTAGCAGCGGTCATATTTCGCGAGGGTGGCAGGAGTCTTGCTGATGCCGACCAGTTTTCTTGCATCCTCATTGTGTTTCTTGAAAAGTTCCAGCAGTGTTCTTTGTTTCGCCGTTATTCCCAAAAACGCATTGCGTATTTTTTCTACCGTTACGAATGACTCATGCACTTCAATATCCCGGTAGTGGTTTTTCAGCGAAGCACGGATGTCCTCCAATGTTTCATTCAACTGGCGGGCTTTTTGTGTATTTCCTTTCGCCTTGCCCAATGTGGTATCCCATTTATCAGGTTCTATATCCAGCTTTGAGCTGAATTGAGAAATTTCACCGTTAAGCGACAGACGAATCATAATACAAACTGTTCCGTCTTTGTTTACCTGATTCTTTCTTAGATAGAATAGAATCTTAAATGTACTCTTACTCATATCCTTTTTTAATTTATCTCCGTTACAGTGGGTGTAATGACTTCCCTCTGCAAAGGAATAATTAATAATTGG
>OGEZ01000767.1_pt1 | contig 22158 bp, 20 predicted proteins | sample 1570831 | NCBI WGS metagenome assembly OGEZ01 (sample SAMEA2582059, study PRJEB24529) | metagenome | biome: Human gut stool | place: China | collected 2011
AGCCGAAGGAAAAAACCGTCGGCAGCGGGTGTTTGCGCATTGGTTCGTGATGCCGACGGTTTTTTCCTTCGGCTCGATGTTGAACGCGGCTTGATTTTGCTGGCATCAACGGGACAGTAAAGAGGCATTTGATGAAACACGAAGGCGATCGCTATCAAACTTTTCGAGAAAATTTTGAACTGCGCCAGGTTTTGATGTGGACCGCAGGCATCGTTTATTTCTTCTATTGGGGCAAAGACACGGGCTACGAAACGCTCTCGCTGCTGTGCGTGCTGATCTGTTCGGTCTTTGTACTGCTGAAGCTGCCGGCGGCTTCGGAACGTGCCGTCAACACATTCAAGCTTGCGGGCAGCAATTTGACGTTTGTCAGTTTCGAAGACCTCAGGGAGAAACTTTCCAAACACCCGAACGATCAGTGGTTGGGCATTGGGTTCAAGTGGGAGCCGGAACACGCGCAGCTTGCCGCGGAAATGTTCTGCCGCAACTGGCAGAGCATCACGCAGGAAGCACTGGGCTTTCTGTACGTGCTGAGTTTTATATGGCAGCGCAAATGGAAGTTTTGCGTTGATCCGCTGGGAGTGCACAAGGATTACATCGAACACCAGAAGCTTGTGGGCGAAAATCCGGGTCTCAATTGGATTCACGGACTCGGAGCCAACGAAGAGGACGATGTGTTTCAGCCGCTTAACCAGGCCGAAGGTCACACGCTTATCGTCGGCACGACCGGCTCGGGCAAAACGCGCTGCTTTGATCTGCTCATCAGCCAGGCGATTCTTCGCAACGAGACAATTTTCATCATCGACCCCAAGGGTGATGCGGATCTGCGGCACAAAGCACAGAGAGCCTGTGAGGCGCTGGGCCGAGGCGACAAGTTCCTCTTTTTCCATCCGGCTCACCCCAAGGAGAGCATCCGCATCAATCCGTTGGCAAACTGGACGCGCATCTCGGCTCTTATCCCCGGTGCGGGTACGGCGGCAAGCTTCAAAAACTTCTCCTTCAGTGCCCTGAAGGCGACGGCTTATGCGCTCACGATGTGCAGCAAAAAGCCCACGCTGAGGCTGCTGAAACACTACATTTCCAGCACCGGAAGCGGCGTCTCCATTACGCCTCTGGTCTTTGAAGCGCTGCGCACGCATTTCTGGCAGACCAATCCCGAACTCTACAACCACTACAAGGACATTGATCCGATTTCGTGCGCCGCAAAGCCGCTGCTTAAAGCCACGGCCGACATGATTGGGCTGTACAACGTCCGCGGGCCGCATGATTCGGACATGGATGATCTTCTGAGCATGTATCAGCACAACGCGGAACACTTCTCGAAGATGATCACGAGTCTGCTGCCGGTGCTCTCGATGCTCACTTCAGGCTCTTTGGGCGATCTGCTCAGTCCGGCTGAAACCGAGGGCGACCTGATGAGCGAAACGTTCTTCGACACCAAGTCGCTCATTCAGAACAACTGCGTTGTGTACATCGGTCTGGACAGCCTCTCGGACGCGATGGTGGGTTCGGCCATCGGCTCGCTGATTCTTTCGGATCTCGCCTGTACCGCAGGCGCTTTGTACAACTTCGAAGAGCCGGAAGTCGAAACCCGACCCGAAGACTTGCAGCCGGCCAAGGGACTGCTTCAAAAAACGCAGAGGGCAATCAAAGGCTCCTTCGGAGTTATCCAAACTGCAATATTCCGCAATTCGGTTAATCGGCCTCGCAAACGGCCAATTAACATTTTTGTCGATGAGGCCGCCGAAGTGTTTTGCGAGCCGTTTCTTCAGCTGTTGAACAAGGGCCGCGGCGCGGGCATTCGCTGCTATGTCGCCACGCAGACCATTGCCGACTTTTCGGCCAAGATGGGAAGCAAGGACAAGGCCATGCAGCTGCTGGGAAACCTCAACAACCGTCTGTGCCTGCGCTGCATTGATACGGAAACGCAAAAGTACGTCTCCAGCCTCATACCGAAAACGAGGATTGTGCAGATCGAGCGCTCGCATTCGTTGTCGTCGTCGGCCAATGAACAAGTGCCCAAGGGAGGGACGATTTCAGAGCGGCAGACGGAAAAAGAGGCCGCGCTGTTTTCGCCGGAGCTTTTGGGCATGCTGCCCAATTTGGAATTCGTCGGGATTATTTCCGGCGGCAAGGTTTACAAGGGTCGTTACCCGCTGATCGTTTGAGAAAGGAAAACGGAATTGACATATCGAAAAAACTTAGCCGAAGTGCTGCGCACCAGCGCCAAGGAACTTACCCCTGTGATGGGCGAAGATCTGGCACGCAAAACCGTGCTGATGATTGCCCGGGAGGCAGCCAAGGAAAGTGAAACCACCGCAATGACGGCCGTGAGCAAAGCCGCAATGGCCCGATTTATCACGCGCCTCGTGGTGGGTTTGAGCCGAATCACAAGCTACCGCAGCTTGGTGGTGATGCAGGAGTGCGGCATGGCAATGGGCTGGCGCGTGACCGAAAGCGTTGTTTTCGGTCTGATTCTTCGACGCATTGTGAGCAACGAAGAACTGTCCAAACTCGTCTCGCCGCCCGAACCGTACTTTGAAGGCGAACTGCGGGTGGCGGAAGAAGCCAGCCGCTGTCGTTGGAGCAACATGCAGGCTCAGCCCGCGTAAAACCGGTTTTACAGACTATGGCAAACAAACGCGACGGGTTTGACTGGACGGGCATGATTGTCGGCATGCTTTTGCTGTGCCTCTTCTTCGTGTGGTTCTGTCCGGGGAATCTCCCGCGGCAGATTTCACGCGATGAGGCCGTTCTCATCTACGAGCGGGTGGGATTGGACGGACTGCAAACCGTCAACAAGAGTTCGCAACGCATTTTCGATGCAATCATCAACGACAAGCGAAAAGCGTCGCTGCGGGAGATGATGACGCCTTCGAAAACCGACAAGGCGCTGCTCGAAAAGGAAGGCTTTTCGCGCAAGGCGTACCTGTACATGCGCGAGCGCGTGCCGGTGGGTCTCGACCTGATCTATTGGTTTATCCGCCGATTGATGCTGCTGTGGGAAACGGTAAGCATCTGGGGCGTGTTTGCGGTGATGGCTGTGATGCACGGCTACTGGGAGCGTGAGATCAAAAAGACCGACTTCTCGCACACTTCTCCGGTTCGGAACGCCTGGGCGCGGATGATTTTCAAAAACAGTCTCCTGGTGCTGATTCTGCTGACGGTACTGCCCATTGCGCTCGATCCTCTGATGATCGCGGGTCTGGCCGCCGTCGGCATGTTCGGCGCAGCATGGGCGGTGAGCAATGTGCAAAAGCAGATCTAACCCGACGCGGGATAAAGCGTTCGGACTTGAATCCTTAGCAGGGGTGGGGGAGATCTCCCGGATGCGCTTTCGCCTCAGGGACCAATCCCTGCAAAGGAAATTGGACGAAATCAGCGCAGGAGACTTTTCGATTCGGCTTCAGGAAGCGGCCATGTCGAAGTACGCGCTTTACATCGGCAGTCCGATGTCGGGGTTGTTCGATCGTTTGCCGTCCGTTGCGGTCGTGTTTGGACCGTTTGCGATCGACGCTGCGGGCAACGGGTTTTTGAAATTTTCGGCGCAGTTTGCTGCCGACGAAATCGAGGTCTTTTGATGCTTTTACGGAATTGGACTTCGCAGTTGTTTCAACAGCTTGCCGTTTTGATTTTTGCACTGTTTGTGGCGACCGGTGCTGCGCACGCCTCTGCGACTGTCGCTGCCGGTGCTGCTGCGGCTTCGGCAGCTGCGTCGTCGGTTATGCAGTCCGGACACGCACAGCAGGCTGATCAACAAGCCCAAAAGCTTGACTCTTCTGTCGAAAGCGTAATAGGGGTTGATAAGCGTTCGCAAAAGGACAAACCCAAGTACACGTCCGACCGCGCGTGGAGATTGCTGACCGGCTTCCTTGCCTTTCTGATTTTCCTGTTTTCGATTTTGTGGGATGAAGGCAGGTCGACATTTTGGGTAGGAATTGTGTGGAGCATTGTCCTGGTGCTTTTGGTGGTGTTCGGCTCTGAAACCCTTGTGCAATACGCAGCGGTTGGTACGGTGAACTTTGTTTTCCTGGGGCCTGTTGTACTGGCAGTTTTCTATTGGTTCTACGAAAAGTTAATCAAAAATCCTCGACAGCAGGCCGATGACCGGAGATTGAGTCAGAGAAGAAAGACAGATTCCTTGGCTGCGGAAAATGCTGAACTGCGTTTGAAGAATAATGAATTGCAGGAAAAGTTTTCGTGCAGTGAAACCGAACGCAAAAAACTGGCCGCAAAGCTTGATGCTTTAAAGGCCGGCTATGTCCGGACAAGAGAGCGTGCCGAAACACTCGAAAGCCTCAACAAAAGTCTTGTTGTCTCCAATGAAAAGCTTGGCAATGCGCTGTCCAAAAGCCACGTGCTTAATAAGGAACTAACAAAGCTGCGCAACGAATTCTATGAATACGCTCTGACAAATGACCGTCTGAACCCGCAGTCTGACGGTTCTGAAACGGGTGCAAATTCCCGACAAGAGGTTGCTGAACTCTTACAAGCAAGCTTCTGCCTTCAAACGGTCGCAGAGACAGCCCGTTGCGGTGAGAGCTTTCGTGAAGAAGGGAAAAGACTCCGCGAGAGGTGTAAAACGCTAAGAGCGGACAACATGGCACTTGAGCGTCGCAACGCCGCTCTACAGGCGAGGCTTTCCGAAGGAATGCAAATCGCCGACTCTAAGTTGCAGCAGTTGCAGAACACAATCCGCGGGCAGCAGGAAACAAATTCGGTACAGCTCGCGGAAATCAAAGCACTCAAAAAAGAGGTCAAAGAGTTAACCCGTCAAAGGGATCTGTATATCAGAAATCGCCATCGAAGCTTTGGTAAGGATCTTTACAAGCGTCAACAACAGGAAAAACTTCAGGATTTCAACGAAAAGCTGACGGATGAAAACCGAAAGCTCCGCTACAAGATGACTAAGGAAGGCATCGCGGCTCTGGATTGGAAAATCACGCGCCTGGAGGCAGATCTTGCCAATGCGCACAAAGAGATTTCGACTTTGCGAAGCGAAAACCGCAAATTGATCGACAAGCTCGAAGATGAAGATAAGAAAGCCAAACTTGTACGCTTTCTGGCAACGCGCACGCAGCGCGGCACGGTGAGCTTGCCGAGACTTGCCGATGTGTTCTCCGGCATCGGTGCTGTTCCCAACGAAGATGATCCGAAGTTGTGGGAAACCTCGATCGGAAGGATGAAACTGGAAGGCCGCACTTTTTACAGCCTTGATCATCCCGGCAAGAGCGGTTCCGGAGCGCTGGAGCTTGTTGCCCGCGTGATGAACGTTTCGAGATGGGAAGCCATTCTGATTCTCAAGGAATCGCTTGGCATCGGACCGGCACTCGGGGCCGTGCAGGAAGCCGTCGGTGCCGCAAAGTCGAAATGGCCCGACATTGCGCCGCAGCATGCGATTGAATGCCGGAACGCCGATTAACAGCAAACGAGACAAACCATGCCCATTTTCAAAGCCTGGGATTTTTATGAACGCTATCTGCCGCAGGTCAATCGCATGAGGCGGATTTTGTGGGTTGGCGACGAAGCGATGAAGCCCTTGTCGGTCGATGAGGTGCTGCCGTGGATTCGCGGCGAACTTGAGCTTGCCGACGAATTTCTCGGCAGCCGAATCATTCCCTTCGGCCAACTTGAAAAGCCGCAGGAACGCAGCAAACTCGGCTATCGCTTTGCCTATGCGTACAACGACGTGGGCAAGACGCTTTTTACAGTGATGCAGGTGAGAAACGCTCAAAGCGCCGAAGCGTTTTGGCTGCCCGTTTCCGGCCGCAATCGGCTCGAAGAGGTCTTTGCGTCGATTCAGAGCGATCCGAAAGCCGCCGCATCAGCCGCAGAGCGCATCGCACGCTTTGCCAAAAAGGAACTTCTGTACTCAAACGTACTGACGGAAACATTCGAAGTGATCACGATTGCCGCCGCCGTGCTTCAGGGCATGCGCATGAAACCTGTGGCAACCGATCCGTCGCTGGCGACATTTTTCATGCTCGGGCTGCTCAAGCGCTGTCAATACGCAGCCGATCGCCTGCCCGACTGCGACTTTGTTCAACACTATGCTACGGCCTAGCTGCAAACGCCAAGGAATCGAAAAAATGCAGTCAACCGTTTATGTCGTCGATGATTTCGTGAATCTGCTGCGCACATCCCTGCCGCTGCCTGTTCGGCTGCCGACAATTCCGCAGGGGACCGCTGCGGAGTGGATTAAAAAGCAGCCGGAAATGATCCGCTATTTTCTGGAAAATCCGGAGAGCCTGATTCAGGTGTCCGACCCGGGGAAATACTGTTCTGAACCCCAGTTGTGCGTGGTGCATGCCGCCCCGGGCGGTTTGAGTTTTCTCTTTCGCAGCGCCAACGGTTCTCGGTACTGCTGGGACTTTGCGAGTTCCGTTGCGCAGGCTTGCGAGATCTTTCAGACAGAACCCCGCGAAATCGAGCTGATGATTAGCCAATACCGCTTCAGCACTCCTTTTCGCAACTTGGCTTTGCTGCGCTTTGCCGAGACGCTGAGGCTCGCCGTTGTGATGGAGCGCATTCGCTTCTACCCAATTTGCGTCAACGCAAGCCGAACCAGAGATTTTTTGGAATGGTCCATTGAAGCCATGAAGGCCGAACAAAAGGAACTCGAACGCTTTCTCGAAGCCGAACGAGTTAGCTTCACAACGCTGCATTAAACGGAATTCAAGTAAAACATGCAATACAACCAGAAAAAAACTTCTCGCCGGATTAGCCGCCCGTGGTTCGAATCCTTAGCAAGGATAGGGGCGTTGTTTGCCGCCGGTGTCGGTTCGCTTTGCTTAACCGCGCAGCCGGTTCAAGCGCAGCAGGCTCAAGCCGGGCACGATGAGGTGGAAGCTGCTGCTCATGAGGCAAACACGAAGAGCCGGGTGCCGAAACTCAAGGTTGTCAAGAGCGCAAAGGACGAAGAAATCCGCAGCCCCGGACGCGCAGCCCGCAGTCTGGAAGACGGCGTGCCGGCGGGGCTGATTTCAGACGAAAAGGCCGCCGCACAGTTTCGCAAAGCCTTCAGTCTGGCAAGGCTAACGCTCGAAGGCGTGGAGCTGATGGGAGAGACCGAAGGCGACATTCGACGCCGATTTGCCGGATGCACCGAGGTGGCGAGCTTTTCCGCGGCTAAGGTTCTTTCCTGCGAAAGGCCGAAAAACTTTGCGGGATCGGGCGAATACGTTTTGTTTTCCTTTATGCCCGTGAGTAGGCTGTTGGTCGGCATTCAGACCTATTTTGCAGACATTGAGGCTTCCCAGCGCACTTATGCGGCATGGACGAAAGCGCTGGTCGATCGTTACGACGCCTATGAAGAGCAATTTGTTCAGGCCGTCGATTCGGTCTTCTGGCGCATCTCTTTGGGGCGTGATGCACGTGGACAGGGACGATGGCTGCGCGTTCAGGTCAACGATGAGCAAGAGCTGACCGCAACGGAACGTTTTCTTCAGCTTGACGTGGGCGAGCGCAACCTGGGAACGCTTGTTTTCGGCGAAACAACTTCAGCGACGGTGCCTGCGGCCTCGCGGGAGTGCGAAGCGGCCGTCTACAACAACGCCTACGACAAGGACTACCTCGGAAACTGCTTCGGGTTTCCCTACGACGCGCACTTTCAGCTGGAGTTCTCTGACAAAAGCGGCGTGCTGCGGCAAGTCGTTTTGTCGCCTTTAAGTCAGGTGACGGTGGAAATCCTCGACGAAATTCTGCGCACGCGGCATCCTGATGCCGCCGTTTGCAGCCGACTCGAAACGGACGCCACAGTCAATTCAGCCCGCTCGCTTGATGTTATGAATCCGTCGCGGCGCTACCGCAACGTCAATGGCCGCCCCGGAACCGTGTACGTCGGCACATGCCGCGAGCCTCGCATTTATGAAGCCGAGGGGCGCTTTATCTTTGACATGACGATGCTCGATGCCCGTGAAATGCTCGCCAACTACGAAGCTCGCAAGAGCGTGAACGCCAACAACGCCATGCGGGTGGGAGAGCGCGAAGCCAGACGCCAGCGGCTGGGTGAGTTTTTTGCCAATGACGGGGACGACAAATGAGCACATTCTTGGAAAAGGGGGCGCAGAAAGTCCTAATTTGGCTCCTGAATCGACGAAAACAGCAGCTCAAAAAACGAGCCGACCGGGTATTGCTGCAAACGGCCGACGTTTGCTTTGAGACGATCTCGCGCATGAAGGAGATCGAGAAAACCATGCAGTCGTTTGAGGCTTATCAAGATCCGGCTGCATACGAGCAAGCCGGGGTTATTTCGCAGGACAACTTCGAAGTGGCGAGCGAAATGTGTTTTGAGGTCAATGACCAAATCATTTTGTGCCTGGGATTGCAATGCAACGGAGCCAAGTATTGGGCGGTGATGTTCGGTGAATCTCAAATCAGGTCAATTCTTTTGCCCGGCAAGGATTTGATTGAACAAAGCTGCAAAGAGCTTTTGCCGTTCGAAAAATTCACACAGGCCGGAAAACTGTCCATGCTTGCCCGCGAGATCATGGCTTCTCCCAAAGCGGTCAAGCCGCAGGAATCGGCGTGTTTCGCGCGGCTTCTGATCGCAAGGACAAGGCAAAACCTCGACGCGGTTGCCCAAGATTTGCGCAATGTTTACGGGGAAGCGGAGAGTCAATTGAAAAAGTTGCAGCGGGAGCTGTAAAACCAGTTTTACATTTCACAAAAGCTCGGCGTAGGCCGGGCTTTTTTTGTGCTCAAAAAAAGAGCCGTCGGTGACTCACATCCGACGGCCGGTACTCAAACCATGAAACAAAACTTCAGGCTTTGCTGCCTGTCCGCATTGTAACACCTTCCGCTTTCTGCACCTTCAAACCCGGCCGTAAAACCTGTTTTACACCTTTTGCTTCAACCGGTATTACCCAATTGCAGAAAGTTGCAAACAACGCAATGCCGTAACTGGCAACACCCCGCAAATAAGGCGGTTTGAACGATTTTCCCAGTCTCCAACATTACCGACAAGCGCACGCACAACTGAGGCGTGCGGCAACGGAAAAGCCCTCGGGAAGCAGGGCGCAACCGACAACGGATCGAACCGAAATTGGAGGCTGGACTGAAATTGAGCAACAAAGGCAACTACGAAAGCGAAGGGCTGCGCTGCGACATCTTTTGCATGCGGCTCTATCCGATCGTGATAGTCGGCGCTGCCGCCGCTGCCGGTCTTTTTCTTTTTCAGCTCTTCAACGAATACATCGACTTCGGGGCGCAAAGCCTAGAGCTTGCCCTCGCCGATACGGCCAACACGCTCATCTTCATGTTGGTGATGAGCGCCGTCGTCATCGGCGTAATGCGCTACCGAATTCTGGTGCTTGCCCGCTATGCACAAATCGCTTCGGGCAAATCCCTTGTCTGGCTTGCCGCCACTTTGCTTCCCGTGGCCGGGCTGGTGCTCGTTGCCCTCGCTGTGCGCTCTTTGTCCGTGAATAGCGAGAGATAACGACATGAAAGAAGTGGAAATACCAACTTATGCCGACGAGCCGCCGCACTTTTTGCTTTGGAGTGCGGACGAGATCCTGCCGATCATCTTCGGCTTCGGCATGGGCATCATCATCGACCAAGTCTTTTTCCTCACTTTGGCCGGGTTTGTGGTGTCTCACTACTACAAAAAGTTCCGGGATCAGCATCCCGACGGCTTCCTGTTCCATCTGGCCTACTGGTACGGCTTCGGCTTCTGCCGCTCCCGAAGCATGACCAACCCCTTTGTTCGCAAGTTTTTTCCCTGATGCGTGACGGAGGCCGGTCATGGATTTGAAGAAGTACATCAACACCTTCCAGGGTCTCAAGCTCGAGGCTCACTTCACGCGTCTGGTGATTTTGGCGCTGCTTGTCATTCTGGGCTTCTGCGTGCTGACGATCGCACAGCGTCCCCAGATCGTCACGATCCGTCCCTGGACGCTCAACGAAGACGCGCAGATAACAAGGCAGTCCGCCTCCAAGAGCTACTTGGAGAGCTGGGGCTTTGCCCTGGCGCAGCTGCTCGGCAACGTGACGCCGGCCAACGTCGGCTTCATCGGCGAGCGCATTGCCCCGCTGCTCGATCCCTCGATCTACCACGAGGTGATGGATGCTCTTGGAGCAAACGCGCAGCGGCTCATCGAACAGCGCATCGCCATGCGCTTTGAACCGCGCCGCGTGATTTACGAGCAGTCCACAGGTCTGGTGTTTGTCAACGGCTACTCGTTCGTGCGCGAAGGCACCTCTTTTGCCAACGAAAAGAGAGTCGAAAGAACTTACGAGTTCGGAATCAAGATCGACAACTACGCGCCTTTGATCGTCTCGATCAACACCTACGAAGGCAGCGCCCGCACGACAGACGTTGTCGACAAGCACCGCCGCATGGAAGCACGCAACGAAGCCAAGCGTGCCGAACAAGCCCGCAACGAGGCTCGCTGGATCGACCCCAAGGCCGATACCCGCACCACGACCGAGTCCGACACGAAATTGCCCTAAAGGACACACCCATGAAAAAGATGATTGCAGCAGTCCTTGCTGCGGCTGCCGTGAGTGCATTTGCCCAGCAGCCGCCTGAGTCAGCGCTCACCCGCCAGCCCATTGACGGAATCGACGGCAAAGCGCCGATGGTTGAACTGCAAAAGCAAGCCAAAAAGGAGGCGACTCAGAGCAACAACGCACAGCCCGCAAAAGCCCGCACGACGGATGCGGTCAAGCAGCCGCGCGTTGACGCAGCCGTCATGTCTGCCGATCCCAACAAAGCATCCGCCCAGCAGAAGGCTGATGCGCAGGCCGCCGTGAACAACCTTTTGGAAAAAAGCTCCGGCACGCAGACGATTCGCCTGAACAAAAACACCGACATCACGGTGCGTCCGGGTGAAAACGTTTTCATTCCGATCGCCCGCAGCCACATCAACCGCATTCTGTCGCCGTTCCGCAATCCGAAGGTCTTCTCTTCGAGTCTTACCACGGGCAGCAAGGGCGAATGCGGCGAGCTGTGCATCCGCAACGGCGTCATTTACGTCACCACTGAAGCACGAACCGCCGTGAGCGCCTTCATCACCGAAGAGGGACACGAAGACATCGCCTACTCGGTGACGATGATCCCGCAGTTCATTCCGCCGCGCGAAGTGAAGTTCAGCTTCCCTGAAAAGGTGATGGCCGAACTCGATTTGGCCGCCAATGTCGCCAATCCCGAGGATGCGGAGCGCTGGGAAACCGAAAAGCCCTACAACGACATGCTCACCGAGTCCTTCCGTCAGATCGCGCTCGGTCAAATTCCGCAGGGCTACAGCCTTCGCAAGGTCAGCCGCCGCGACAAGCTGCCCGTCTGCAAGCAGGAGGGGCTGCGCTTTACGTTCCGGCCCGGCCAAGTGCTCGAAGGATTTCACATGAACTTCTTCGTGGGCGTGATCAGGAATGTTTCCGACCGCCCCGTCGAATTTCTCGAAATGAACTGCGGCAGCTGGGGCACGTCCGCTGTCACTTCGTGGCCCTTGAAAGTGCTGCGTCCCGGACAGGAGTCCGAGGTCTACATCGCCATGAAGAAGGGCGTTGAAGAGGCTCCCGAACAAACGCGCCGTCCTCTCATCAAGCGCATCTACAACTGACGGGGGCGGCGATGAAGAACTATTGGAACAACCTCTCGCCCAAGACGAAGTCCTACAGCGTGATCGTGTTGGCCGTCGCCGTGCTCGCCTTCACTCTGTATCTCTTTGTGGGCGGAACGGAAACCAAAGAGCGCAAGGTGCGTCTGACGCACGACAAGCAAATGTCGGTGCTCACCGACAGCGACAACGCGCAGATCGGTTTGGAAAACGTCTCCGGCCGCGTCAAGTACAACGACAGCCGCATTCAGACGCTCGAAGAGCAAATCGAACGGCTCAAAAAGGAACGCGACGCCGAAAAGAACTCCACGGCCCGCGATCGTGCTTGGCAGGAAAAGTTTGATGCGCTCACAAGCGAAATCCAGAAGCAAAACGCCAAGATCGCTGAACTGCAAGAGGGCGGCATAGCCGTCATGCAGGAGCGCCAGACGCAGGCCGAAGCGGGCAGGAGCAAGCCTAAAGCGGCCGATGTCTCCAAGGAGCAAGCCAAAAACGTGAGTACCGAAGTTGTGCCGGAACAAATGTTCGAACGGCCCAGCGACCAGGTCTCGATTGATCCCGCAACGGGTGCCGCAGTCGAACGCCGCGCCCCCATGAAGATCAGCGTCATCAGCGAAGAAAAGCCCGAGACGAAAAAGCCTGAAAAGAAAAAGGACGCCAATGAGGCGACCTTCTACATTCCGGCCGGTTCGATTCTCACCGGAACCATCATCACGGGCGGCGACTATCCCACCGGTTCCGGCTCTCAGGGCAGTCCCACGCCGGCTCTCATTCGCGTCTCCAAGACCGCGATTTTGCCCAACCGCTACGTAAGCGACGTGCGCGAGTGCTTCCTTCTGGCTAGCGGCCACGGGGAACTTTCGAGCGAACGCGCCCAGCTTCGGGCCGAGACGCTTTCGTGCATCCGCAACGACGGAAAGATCATCGAAACCCGCATGTCGGCCTACGTGGCCGGCGAAGACGGCAAGGCCGGCGTCAAGGGCCGCTTGGTCTCCAAGCAGGGCCAGATGATCGCCCGCACCTTGGTCTCGGGCTTTATGAGCGGCATGGCCGAGGCGTTTGACTACGACGCCGTTCCGGTCCTTGCCACCAGCTCCACCGGAACCGTCCAGTACCAGGAGAACTTCTCGTCTGAAGCCGCCAAGGGCGGCTTGGCAAAGGGCCTGATGAATTCGCTCGACCGCGTAAGCGAGTTCTACATGGATTTGGCCGAACAAATGGTCCCCGTCGTCGAAGTCAACGCCGGCCGCCAGGTCGACATCGTCGTGACTGCCGGCACGAAGCTCTCCATCCAGAAAGCAGCCGCTCCGGGCGGCATCAACCCGTAAGGAAACACCGAAATGACAGTCAAATCGTTACTGCTGCTGCCGGCTGCGGTAGCCGCTGCTTTCGCTCTTCAGGGCTGCTCGGCATTAAACGTCGGCGAAGAGAACTTTGCCTGCGAAGGCATGCCCGGCAGCGTCTATTGCCGCAGCGCCCGCGAGGTCTACAACGTCACGAACACCGGCGTGGTTCCGAGTCCCATGCGTCCGCAGGACGCCTACAACGAGGATTGCGACGACTGCGTGCGAAGCGAAGACGTGAATCCCGAACTGCGCGATGCCGAAGCAAACCTCGTACAGGGCACGAGCAACGTTCGCACCACCTATGCCGATGAGTCGGCAAACAAAGCGGCCGACAACGACGCAAGTCTCGTCAAAGTCTCGGATGACTTCTACAAGGACGACGAAGTCATCAACAACTACGTCAATCCGAATCTGCCCGACAAGCCGGTGCCGATCCGCACGCCCGCTCAAATCATGCGCGTCTGGATCGCTCCATACGAAGACGAAGGCGGCAATTTGCACGCGCCCGGCTACGTCTACACGGAAATCATGCCTCGCCGCTGGATCTATCCCAACGATCCGACAACGGCCAATCCGCGCACCTTCGCTCCTTTGGCCGCCACCGATTCGATGGACACAGCCGCATCGGCTCCCGCACCCAAAACCACCACGCGAACCACAACGCACTTGAAACGGAATTTGCCGGAAGAGAACTCCCTGGAGCGCTTCCGCAGAGCACAAATGTCCCGTTAACGGGGCGCATACAAACCTTTAACACAACTCGATAAGGAGATATTCCGATGAACAAGAAGTTGGCCGCACAGTGGGCGGCGGCAATCGTATTGACTCTCGGCGCAGCCGGCGCAGCTTGGGCCGGCGGCGACGGCGGCGCAGTCGGCGGCGAAGAATTCCAAGACATTTGGGATCTGCTGCAAGGCTGGACGCAGGGCATTCTCGGCCGAATCATTGCCTTGGGCGCTTTGATTGTGGGCATTGCCTTCGGTCTGGTGCGCCAGAACATCATCGCGGCCGTGGTCGGCATTGCGATGGCAATCGTTCTGCAATACGGCCCGGACGTGATCGAAGGCATTATGACCGGCACGGCCGATGCTCCGGCAGCACTCGTGCTCGAGCTTGACAACGGCATGCAGCAGGCTCCCGCAGCATTGATTGCGCACGAACTCTAAGTCCCGGGAGTTTCGCCTAAAAGCTATTGCGTCCGTCGGCACCTTTATCCCTAGGCTTTGCACTCGACGCCGGCGGACGCATCCTCCAATCAAAACTTTTAAGTGTTAGCTCTTGACGGTTAAGAGTTCACCTTTAAGCGTTTTGTCGGACATGAAAAGAGGGGAAACAGTTGAGCACTGGGTTGGTCGGCCGCAAGGCCGATTTCAGACCGGCAAAACGCTTCAATCGTTTGAAGCGGCCGACAGGGCCGCAAACCGAATGTTCGGAAAACGCTTTGGCCGCGGCGAGCCGTTTTGCGTTCGGCTTCTCGTTGGAGCCTTCGGCCGGGCGTTTTTCGAGCTGAATTTGAGTGATTTGCTGAAAAAACGGATTCCCATGCATCACACTTTTTTAACAAAAGCCTCGGCAGGGGTACTGACTGCCCTAGTGACAATTGGCCTGATCGGTGCCGCTCAGGCAGCCGGTTCCATTGAAGAGTTTCAGAAGCGTGTCAACGAAGCGGCTGCAAAGGCCGGCGTATCGGCTCCCGATGTACGCAAGGAATTGGCGGGCGAACCCGGCAGCAGCGTTCGAAACGAAACGCGCACGGGCAAATCCATCGAGCGCATTGTGACGATTCCGGCCGATCAGGTGCGAGTCGTCAAACCCTCGGGCGGCGCTCCGCTGGTTTTCATCATAGGCAGCGGCCGCTTTGCCTTTACCGGTCCCTTGATTGACGTGTGGGAAAAGAAAAAGCTCACGTCGCTCGAAGAGATTGAAGCCGCGGTCAATCGCGTGGATTTGCAAAAGCTGGGCTTCCAAGCCGAAAAGCTCAACCTGATTCGGGTGGGCGAAGGCCAAAAAGTGGTCACTGTGTTCCTGGACCCTTTGTGCGGGTGGTGCCACAGGCTGCTGCGCGAAATTCAGGAAGACAAAACGTTTCTCAAGGAATATCGGCTTGATTTGATCGTTGCGGCCGTTTTGGGCGAGCAAAGCAGAAAACTCGCCCGTTTGATTGCGTGTGCCGATGCGACGGATCAGCAAAAGTACGAGGCCCTGCTCGCAGGCGCTCGAACCATCGAAGCGCTCAAGCAGAAGTCCGACTGCAAGGGTGAAGCGTTGGCGCGAACGGAACTCACGCTCGGTGCGATGGGCATCACGGCCTCACCCTTTGTGATTGCGCCCGACGGCCGCATTTCCCGCGGCAAGCCCACCGTTCTGCGCGATTTTCTTGAAGCTCCCCAAAAGGCTCAGTCAAAATGATCGACGTTTTTAATCTCAAGCGCTTTTCCAACGATCTTGTCATCGACGAGACCATGCGTGCCGAACGCCTGATCTCGCCTTTGGCCGTCGACAACGATCGCCGCATCTTCCTGTGCGACGACCAGACGATGGGGTTCGTTTTTGAGTGCCAGCCTTTGTCGGGCGGCTCCAAAAAGGAAAAGGACAAGATCGACCTGATGCTCAACCAGACGTACCCGACGGGTACGACGTTGAGTCTGATGCTCTTTCGCTCGCCCGATATTGAAATGCAGCTGCGCGACGCAGCCGTCATGCGAGAGGGCAAGAGCCGGTCGCTGCTGCAAAACATTTTCAGCGAACGCATCGACTTTCTTCGCCGGTATTCGCGCGAGCCGATTATCACCGAATCGCTCACCGGTTCGATTCACAACATCGGCCGCATCGTCGACACCAAACTCATTATTTCGGTAAAGATCCCGATTTCGGCGTCCGAACCGACGCCCGACGACATGCAGACCGTGGTCGAATGGAGTACCAAAACGCAGTCGGTTTTGAAGTCCATCGGTTTTGCGCCGGTGATGATGAACGCCGAACACTATCTGCGCGTGATGAACTCTCTGATCAATTGGTCGGACAAAGCCGCTTGGCGCAATCCGATGTTCCGCCTCTGGGACTCGGACAAACCCATCGCTGCTCAGGTTTTTGATCCGGACTCGGCTCTGATTCTGGCTTCTCCCGACACGATTCAGCTCGGCGACGATTGCTTTGTGCGCGTGCTTTCGGCAAAACGCATGCCGGAGCGGTGCTATTTCACGTCTGCAATCGGCTACGCGGGCGACATTTCGGGTCTCGGACAAAGCATCACGCAAAACTACGCTGTTGTGTGCAACGTCTATTACCCGGACATTGAAAAGACCAACGCTGCGCTCGAAAAGAAGCGCCAGTTTGCCGCGCACCAGGCTTTCGGTCCGATGCTCAAATTCGATCCCATCCTGGGTTCGATCAAGCACTCTTTCGACATCATCTACGACAGCCAGAAGTCCGGTGCCCGTCCGATTCGCGTGAGCTACAGCTTGTGCTTGTTTGCCAAGACTATGAAGGAACTCACCGACGCCTCAACCGCCGCACAAAGTCAGTGGACAACTATGTCTTTCTCCATGAAGGAAGACAAGTACGTGATGCTGCCGATGTTCAAAAACATCCTGCCGCTGTGCTGCGACGCAAAGGCCATCAGCGAACTGTGGCGCTACAAGACGATGACTAGCCGAGAGGCTTCGGCGCTCATCCCGATCTTCGGCGAGAGCAAGGGGACGGGCAAACAGCACGTCCAGCTCATCAGCCGCACGGGGCAGCTGATGAGTCTGTCGCTGCATGACTCGAACACCAACCAGAACTGCGTGATTGCCGCCGAATCGGGGTCGGGCAAGTCCTTCCTGCTGAATGAAATCATCCTCTCCTACATGAGCGAAGGCGCTCAGGTGTGGGTGATCGACGCCGGCAAGTCCTACAAAAAGCTCTGCGAACTTCTCAAGGGCGATTTTGTCGAATTCGGCGACAGATCCAACATCTCTCTGAACCCCTTCGAATGCGTGGTGAAGTGGGAAGACGAAGAAGACGCCGTTGTGAACCTTGTCTCCCGCATGGCAAGTCTCGGCGGCAATCTCGATGACTTCCAAATGGCCGCTTTGAAGACGATCATGCGCAGCCTTTGGACGCGCACCTACGCGCAGGGCGAAGCGATGGTTCGGCCGAAGCTTGACGAACTCGAACGCATCTACGGCGAACGCCGCACGGCCATCAACAACGCCGGTTTGTCGCCCTTGGAGATTCAGGCCAAGCTCGAAGAACTTGATGCCGACTACGACATCGACCGCATGCAAATCATGCCGCCCTCGTCGATGTCGATTGACATGATTGTTGAAGAGCTAATGAAGAGCAATGACAACCGCATCAAGGACATCGGCTTTCAGTTGGAATCCTTCTCAAGCCGTTCGGCCTACGGACGGTTCTTTGCCGGGCACAACAACGCAAAGTTCACCAACGACTTTACAGTCCTTGAATTGGACGAATTGCAGGGCCGCAAGCACTTGCGACAGGTCGTGCTTTTGCAGCTGATTTCGCAGATCCAGCGCGAAGTGTTCCTGGGAGAGAGAAACCGCAAAAAGATCCTCGTGATCGACGAAGCCTGGGATCTCTTGAAGGAAGGCGAAGTTGCCAACTTTATGGAACACGCCTACCGCAAGTTCCGCAAGTACGGCGGTTCGGCCGTGATTGCCACTCAGTCGGTGCAGGACTTGTATGTCAACACTGTGGGTCAGGCCATAGCAGCCAACTCGGCAACGATGCTTCTTCTGGGGCAGAAGGAAAACACGATTAACGAATTGGCCGAAGAAAAGAAGCTGCCGCTCGACGAGTGGGGAATCATGATGCTCAAAGGGGTGCGCACCGAAGCCGGCGTCTTCTCGGAGATCTTCGTGATTCAAAACTCCTTTAACGCCATCGGCCGACTTGTGGTGAGCGACTTCCAAAAGCTGCTCTATTCCACAACGCCTGCGGACGTGAACGCCATCGACTCGCAGCGCAAAAAGGGTCTCACCGTGGTCGAGGCCATCAAAGAAGTCCTGCGCGAACGCGGCAAATTGCCGCCGCTTTGAGAGCGCTGCGCGAGGGCAGGGCGCAATTCCTAGGCAGGGAAAGAGAACTCTCAATTCCCGTCAAGGATTTCGCCCCTTTCGCAACGATTTAGGAATCCAAAAACCATGTTTTTTCGCAATCCTCTCGTGAAACGTTCCGTCGCCGGCTTCATGTCGGCATGGATGGTGATGCTGCATGCACCCTGGGCGCTTGCAGCAGATGAAGAGAAAGTCGACTTGCCCGCTATCGGAAAGGAGGCGACGGCGTTCGGCAAAGAACTCAACGAGAGCGCATTGCAAAACAAGCCTTCTTTTGACGGCTCAAATCTCACGTTTCAGGCCGGCGGCCAAACCGTGACGATCAATAAGGACGAACTTGCGCCGCCCGCAGGCAACGGACTTCGCTATTCGACAACACAGGAAGACTTCGACAAGCAGTCGCAGCTTTTTGGTTCGGAAGAGGATTTCACCACAGCGGCCGACGAAACGAAGGAGTCGCGCTATCAGGATTCGGTCAGTGAATCGCCTTCGCTCGAAGGCATCGTGTATTCGATGCTCTCCGAATTTTCTCTGAGCGACAAGATGGATGTCTCCAATGAAGACTTCCTCAACAAAACCGAAGATCTGATCAACGACATCGACAACGTCATCAAGGACATTGCAACCTGCACGACTGAATCGAGCCTCAACAACAAGGTCGAAACGGTTCACGTTCGTGAAGAGAAAGTTTGCCAGCAGGTATTGGATCGAAGCGACGACTGCACGGTCTATCACAACTATTCCACGAGCGTGATCGAACACTATGCCGGTCCCTACAACCTGCAAAGCTGCGGCGAAGGCTGCATGGAAATGTGGATCGGCAAAGTGGGCAACGACTACTGGTCCGGGTGGTGCACGATCTACGAGCAATACACGCAGGTGAAGGTCATCAACCCGAAGGCCGTCGTCAAGGCAACCTTTGAGTACGCCAAATGGGACGACTACATGCTTGTTTATACCGGCAAGCTTGGTTCTGAAACGCTCATTTGGTCCGGCCCCAACGATTTTCGCACCAACCCGAACTACTTTCCGCCCGAGACGGGAGGTTCCTGCGAGCTGTCCACTTCGTGGGAGCGCAATCCCAACGTGGATGTGACTTCGCTTTTCCGAGACGTGGAAGACAACGCGATCGTCAACTTTAAGATTCGCGTGTCGGTGGCGGGCGAAGGCGAAGGGTACGGCCGAATCCGCATTCTTTACGATCCCAATCAGGCCGTGCGAAATGATGTTTGGGAGCCGAACACCTGCATCCAATCCGCAACAGGGATAACGGACGGTTTTGCAAAGGGTTCGATTTCCTGCACGCGTATGCCTGACGTTGTCAACGGCTGCGCTGTGATCGACGGCGTGACGGTTTGCGAGGATGATTTTCAGGCAAGCCCCATCGAAGGCATCAGTCCGTTCTGCCAGCAAGTGCAGGTAAAGGCCGACTTCGACTTCTACAAAGGCGACACCGGCTGTTGGTACGCGCTCACCGGTTTTGACGAAAAGACGGGCGAACCGATTTATGAAGAAGTCTGCGGCGGTGAAAACTTGGGCGGCAATCTGGATACGTGCCAAAAGTACGTCGATCAGGGGTGCGACTTTGTCTCGAGCGAATGCACGCCGGAGATGACCGGCAAGTCCGGTACATGCTACGTCAACGATGTGGTCTACGACTGCGGCGTTGACAAAGTGATTTCAACGCCTGTTGAGGAAACGACAACCAAATGCGAAGGACTTGCCTGCTTAAACGAAGAGTGCATTGACGTGGAGCGCACGGAGAGTACGGACTTCGCGCAGGTCAACGCCCTTTTGAATGCAGCGCAGCAAATGACGCAGGACATGACCTGCACGGGTCTTGACGAAAACGGCAACCCGACGGGTGACGAGAACATTTCCTGTCAGGTCTTCAAAGGTACGCCCGGCTACTGCAAGGTAGCCGTCGGCGGCTGGGTGGACTGCTGCGAAAGTCCCAGCGGCGGCCCCGGCATGCACGAATATCTGATGGTTTTGTTTCAGGCAAGCCGCATTCACTCTCAGCTTGAAGGCTTAAGCGCGGCGCTCAGTCTCGGTCAGGTGGGAATCGGCGAATTCGGCAGCGTCGTCGGCGTCAACGGCGAGTTGATCCCCCAGCTTGCTCAGGACTTCATCGGCTCGTATCACGAGATGTGGCTGGATGTCACCAACAGTGAGACGATGGGGTGGATCAGCAAACCCTTTACCTCTGTTTTGGACAACATCAAAACAGCGTTCTCAGAATTTTTCGATCCGATCAAAACCGTTTACGAAACAATCAAAAATCAGCTTACGGATGCGGTTAAGAGCCTGTTTTCCAAGATCGCGGAGAACTTGGGTCTTGGACAGGCTGCCGGAGGTGCGGCCGGTGCGGCCGGTGCGGAGCAAGCAGGCAATGTGGCAGCCAATGCGGGCGCTGAAATGATGGCCGGAGTGGCAACCGTTATGAGTGCGGTGGCAATTGCCTATCTTGTTTATCAGATTGCCGATCTGGTAATCAACATGGTCTATGCCTGTGAAGACATCGAATACGAGACGATTTCCAAAAACGACACCAAGTGCTGCCATCGCGTCGGAACGTGGTGCGACCAAAAGGTGCTGGGCATGTGTACGGTCAAAAAGACCGGCTACTGCTGCTATCAGTCTCCTTTGGCGCGAATCATCAACGAGCAGGTGCGCAGCAATCATCCGGATCTCGTGCAGGGTGGTTGGGGAGATCCGGAGCATCCCAACTGCGCGGGCATCAGTACGGATGACATCAACAAGATTGATTGGGACCGCATTGATCTTTCCGAATGGATCGAACTGCTGCAAGTCAACGGAATTTCCAAAGACGTGACCGTGATCGACGAAAACACGCTCACGGGCAGCGCCAGTTGGTTTGATACGGACGGAACGCGGCTTGATGTGGTCGAACGCACGCAAGACAAAGTGGCTGACATCGACGTAACCGAAACGCGCGAATATGCGGCCCGTTGTCTGAACCTTGATCTGGGCGGCGGCGTGACGGCCGGGGGCATCTGCAACGAAAGCTTTGAGCCGATCACCGGAAACGGAATGGAGTGCCGCTTCGAGGATCAGATTTTGGACTGTCACGAAGTGCGCGTGCTTGCGGCTTTGAACAAGCTTCAGGGCGGCAACAAAGGATCGTCGGATTTTGTCTCCGAAGGCTACAAGTGCTACGTCAACGGAAAGATGGTGGACTGCTCGTCCATGATTGACGATGACACGTCCTACGAGGAGGCTCTTGGCAAGTACGCACAGAGCCTCGGAGGCACAACTTATGCTGGCAAATACATCTGCGTGGATCAGTCAGGGGGATTCACTTCCGGTGTTTGTCAGGCGGCAATGCGTCAAAACACCTGTTCGGGCTTGCCGGGCAACTTCATGTGTCTGGAGGGCAACACAAAGGTGCCATGCTCCGTTCTCGGCAAGATTGAAGGAATGCAGTGCAATTGACGAACCCCAGATAAAGAAGAGTTTCCCGGTCGCCGTGAGCCGTGACCGGGAACACTCAACTCGGACAACGATCGGTTAGGAGCCATTCACCCCCTTTGAAGGTTGCCCTTCGAGTCTTCCAATCCTAATTCTTGACAATTGGAAATCTACCGATTGCGCTGCTGTTTTCTGAATTCCCAGGGCGGAATGGGATTGGGACGGCTCCAAAGTCCCAGCCGGTTGGATTGGGCTTCGCTTTCGGCGTCGGAATACGCACGCCGCAGAGTGCGGGGAACGTCGCGGGCATAGTGACGGTAGTACCAGGCGCAGCCCTCAGAGACCTGTTCCAGGTTGATGTTTCGGTCGCCAAAGAAAACCGTTCCGAGGATTCGTCCGTACTGATCTTTCTTGCCGTACTGCACCTGAACGGTTTCCCCGTAGATCTTGTCGTAGAGGTTGCGGCCGCAGGCCATGCCTTCAGCCTGATTCTTTTCGGGGGCGTCTATGCCCAGAAACCGCACGCGGTGTTTGCGATTCGAGTTGTCTACCACCGTGATCGTATCCCCGTCGGGGACTCGCACGACGTGTCCGCTCAATGTGGCGGCCTGGGCAGGGGAGAGGTTGAGCAGGGAGGCCAGAATCGAGGCCAGCAGCAGTTTTCTCATAGAAATTCGGCGCGGAAACCCCTGCATTCATGCAGGGTAGGAAGCGCCGCCTCCATTCTAAATTCTGTTAAGTAGGTGGTTCGAGGTTCCAGCA
>OGEZ01000780.1_pt1 | contig 21822 bp, 23 predicted proteins | sample 1570831 | NCBI WGS metagenome assembly OGEZ01 (sample SAMEA2582059, study PRJEB24529) | metagenome | biome: Human gut stool | place: China | collected 2011
TTTGGTGGGGGTAACGGGTTCCGGGAAAACCTTTACCATGGCAAACGTCATTGAAAAAATACAGAAACCTACACTGGTCATTGCCCATAATAAAACATTGGCAGCCCAGCTTTATAATGAATTGAAGGAATTTTTCCCGGAAAATGCGGTAGAGTATTTCGTCAGTTAGAATGAATATGGAAGTAGAAGGGACAAAATATAGGGTATTTTGTTGAATTTTATTCTATATATAGTCTTTTGCTGGACGAAATGGAGCAAATAACACTAAATAAAAAATAGAGGTTAGTGACCAAGATTCGTGTCGAAAAATGCGTTATCACGATATGGAATTCTTAGTTCGAAATGTACTATGTGGAATGTAAATTACTATAAATGACGAGGGGTGTTTGTCATGGAAGAAGTAAATGTTTACAACACATATGTTACGAATGATGAAAATAAGAAAATCTATTATTTGGATGTAGATGAAATTTCTGATTTTCCAGACCATCCATACCATGTAATTGAAGATGAAAATTTAATGGAACTTTCCGAAAGCATCAAAAAGTATGGCGTCATGGTACCCTTGATTGTTAGATTAGTAGACAACAAGTATCAGATGGTGGCAGGGCATAGAAGAAAAGCAGCTTCTATTTTGGCAGAACAATACAAGGTTCCCTGCATAATCATGGAGTTAAGTGATGAAGATGCCATCATTACGATGGTTGATTCAAATATCCAAAGAGAAAACATATTGCCATCGGAAAAAGCATTTGCATATAAAATGCGAATGGATGCGATCAAAAGAAAAGGTGGAAGACCAAGAAAGAATAATGTTGTGCCACTGGCACATAATTTTCAGAAGAAAACTTCGAGACAGTTGATTGGAGAGCAGGTAGGAGAAAGTCAGGATCAGGTTCGAAGATATATCCGTCTAACATACTTAATAAAACCATTATTAGATATGGTGGATATGAAAAAAATAGCTCTGCGTCCTGCTGTGGAACTTTCTTATTTATCTTTGGAAAGCCAAGAGATATTGTTGGAAGTGATGGCAGAATTTGATTGCACACCAAGCCTTGCACAGGCGATTCAACTGCGAAAGCTGGAAGAAGAACAGACTCTATGTTTATTTGCGATAGAAAAAATATTGTCTGAACAAAAAGGTAATCAGAAAGAGCAGCTGAAAGTGCCTGTGGAAAAGATACAAAAATATTTTTCTCCAGGAACTTCACAAAAGACTATGGAAAAAACAATTATGGAAGCACTGGAAATGTATTATAGATTAAAAGTGCAGGAAAGAAGAAAAAAGTGAATATTGGAATAGAAAAAGTGCTGTCCGAGCGAAATAATGGATGGCACTTTTTTTATTCCAATATTGTTGTGATTCTATCATAGAAAACAGAGGAAAAAGGAGGATTTTTATGGGAAAGATTATTGCAGTTGCAAATCAGAAAGGTGGCGTAGGAAAAACAACAACCTGTGCCAATTTAGGCATTTGTTTGGCAAAGGAAGGGAAGAAGGTACTTTTAATTGATGCCGATCCACAAGGCAGCTTGACAATCAGTATGGGTTATCCGCAGCCAGATCAGCTGGAAGTATCTTTGGCAACAATTCTTGGAAAAGTAATCAAGGAAGAAGAAATTATGCCAACAGAAGGAATTTTACACCATGAGGAAGGCATTGATATTTTGCCTGGCAATATCGAGCTTTCTGGTTTAGAGGTATCTTTAGTTAATGTTATGAGCAGGGAACAGATTTTAAAGCAGTATGTATCACTGATAAAAGATAAGTATGACTATATTATCATTGATTGTATGCCTTCACTTAGTACATTGACGATAAATGTACTTTCCTGTGCAGATAGCGTTATGATACCTGTGCAGGCGGCTTATTTACCTGTAAAAGGCTTGGAACAGTTAATCAAAACCATTTCAAAGGTAAAACGCCACTTGAATCCTAAAATTGAAATTGAAGGTATTTTGATTACAATGGTGGATAGCAGAACGAATTATGCAAAGGATATTACAACAATGCTGCGAGAAGCTTATGGAAGAAATATAAAAATTTTTGAAAATCATATTCCGATGTCTGTAAGAGCACAGGAGGCTTCTACACAAGGAATAAGTATTTTTCGTCATGATCCAAAAGGAAAAGTTGCACAAGCCTATCAGACACTGACAGAGGAGGTAATAGGAAGTGAAAAATGGTGTAAGCAATATTAAACTGACAAGCTATGATGATTTGTTTGGTACAAATGATGCGGAACAACAAGGAAAAAGCGTTATAGAAGTAGATGTTTCAGAGCTACACGAATTTCCAGACCACCCTTTTCGTTTTGAGATGGATGCAGAGATGCAGGAACTGATGGAAAGCGTAAAAAAGTATGGAGTCCTGGAACCAATTTTGGTTCGAAAGAGAACACAAGGTGGATATGAAATCATATCCGGGCATAAAAGAACATCAGCCTGCAAAGCAATTGGACAAAATGTCATTCCGGCAGTAGTAACAGATTGCGGTGATGATGAAGCAACGATATTGATGGTGGATTCTAATATTTATCGTAGAAATATTCTTCCCAGTCAGAAAGCAAAAGCCTATAAAATGAAATATGAGGCATTGAAGCATCAAGGGGTACAAAATGGTTTACATACGCTGGAACAGATGGGAGAGGCTTTTGGTGAAAGCGGGAAGACGGTACAGCGATATATTTGGCTTTCCAGATTGAGTGATGATTTATTGGAATTGTTGGATCGCAAAAAAATGGGTATTGTCCAAGGAATTGCCCTTTCATTTCTAAATCAGGAAGAGCAGGACTGGATATTGGATATCATAGTTGACGAAAAGGTACAAATCAGTACAAAAGCAGCAGAATTGTGTAAAGAGTGTGCGCAGAACGGAACATTGACGCAAGAGAAGGCAAAAGAATTTTTACTAGATAGCCAAAAGAAAAAATCGGATGCACTCTCAATCAATAGGAACAGGCTGAAATCATATTTTCCACCTTCTTACAGCAATGAGGAGATGGAAAAAGTCATTTTTCAACTTTTGGAGGAATGGCAGCAGCGAACAGGAGGCGGAGAGGTTGGGCAAGGAAGAAGTATTTGACTATTACTATGGAACAGAGGCAGAACAATTTTCATTTTTCAGAATACCTCGTGTTTTGATACAAGATCCAAGATTCAAACAGGTGTCAACGGATGCAAAGTTGCTTTATGGATTGATGTTGGACAGAATGTCCTTGTCCATGAAAAATGGGTGGCTGGACGAAGAAAATAGAGTCTATATCATTTATACGCTGGAAAATATCATGGAGGACTTAAATTGTGGAAAAGATAAAGGCGTAAAAATATTGGCAGAGTTGGATACTGTAAAAGGTATCGGCTTGATTGAAAGAAAGAAAAGAGGGCTGGGTAAGCCCTCTATTATTTTTGTAAAGAACTTTGCAAGCTTAGTAGTAGAGAAGAAAACAGAGGCGGAGAAGGAAGAAGATAGTATAAAAATTGTGAATGAAATCCAAAGTTCGGAAGAACCGAAGTCTGAAAAGTTAAGTGTCAGAAGTCCAGAGTTCGGAAAAACCGAAGTCTTGCCTTCGGAAAAACAGCAGTCAGGAGTCCTGGAAAACGGAAGTTTGGACTTCGGAAAAATAGAAGGAAATTATAACAAAGATTTTAATTATAATGAGTTCAGTTATACAGAAAGGAATCATAACAATCCCATCAATCTATCAGAGGTTGATGGGATTGATTGCTATATGGCTCTAATCAAAGATAATATTGAATATGATTACTATAAAAAACATGGAAATATTGGAGAAAGTGAACTTGTAGAAGAGTTATATCAGCTGATTTGTGATGTAGTTTGTGTAAAAAGAAAGTTTATTACTATCGGAGGAGATAAAATTCCATACGAACTTGTAAAATCTAAATTTTTAAAGATAAAGCAGCCTCATATTGAATACGTTTTGGAAAGCATGAAGAAAGTATCCTCACAGATTCATAATATACGGGCTTATTTGCTTACTACACTTTACTATGCGCCAAGTACTATGAATTACTACTATCAACAAGAGGTACAAAAAGATATGTATGGAAATGGATGACAGTAACTTCTGGACATAATGTCCAAAGGTGAAAGAACTGTGGTCATGAGAACGGGATAAATCACTTCTGGACATAATGTCCAAAAGCAAAAGGGGTGTGAAGTATGAAAAATAAAAAGAAAGATGAGGATACACTGTTCCACAATACAGAAGTGCTGCTGAAGAATTACAGGGATGTTATATGGAGTTTAGAGGTGGCTGTTCATAGAGTGAATCAGAATTTTTATCAGGAATATGGTAGGGATATCGAAGGTTTTCTGGAATTGACCTATGAAGCAGGACTTGACTTGAATGGTACAGAAATAGAATCGCAGACAAAAACTATTGCAAGAAGCAGAAATATGCTGCGTATGATTGACTGTTCTGTAGATTTGCTGAGAACAAAGCATAAAAATGGTGAACTGTACTACTGGATTTTGTACTATACATATCTTTCACCACAGGAAATGCAGAATATTGATGAAATTGTGGACAAGCTTAGGGACTATATGAAGGATATTTCAAGAAGTACCTATTTTCGTAAGAAGAATGAAGCTGTTATGCAATTAGGGAGAGTTTTGTGGGGATATACTTCCAGAGAGTGTATGGAAATTGTGAGTTTATTTGAAAACAATTAAAAATGAATACATATTAAAAATTTTATTTTGATTTCTGTATCTATTGTTGTGAATCATAATATTGTATTTTATTTTGACAACTATTGACAACTACTATATCTCATAGTAGTATAACTATTATAAGATATAGTAGTTGGAGGAGGTGATTTATTTGGGAAAACAGTCGAATATAACGAATGCAGAGTTGAAAGTGATGAAGAAGGTTTGGGATATAGGGCGTATGGTAACCGTACCAGAAATGGTGAATATTTTGAATGATGAGGGAGAAGAATGGGCATATCAGACTGTTGCTACATTCTTAAAAAATTTAGAAAAAAAGGGTTTTTTGTCTGTTACAAAACAAGGGAAAAAACTTTGTTATTTTCCAATGATTAGCCAAGAACAATATAAAAAAAATGAGGCAGAAGGATTTTTGGAAAATACATTTGGTGGGTCTATGGTGAATTTTTTAACGGCTTTTCGTGGCAGTAATAAAATCGGAAAAAAAGAGATCCAGGAATTAAAGGCGTGGTTAGATGAATTTGATAATTGAACGAGCATTTATTATGGCTGTACTAATGTCTATTAGTGGCTTTGTTTTTTGTGCGATTTTTTTGCCATTTGAGAGATATGCTAGAAAGTTAGTTTCGCCAAAAGCAATGGTAAAAGCAAACACAGTAGCGCTGCTTTCTTTTGTCATACCGTTCTATTTTGTGCTTTCTATCAAAGATGGAACGGAAGTTGCTTTAATAAATGGTGAGCTGTTAGTATTTCAAGATGCTGGTGGATATGATAGTTTTGTCTGTAATGTGAGAGAACATATTCATACGGAATACTTAGGCTTTATATGGCTGATTGGCGTATTTGTGATTCTGCTCCATTATTTATGGAAGTATTTACGATTGTTAAATGTGGTAAAAAAACAGTCGTTTTATATCTGTGATGACTTTTGGAGTGTAAAATTCTCTGAGATAAAAAATGAAAAAAAGGTATCTGATGTGTTTCTTGTTGGATGCTGCGGCATATCTACACCATGTACCGTTGGTATAAGAAAGAAGTATATTGTGATTCCTTCCTATATGATAAATGCATTTGCGGAAGAGGAAGTTGAGTTTATTCTTGAGCATGAATTTTATCATATTGTAAATGATGATATACTGCGCAATTCCCTGATTCTCTTTTTAGGTTGTCTGAATTGGTTTAATCCACTGTATCATCTCTTGCAGAAAAATCTCTCAGAATGGATGGAAATCGCATGTGATGGTGAAGTTACTAAAGAGTGTTCAAAGGAGCAACGACGCCAATATAGTGAGCTTATCATTAAAATACTAACACTAGAAGGTGACAGAAGTGAACTAGAAGGGTTCGCTGTGAATTTCAAAGGAATGAAAAATTATAAAAGAAGAATGCGGCAGATTATGAAACAGAAGACAATGTACGGTCGGAAAGGACAGATTTTGGTTATTTCATTGCTGTTCGCATCCTTATTTTGTGGTACTGCAGTTGCAAAGGAAGCCGATATGTCTGTTCATAGTCTGTTTTCTCAAAATATTGATATCGTAAATTCCAGTGAAATTAGTGTTATTGAATCAAGTCCGGCTCAAATCGAAGATGATATTCGAAATGATTTTGTGAAAAGTATTTATGGTGAGGAAACTATTCCGGTAGATGAGGAAGGCGTTACTTGCACAATTATTTATAATGAGGAAGTGACCAATGTTCAAGAAGTGCCTGAGAATCAGACTGATCCGAAACACGTGCATCAAAACGTAGATATTACGATTGAGGAACATAAGAAATATCCAGATGGTTCTTGTATGACGAAGTATTATGAGGGAGAAAAATGCACAAGCTGTGGTAATTTGATTAAGGATAGTTTAAGCAGGACAGTTACATTAGAAAAGTGTATACACTGATATTTAGTATAATAGGAAAAAGAGAAAATAATGATTCTTTAATATGAGCATTTTGAGAAAGAAGCAAGGTGGTCTAATGGAAAAAATGATATGGGAAGGGAAGGAGGCAGTAAAAAAATCCTGAATGAAAAAGCAGAGCCGTGCGACCAACACCAAATCTGTTTCAAACAGGATATATATAAATTATATCAGAAAAAATACATTTATGCATTGTAAAATTAGTTTTTTAATGATTCAGATGTTGTATTGGAAATAGAAGTGTATCTATTCCATAAAGTTTTTATTTTGAAAGGATTGGTTATTTGTGAGAAAAAAATTGATTATAATGGGTACAGTCGTAGGCTCTCTTTTGTTGACACAAAGTGTATTGGCGGCAGAACTGATGGCAGCACCATCAAAAAATACATTATCTGTGCAATCCGAAAGTGGTATCAAAAAGGTAGAAGCAGTGCCAGCTTATTTGTTTCAGGATAACAACTATTTTATGCTGAGAGATATTGGGAAAATCATTGGATACCAGGTAAATTGGGATGAAAACACGAAGCAGATTTCTATGGTAAAAGATGAATCGGCACAAAACCTTACAGGAATGAGCCAGCCAAAACAGTCAAAGAGTGTTGCAAAAAATAAACAGACACTTATCATTGATGGAAAGGAATATTCTGACAAAGAGTGTTTGAATATTGATGGATACAATTATTTTAGGCTGCGTGATCTGGCTGAGATTATGAATTTCACCTGCGACTGGGATAATGAAACAAATGAGATCTTGCTGACCATAGGCAAAGAAACAACTGCCGAAACACCAGAAACAGAGCTGTCCGTTGACAGATTTTTAGACCCGGATGTGAACCAGAAAATTATAGAAGAAGATGTGGTTTATGTTTCTGGCTCCAAGAATTACGAAGAAGTTGAGAAATACATGAGAGAAAATGTTGATGAAACCTTTCGTGCAGACGATTATATTATTACGGAAGATAATATGAACGGAATATTACCGGGGTATAATTCTCTGATTATGAGATTAGATGTAAATGGCGTGAGTGCGAATTATGGATACCTTTTCACTTGCCTGAATGGTAAGGCAGCCTTAATAACCTTTATTGGTGAGAAAAATGAAGATTTTGATATAAACGAAGTAGGGAAGCCGAAGCTATCCGATGAAGAAGCAAAGCAGAAAGCCATCGAAGCTGACGGTTATGATTATAAGGTGGATGAACAAAGAATTCAGAGATATTTTGATATGAAAGACTTAACATATAAATGTGAAGTTGAAACAGTATATATTGATAATAGTGGATCGTATTTTGCAACATCAAATATTTTTTAAGTAAAGATTGCTTTAAGGAAGCTTGAGTATAATTGGCTTCCTTAAAGCATTTTTTAGTTAGAATTTATGTAATACAAAAGGCTGTTATGTAATAGATCTCTATTTTAGGAGAATAATAATGTTGATAAACAAACAATTTTATATTAAAATAAGTGTGAGGTGATAACACTTTATGGAACGTAAAATAGAGAATAAAATCCTTAAATGGAAAAATAGCAGTAAAAGGATGCCTTTGATTATTAAAGGTGCACGACAAATCGGAAAAACATACACCGCTCTTATGATTGGCAAAAAATACTATAAGAATACGGTTTACTTTAATATGGAAGATTCTCAGGAGCTTGTAAGTATATTTGAGAAAGATTTTGATATAGAGCGTATTATTACAGAACTTTCTATCAGAAGTGGAGAAAGCATTTTCAAAAACGAAACTCTTATTATATTTGATGAAATACAGGCATGTGAAAGAGCGCTTCTTTCATTGAAGTATTTTTGTGAAAAAGCACCTGAATACCATATTATTGCAGCAGGAAGTTTGTTGGGAGTCGCTTTGAATAGAGAAAAGTACTCTTTTCCTGTTGGTAAGGTAGATATGATTACGATGTATTCAATGGATTTTGAAGAATTTTTATGGGCTTTAAATCAGCACGATTTGGCTGATGCAATCCGTGAGCATTATCAGTCTAACGAGATGTTCTCTTTGCATGACACTGCGATGATGTATTATAAAACTTATCTTCTTGTTGGAGGAATGCCAAGAGCTGTATTGGATTATATAGAAACAAAAGATTATAACTTCGTTACAGCATCTCAAAAGAGTTTGAATGACTCCTATATTGCGGATATGGCAAAATATGCAACTCCAAATGAGACAACAAGAATTATGAATGCCTATAACAGCATACCTGCACAGTTATCAAAAGAAAATAAAAAGTTTCAGTACAAAGTGATCAAGTCTGGAGCAAGGGCTTATGAATATGAAACACCTATTGAATGGCTCAATGCTTCTGGCGTTATTAACAAATGTGTGAAGGTTAGAGAAGGGAAAATGCCACTTTCGGTTTTTGTGGAAAATGAATCATTTAAAATATATATGGCGGATACAGGGATTTTGTGTTCTAAGTTTTCCATACCTGCTAAAATGATCTTAACTGAAACAAATGCCTTTGATGGTTTTAAGGGGGCGTTAACTGAAAATTATGTTGCTGCTGCGCTGAAAACAAATGGGTATGATCTTTATTACTGGGAAGCAAATGGAAAAGCAGAACTGGATTTTGTGATTCAGTCTACGGAAGGCGATATCATACCTGTGGAGGTAAAATCAGCCGATAACGTAAGGGCAAAAAGTCTTGGTGTATTCATGAAAAAATACGATATTCAAAAAGCAATCAGAATATCATCGAAGAATTTTGGTTTCGAGAATAATATAAAGAGTGTTCCTTTATATGCGGTATTTGCTATCAACGAATGAAGATGAAAAGTTTTTGTACTAGAGTAAAATGTGTTGTACTGTTATAGTATATCAATAATGAGTTTAATAATATAGATAGGAATCATAACAATCCCATCAATCTATTAGAGGTTGGTGGGATTGTTTGCTATATGGAAGTAATCAAAGAAAACATAGAGTACGATTATTATAAAAATTATGGCAACATCGGAGAGCGTGAACTGGTAGAAGAATTATATAAGTTGATTTGTAATATGGTTTGTGTGAAACGAATCCATATTACCATTGGCATAGATAGAATCCCGTATGAGCTTGTGAAATCAAAGTTTTTGAAGATATGGCAGTCCCATATTGCCTGTGCGTTGGAAAGTATGAAGAAGGAGTCATTCCCGATCCGCAACATCAGAGCCTATCTGTTGAATGCACTTTATTATGCACCAAGTACCATGCATTATTACTATCAGCAGGAAGTGTAGAAAGATATGTATGGAAAGGGCTAGGCGTAACTTCTGGACATAATGTCCAAAAGCAAAGGAAGTATGAAATATGAAAAGTAAAAAGAACAAAGATATATTTGTACTATAATTAATACAATTTGTATTGACAAAATAAAATAATATATTATACTATAATTAAATACAATATAAATTAATATTCTAAAAAGCGCAGATTGTTTGTAAAAAGGATGTGTAAAAATATGAAAAAAATAAAATACTGTGTTTTTCTCATGGTAATTGCTTTCATATTTAATTCATGTAATTATGCTGAAAATACTCAGAGTATTCCTATGGACAGTATTTCAAAGTATTATGATTATTTCGAAAATAATTATTATATATCTCTATTAATGAATAATCAGAATGAAGGAGAAGATTTTTCAGAAGAACAAATGATTGCTTTTGCGATAAGCCATTATTCATCAATAAATGAGGATTATGATATGCAAAATGGTGTTCCAATCAATAGTATAGATGATATTGTAAGACAATACTTTAATAAGGAAGTATCAAATTATGAAAATAATTTGACGGTACTTTTAGATAATGGAAATGTGGCATCAAGGGGATTTTCTCCTTATCCATATTCTTATATTTTAAAAGAAATAACAAAAAATAAAGATGGAAGTAAAACAGCAATTTTTTATGCTGTTGATAAAACAATAATGGAAAAAATGACGGAAAAAGAATATAAAGAAAAGTTGTTTGCTGGCGATTTTCGGGATTTTGGAACAGTTGAACTTGTAGAATTCCAGTTTGTTGAAAAAATTGATGTGGATGGAGATTATTATCTTCAATTTTTGTCCTCCCAAATGCTTGGACAAGAAACAGGTCAAAGGGATGTTTTTCATATCGTTTAGTAATTGCTTGAGACTGGTATATGATTTTCGCTTTTTAGAGGATTCTATACTAAAGATTAGCAAAAAAATTTATTTATAGAATAAAAGGAGGGTAGAGACAACAAGGAATATATAGTCGCTGGAAGCTAAAGGGGGAAAATTAAATGAAGAAAAAGATGTTGGCAATTATAACTTTGTTAGCAATAACATGTTCTACATCCTCGGTATATGCTAATGTAAATCAGTTATCGGAGAATGTTAATGACGAAGTACAAGCAGAAATACAGTATGTTGAAAACAAACGTATTGTCCCTAAAAATGATGAACAGCAATATAGTCCGAAAGAATTACAAATGATAGAATATTTTAACAGTACTTCGGCACTTTCAAGTACACAGGAATCTGAACCTAACGATACAAGAAATACTGCTGATAGCTTAGAAGATTCTACTAGTATGTATGCAACTATTGATTCTCTAAATGATATTGACTTCTATTCTATTACTTTCTCTGGAACAGGTACAGCAAATTTTTTTGTTGGAGATATTCCTGCTAATTGTGATTATGATTTAGAACTTTTAAGTAATACCGGAACAGTATTGGAAACATCAGATAGATCTGGAAATACAGATGAACTTATTTCAGATTATCCAGTACAGTCAGGTGAGAAGTATTATTTGAAAGTATATAGCAATGATGGATATTCATCTAATAATGAATATTTCGTACGCGTAAAATTATATGAAGAATCTGTATCATTAGAATGGCCTGTTCCTGCATCACATAGAATAACACAAGGTTATTCTTCGAGTCATAAGGCAATTGATATTGGTGCAAGTACTCCTGGTGAAGATGGGGATGAAATAGTTGCTGCATATGATGCACTGGTTACAAGAGCAGGATGGTCAGAGTCATATGGATGGGTTGTCTACTTAATTTCAAAGGACAAAATTGATGGGGATTATATCCAAACAATCTATGCACACATGAAAGCAAGTCCTCTTGTAGAGGAAGATATAGTAGACGGGATAGAAGCAAGGACTGTATTGGGAGGAATGGGTAATACAGGGCAGTCTGCAGGTGTTCATTTACATTATGAAATGACACTGTTTGATAATCGAGAAACAAGTGCTATAAAAGGATCTCCTGTAAATCCTATGAACTATTATCCCAATATGAATTTTGTAGCTACAGATGAAGCTACAGACTCAAACAACTGTTGTTTAGTAGGTGATGTAGAAGATGATGTATTCTATTCAATGGAAGAAATTCGAAATATGACACAAGAAGAATTGGATACATTGGGAATCCCCTATGAAAAGTAAAAAAAGATAATTGGGAAATCTATTATATCTATTAAGATAGGATAAACAAAAAACGGGTAATTTATAAGTAATCAAATTAGATATTTTAAAGGCATCTGGTTACGAATGAACAGGTCCAGTAAAAACGGACAATGACAAAAAGCCCCCTTATGTAGGATAATAGAACTACATAAGGGGGTCTCGCTATGTCCGGAAAAAAAGGAATGAAAAAGTATCCAGCGGGGATACGAGAGGAAGTTGTATCACGAATCAGAGCAGGAGAAAGTCAGCGTGCTTTAAGTCAAGAGTATGGGATTAGTCGATGGGCAATTCACTGCTGGCTAAAAGAATCTGTCCTTCCAAAGACACGAGGGCGCAAACCTGCAAAAACACTGGCAGAATACAAGTATGAGAACAAACGACTAAAGATGGAAAATGAGCTATTGCGGGATTTTCTGCACTCCACAGAAAGGAAGTGAGACCAAGGGCAAAATATTCTGTAATCTACCGGCACAGAAATGAATATCCGATATCCGTCATGTGTCGCTTCTTTCAGGTATCCAGAAGCGGATATTATGATTTTGTCCATCGTCTAGGTAGACCTGAGAAAGATATAGATCTTGCAGAAATCATTGCGGAACAGAGGGAGCGCAGCTTTCGCACGTATGGCTATCGTAGGATGTGGATGGTGCTGAAGAAGCAGGGCATTCACCGCAATCCCAAGACCATCCTTCGTATCATGAAGAAATACGGTTTGCTTGCGGAAATCCGTCGCCGCAGGAAATGGCAGCAGATGGGGCAGCAAGTCCACAAGTACGAGAATCTGCTCAACAGAAAGTTTCATGCAGACAGACCTAACAGTAAATGGGTAACGGATATTTCTTACATTCACACAAAGCAAGGCATACTGTATCTGTCTATGATTCGGGATCTCTATGACAACAGCATCGTTGCCTATAAGACCGGCACAGAGCAGACAGTCAACCTGGTATTGGATACAATTCGCCTGGCTATGCACAGGGAGAAAAAGACAGTCGCTGGGGAGTTGCAGCTCCACAGCGACCAAGGATTTCAGTATACCTCACAAGCGTACTTTAATCTGATTAAATCTTATGACATTACACCCTCCATGTCAAGACGAGCAAACCCGTATGACAACGCTATGGCAGAAAATTTTTTCTCCATTCTCAAGGCAGAGTGTATCTACCGCCATAAACCAGCTTCATTCTGTGAAGCCAACGAGATGATTGACCGTTATATTTATTTTTACAACCATGAGCGCATCCAGTTAAAAACCGGAGAGCCGCCGCTTACGCGACGCCTCTCCACTTAAAACTTCATATTTTCCTACATAGAGGCCTTTTTGTGCTGTCCGCACAATCTGGAGCAGTTCAGAAAATTGGATGCCTTTTTCTATTGGTATTATAAATTCATAGTTTTAGATGTGCTAATATAATAACAAAACAATGGTAATGTAATAATGGGAATACATTATTTAAAAGAGTAGAAGAAATTTTATTAGATGTACAAAATATCTTGACATAAATAATATAAGAATATAATATAAAATAAAGTAATAGACTATATTGAAATATAATATAGAGGTGGTTTTATGAAAAAAACGGTACCATATCTTTTTCCAATGGAGTATGAAATGATGATGGTTTTTTGGAATAGTGATAAACCTTTGACAGCTGTGGATTTGATGGAATGTCGCAAAGAAGGATCATGGTCAAAGAATTCGACTCATCCATTGATCAGAACTTTGTTAGAAAAAGGTTTTCTTGAAGTATGCGGCACACAAAAAAGTGGAAAGGTAAATAGTCGTCTGTTTGTACCTGCAATTAGTATGGAAGAATATCTTTCTAGTCAAGTATCAGAAGTTTATGAAAACAAAAAATCAAAATTTAATATTGGATATTTTATGGCAAGTTTGCTGGGTGACGATTCTGCAAACGATGAAAAAATCATTAATGATTTGGAAGAATGGATCAAAAAGCGCCAGAATGGTTTAGAGGATAATGATAACCATGGTAAGGAGAATTGATATAGAGGTGCATCATGTTTTCGATAACAGGGTATTCACTATGTACGGCACTAATTGTTAGCAATTTATTTTTTATCCTTTTTATTTTCCTAGCAAATTCAAAAAAAATACTATTGCAGAGTTCTTTAATACCATTTAAAGTCATTGGTATTTTGATTTTGGTTAGGATGTTTGTACCACTTGAAAATGGACATACAGAAGTAATTCCATCATATAATGTATTTCCAGTGATACTGGATGTTCTCCAACTACCACTTTTTGATATTGGGGACTATCATGTAAAACTTGGAATATTACTTATGTTGATATGGATTACTGTTTCAGTAATTTTGCTTATTCATAAGTTTAAAAGTTATCGAACCTTTGTGATTGGCTGCAGTGGCGGAACTATGAGGTGCGATAAAAAGATGGCAGATATCTTGGAGGAAGTAAAGGCAGCAAACGGCTATCATTTTCCAACTACGCTGATTGTGGACAAATGTTTTGATAGCATTATGGAGTTTGGCTTTTTTAAACAAACGATTCTTTTGCCTGATGTATCATATTCGGAAAAAGAACTTAGATACATACTGCATCATGAATTAGAACATTTTGCAAATAAAACAAATTGGATTAAGCTATTGATCACGATTATAGAGGTTCTGTTCTGGTGGAATCCGTTGGTGTATGTATTTAGAAATGCATGTTCGCATTTGCTGGAGATTTATTGTGATTATTCCATTAGCAAAGATTTTAAACAGTGGGAAAAACTAGAATATTTAGAATGCTTGTTACAGGAAGCAAAACGGGAATATTCGATACGGGCGCAAGGGGCAAAAAGAGATGTTTTTTATATTAACAATTTTGCTTTTGGATCACATTTAAAACAGAGATTCGAAGTGCTTTTGGATAGAAAAAGGAATTACATGTTCGAGATTGTACTTGGTATAGTCATGTTGATAGGTTTTTTCTATTCTTATAGCTTTGTCATTCAGCCGGGATATGCACCACCTGCTGTAAATCTTAGTGATTTTACACAGCAGGAATATGATATCAGGTATCAGAATGGAAAATACTTTGTTTATGTTGGAGATGAAGTGTTAGTAGAATATGAAACAAAAGAAGCAATGGAAAAGTCTGGATTTGTATCAAAGGAGGATTTTAAATGAAAAAGAATTTTTTGAAAGTAATGTGTTTGACAATGGCGTTGGCTTGTATGCCAGTTCCTGCGATGGCAGCAACTAATGCAAAATCAGTAAATACAGTAGAAGGTGATGCGGAATCAGTGGAGCCAAGAGCTGATGTTATTTACTATGTACATACAACTCTTAATGGTGTGAAATTGCATAGATTATGGAATGAAACAAAAGGGGTATGGGTAGGTAATTGGAAAGAGTGTGATTGTAAATAAGTGACACTATGTTGCTTATTATAGTAAAGAAGAGAAAAGCAGAGAGTTTAAAATGAGGCTGAGAAAATGAAACATACGTTATCAAAACAAATAGTGTTCATTGCATTGATATTAAGTTCTTTGAATGTCAACGTATATGCTATGGAAAAGTGTGAAAGTACATTTGAAAATAAATCATCTTACACACAAACAATAAGAGATATTTTCCATTATTTTGCTGAAGACCTTCATATCAATAAAGCAACGAAAGATTTCCATGAGGTTGAAAACTATTTAGCCAAGAAAGTTCCTGGATTTCAGTTAGAGGATTTTGTGTTGGATGAGTATCAGTTAATGGACAGAAATGGAATATACTATTTGAATTATAATTATGTTGTCAGTGGATATGAAACTCCTTATTATGTAATGGTTTATTGTGAAAATGATATTCCAGAAAAATATTATGTGAAATTACCATCTGATGAGCAGAAACAAGCAATGAAACCTGTTCAAGTATTAAATATGGATGATAAGATTGCAGAAGCAAAGGAAAATGCAGTAGAAAAAATCCTTGAGAATAAATATTTGAACAACCTTACTGTAGGATCACAGAAGGTAACTTCCAAAATGGACGAAAATGGAAACACTTATTTATATGTAAGTACAACTTATACTTTTACAGATGATGATGACGATGTAATTGCTGGAGTGGATGAATATCAGTATGTGTTGCAATGTAATTTATAAATCATGCAGCGATTACCATAAAGGATCTGTCGAGTAATTACTTTAGTCATAGAAAAATGGGGGTAAATGACCTTTCAGATATGGCAAATCTGAAAGGTCATTTATTAGAAATTTGGGGATTTTGGAAAAAGAGCAGGAAAATTTCCCTGCTCTTTAAAGAATATGGGGATATTCTTTTGATGCGCACCACTTGTATTATAACATGAAATTAATTTTTATCAAGATGTATCAACTACGATTTTGAACAAATGGCATAAAATAGTGAAGGGAATTTTCGCTATTTTTCGTCATTTCGACATATAGTGACAATTCATATAAATGAATTGTCACTATATATTTTTCTTTTATTATTCTTCAAACGAAAAAAGATATTACATTTAGGTGATATCAATCTCTTAAAACAGGATAGAAAAGAGAGAGTAATTAGATTTTGAATAGTGATATAAACTTTACAAGAAGAATAAAATTATATATATTAGAGAAAAAAGAACTTCTATGTAGAAGTTCTTTTTTCTCTAATATGAAAGCAATAAATTAAGAAAGCATAGCTTTTATAGCTGAAAGGAGCGTTTATATGAAGTATTCTATAAAATCTGGTATTTTATTTGCGATTGTGTCTACGGGACTTGTTTTGACGCTCATCAATATTGTAAGTGAAAATAATTATATGGGTATGCAGACAAATGTGACAATTAATAATGCTGAAATAGAAAAAGGCAGTCCCACGATGGGCAGCATTCAAGATGATTTAATTGTGTATCTAAGGGAAAATCACCCGGAAATTAGATTTGGAAGTACGAAATTTGTAGATTATGCTTGTGGCGTTGCTTCAGAAGATATAGATCCAGAGCTGAAGAAATTACCAAATTATGAAGATATTGTTTTTTACTGTGCACAGTATTTGCACGAACTGGATGAGTACCAAGCGGAGGGAAAAAAGACTATTCCTTTTATTGGCTTTAGACCTTCTAAGGAGTTTAGATCAATGACAATAGAAGATATACAAAATTGATGTACATAAATAGAGTATTAGTGAAATAATGAAAATAAAAAATAATAGGAACTTTAAGTATATTTGAGTAAAAGAATATTATAAAAATACAACTATATCGTTTGGGGTACAATCAAGAATAGTACAAAGTTTCTCCACTGTCAAAAGTGTAATATTTTTATTTTTCTTTAAAGAATCTAATGTTTTGTTGTCAATACCAGCTTTCAGAAGTTGATATTGAGAGATATTTTTTCTTTTCATGGTATTCCAGAGAGGAGCATAACTTATGATGAGAACCACCACCTAAAATAAAAGATAGATAAATTATAGGTGAAATATATAGAGAACAATATTGTGATTATATCCACAATGCTATATAATTATATATATGTGGAATTTGACTTAATTAGTTATGCAGGAAATGTGGTGATAGCAAAATGTATTTCAACAAAAAGCGATGGAAAGAATATAAAGAAAGAATGAAGTTAAATTGTTGTATACTTTGTCAGCCAAGACTTTTAAGTGAATTTTTTTATATTACACATACAGAAGAAGAAATATATGATGCTGAAGGAAGAGAAATACAGAGTTTGATTGATCTGATTGAAAATATGACGTTGGCAAAGATATAGAAAGTTTGTGTCATAATATTAAAAAAGACTTTGGTTACATTTGAATTGTACTAGCAAAAAACAACAACAAAAGCCCTCATATGTAGGTTAATAGGACTACATATGGGGGCTTTCATTATGGCAAAAAGAAAATATACACATATTAAAATAATTGAACCCCAATTATTACTACTTGCAAAGCAGGAAAAACCAACTGTAAAATCCTAGAATTCTTTGGATTAGAAATACGGCAGATTGAAAATGGAGTCAATTGCTATTATCGGGAACAGGTTTTACATGCTGCTGGGATTTCTAAAAATAGCGAGGACGTTCAAAAGAAATATTTAGCACGAACTAACATCCGAGGATGCCGGTATGGATTGGTTGTCTGAAAATGAAGAATAAACCCGTGCTGGATTTTTGGTAATTAATAGAAAGAATGTGAGAACACAGTTATAATATGGAGTGATATATAACCATCGAGATGACAGTGACATTTTAACGATGTGTTGTTTCATTGAAGTATCGCACAATGGATATTATGATTTTGTAAACATAAAGAATAAAGCTTGTAAGATAATGAATGAACAGGTATAACCAGTGCTGCTAGAAAAGCAATGGTTATACATATGGTTATCAACGTGTCTGGCAGAAGTTCATCGAGGAAAGACTGAATAAAAGAAGAACACTGGGGAGTTACAGTTCCATAGTGACTAAATAAGGCTTTCAATATATTTCTCACAGAATTTTATGCTGATTTGATCTTATGGTATTCTGCATTTTATGTTAAGACATGGAAACGGTTATGACAATGTATTGGCATAAAATTTCCTTGGTAATTTCAACAAAATAGAATGTATATATCGGTATAAAATAGCATCACTTTAGAAAGTAAAGGAAATAATTAACTAATATATCCATTTCAATAACTATGAGAGAATTTAATAAAAAACAAAGAGGGCGCTGCTCACTGAACTGAACCAGTAAAAACGGACAATGACAAAAAGCCCCCTTATGTAGGATAATAGAACTACATGAGGGGGCTTTCATATGGCAAAAAGAAAATACACACATATCAAAATAATTGAACCAAAACTGATTGCTATGCGTGAAGCAGGAAAAACGAATCGTGAAATTGCAGAATACTTTGGATTAGAGATAAGACAAATTGAAAACTGGATCAATCGCTATCATCGAGAGCAGGCTCGCCTTGCTGCGGGACTTCCTCCAAAACGTCGAGGACGTCCCAGAAAGCATCCAGCACCAACCGACTTGCGAGAGTATCAGTATGAGATTGAGCGTCTGAAAATGGAAAATAAACTTTTGCGGGATTTTCTGCAATTAACAGAAAGGATGTGAGAACACAGATAAAGTATGAGGTGATATATAGACATCGAGATCGCTATGCCATTTCAACAATGTGCCGTTTCTTTGAAGTATCTCGTAGTGGATATTATGATTTTGTAAACAGAAAGAATAAACCTTGTAAAGATGATGAACTGATAAAGCATATCCAATGCTGCCAGAAAAGCAATGGTAATACATATGGTTATCGACGTGTCTGGTTGTGGCTTAAGAGGAAAGATATTCACAGAAACCCGAAAACAATCCTGCGAATTATGAAGAAATATGGGTTATTATCAGAAATTCGCCGGCGTAGAAAATGGGTTCAGATGGGCAAACAGCTGCATAAGTACGAAAATAGACTAAATCGAAATTTTTCTGCTGACGCACCTAATAGAAAATGGGTGACTGATATTTCTTATATCCATACGAAACAAGGGGTTTTGTATCTATCTGTCATTTGTGATCTCTATGACCGTAGCATCATAGCTTACAAAACCGGAACGGAACAAACAGTAAATCTTGTGCTGGATACCATTCGTTCAGCTATTCGAAAAGAAAAGTTAAGCAAAAAGAAGATCGCTGGGGAGTTACAGTTCCACAGCGACCAAGGTTTTCAATATACCTCCCACGGATATTTTAAGCTAACTCAATCTTACGGTATTCTGCCTTCTATGTCAAGGCGTGGAAACTGTTATGATAATGCATTGGAAGAAAATTTCTTTGGTATTCTCAAAACAGAATGTATTTATCGGCACAAACCTGCAACGCTTCAGGAGGCAAGGGAAATGATTGACCGATATATCCATTTCTATAACCATGAGAGAATTCAATTAAAGACAGGAGTGGCGCCGATCACGCTACGCCACTCCACTTGAAAATCAAATATTATCCTCGTAAAAACTCTTTTCTCTTTTCTAGTATTTTTTTTACAAAATTACTTATAATTTTTGAAGCAGCATTATAGTGTGATCTATACCATCTAAACAAAATATGGCTGAGATCAACTCATCTTCTTGAAAGACATCGGCAACAAAGGGTACTATATATGTAGATTGATTATTTTGTAAATCCTCATATACCAGTAAGGTCTGGATTATTTTCCCTTTTGTTGTTATGATTTCTAAGTTGCTATTTTGAAAATTGTGTGTTTCATTTCCTTTTAGTTTAACTTCAATTGTACCAGACACAAATCCATGTTTATTTTCTTCCAATATTTCATTTTCTTGTTTTGTATTATAATCTACAAGACTTTCTGGTGCTGCATTTTGATAATCTTGATATTGATCATAAACTGTAAATTTTATTGAAATATTGTCATTTTTTGCTGTGTATATACCTGTATTGGTATAAGTATTTTGTGTTCTCAATGTCGTGATATATACAATTAAACAGATTACAACTAAAAAAACAATAATGAAAATAGAAGCTTTTTTGAAGTCTTTCATATCAATAATCCCTTTTTATAAGTAGTTAATGTTGATGGTTGAAGAAGTATAATTTTGTTATGGTTAGTCATTATCCATTCAGATTGGCATTTGAAAAAAAGGTGTAGTCAAAGTGAATTCCTTTGCTGTATTGATAAGTTGTTCCAACAGTTCCTGTCAAAGAAAAACCGGCTTTTTCAGCTGCTACAGCCAGAGATAAATCAATAGCGTGATTGATTTTACCATCAACTAATACCTTAATTTCATTTTCATACCCGTGATCTTTTCCGATTTCAGCAGAGAATATATCTGTTTCTACTGTAGCAGTGCCGGATCCAAGTCCTACTGTACCGGAATTTATAATTTCACTGAATTTTTGATAATCGCCATAACCTTCAAGATGATATTTATTTACTTTAACATGAACTACCACTCGAACAATGGAGTTAAAGCTAACAGAATCAGCAATATAAAAATCTTTTTTGATTGACAAATAATCTGTCTCATTCAATGTAACTGCTGTAGAATCATTTGTTGCATTTGTTGCCATTGTAGAGTGTTTTTGATTTTCTTCTTGCAAACTAAGTTCTGTATTTGCACGATCTCGTTGATCCGCTTCTTCAATAGAAATGTTATATTTTTCCGAATATAATTTCAAGTATTCATCTCTTGTAATATTTTCTACTTGAGTAGTTGAAGGTAAATTTTCGACCTGTTCATTGGCAAATGCACATACAGAAGAAACAGTAACCATAATTACTGATAACATCAAGCAAATAAGTTTTTTAATCATAAATAATCCTCCTTATAATTTAGTTTGAAGATAACTTAATTGTGTTTTATATTGTGTAGTTGTTTTTTTGTTCTCCCTTTCCAATAATAATATTTCAAATATCACCGCCTTTCGAATGTTTTTAAATAATTTGTCATAAAACGACAAATATTAAATATAATAATCAAATACATTGTAATTAAATATAATATATAATATTATATTTTTTCTGTAATGTCAAGAAATAATAGTGAGTAAATATAGATGTTCTATTTATGAGATGTTTTAATTCATGAACGGAATTTATTATAATTAGTCATGTAAGAAATGTGGTGGTAGAAAAATGTATTTCAACAAAAAGCAATGGAAAGAATGAAGTTAAATTGTTGTATACTTTGTCAGCCAAGACTTTTAAGTGAATTTTTTTATATTACGCATACAGAAGAAATATTCGATGCTGAAAGAAGGGAAATACAGAATTTGATTGATCTGATTAAAAGT
>OGEZ01000784.1_pt1 | contig 21740 bp, 18 predicted proteins | sample 1570831 | NCBI WGS metagenome assembly OGEZ01 (sample SAMEA2582059, study PRJEB24529) | metagenome | biome: Human gut stool | place: China | collected 2011
CCGCAGCCTCCGCCGCGCGGCGGAGGCTGCGGGCATCCGGGTGGCCGGGTTCAACGGCGACGGGCCCTTTTCCCTCATCGACCCGGGCCAGCGGGAGGCGTACCTTGCCTACCTGGCCCGCTCCATGGACGCGGCGAAGGCTGCCGGGGCTGCTTCCCTCACCATCCACTCCAACGCCCTGGGCGAGGGCGGCGTGGTGACGGACCGGGGCGAGGGCCTTTCGGACACGGTGCGCCTTTGCGCCCTGTATGAGGGGCTGAAAGCCTGCGCGGCTATGGCGGAGGACCGGGGCATCATGCTGCATCTGGAGGCCCTGAACCCCATCACCGACCACCCGGGCAACTTCCTGGTGACTACGGCCATGGCGGCGGAGCTGACGGCCTTGGTGGGCTCTCCCCGTCTGAAGATTTTGTACGACATCTACCACATGCAGCTCAGCGAGGGCAACCTCATGGGCAACATCCGCGCCTGGCACGGTCAGATCGGCCACGTCCACGCGGCGGACGCGCCGGGCCGCCACGAGCCCGGCACCGGGGAGATCGCCTTTTCCGCTGTGCTGGACTGCCTGGAAACGGCGGGCTACGACGGACTGGTGGGCTTTGAGCTGTTCCCGGCTCATACCACGGCGGAGGCGGTGGCGGCCATCATGTCCCTTTGAATAGGTGGAAAAAGAGCCGGTGATCCGAGATCACCGGCTCTTTCTTTTTATTTGCGGCCCTCAGTCCCGGTCCACCAGCTCGATCGCCTGCTTGCCGGACATGTGGTCCACCGTCAGCTCCAGGATGCACAGCCGGTCCCAGGCCCGGTCAATGACCCGGCTGCGCCCGGCGGGGTGTCCTCCGGGGCGTACTTTACCGACAGAGCCTCGATGGCCCGGCGGATCTCATCGTCCCCCTCCAGGATGCGGACCGTGCCAAAGGCAATGACGCTTCGGTAATAGGTGGTGTACTCCTCCGGCACCACCCGGTCCTGGCTGATGACGCAGAAGGACGCCTTGGGGCTATGGCGCACGGCGTCGATCTTGTGGCCGGCCTTGGCGCAGTGGAAATAGAACTTGCCATCGGTGTACACATAGCTCAGGGGCACGGCGTAGGGGTAGCCGTCCTCCCCCTGGAGGGCCAGCACGCCGGACGTGCCGCCCAGCAGGATAGACTCCATCTCCTCGGGGGACAAAGCCTGTTTGCTTCTGCGCATCTTTGGAAACATGGGGCGCCTCCTTGCAGTATCTATACCGGAAAACCGACTGGTTTGGGATGGATTTCAGGCCCTCAGGGCATGTGGTACAGCTCCCGCAGGGCGGGCTCCGCAGCGAAAAAGGCCTCCAGCAGCTTGGGGTTGAAAGCGCCGCACTCCCCGTCCCGGATCATCCGCAGGGCCTCCTCGCAGGAGAAGGCGTCCTTGTAGACCCGCTTGCTGGTCAGGGCGTCGTATACGTCCGCCAGGGACACCACCTGGGACCAGATGGAGATCTCGTCGCCCTTGAGACCGTCGGGATAGCCCCGGCCATCCCAGCGCTCGTGATGGTGGCGGGCGATGTCGCAGGCGTAGAGATAGGCGCCGCTTTCCTGCATCTGGGGGATCTTCTCCAGCAGGGCCGCGCCCTGGACCGTGTGGGTCTTCATGATCTCAAATTCTTCTTTGGTGAGCTTCCCGGGCTTGCCCAGGATAGCGTCGGGGATGGCGATCTTGCCCACGTCGTGCATGATGGCGGCCAGGGCGATGTTGTCCACATCCGTCTGGGAAAGACCGTCCCCCAGCTCCGTGTGGGTGAGCAGATAATGGGTGATGTCGTGGATGCGGCGCACGTGCTGGCCGGACTCACCGTTGCGGAACTCGATGGCGGCGGACAGCGCCTCCACCATGCCCTGGTTGAGCCGGACGATCTGGGCGGCCCGCTCCAGAAGCTCTGCCTGCTGGCGGTCCACCACGCCGCTGAGCCGGGCACGGGCCTGGTACAGCTCTACTACAGACTGCACCCGCCGCAGCACCATATAGGGGATCACAGGCTTGCCGATCACGTCCATGACGCCCAGCTTGTAGGCCTCCTTCATCACGCTGCCGCTGGCCTCCGCCGTGATGAGGAACACGGGCACATGCTCCGTCAGATCGCAGTCCTTCAGGGAGCGCAGCACCTCGATCCCGTCCATCTCCGGCATCATCACATCCAGCAGGATGGCGCACAGCCGCTCCGGGTGGGAGAGGATCTTCTCCAGACCCTCCCGGCCGTTTTCCGCCTCCTCGATGGTGTAGTAGGGGGAGAAAATATTTTCCAGAATGCCCCGGTTGATGGCGTCATCGTCGACGATCAGCAGCGTATGGGCGGACAGCACAGAAGTGTGCTGAAACTCTTCGTTGGTCATGGGAGACTCCTTTGCCTGATGAATAAAAACAGAAAGTGGATTTTGACGTTTTTTCTTATTATAGAGCAAATTTGCGCACTTGGCAACGTCCTTTCCCTGGATATGGGAGCTCCCGTCATCAGTCTATGCGCCCCGGGAAGTCTTTGGTGCCGGTCCCGAAAAAAAGTGAAAACCTTTTCCCTGTTTCATCCGTCATATGGATAAGAGCCCGGATCGCCGGGCCAAATACCAGGAGGTTTTACCGAATGAAAAAACGGATATGGATCCTGACGCTGGCGCTGGCTCTCATGCTGACCGGCTGCGGTCAGAAGCCCAGCGCCCCGGCGGAGGAAACGCCCCAGCAGGGCCAGGAGGAGCCTGTACAGGAGGAGGGCCAGCAGACCCCGGCGGACCAGGCGGTCTATGAGGACGCCCAGCTCTCCGACCAGGTCCACTACCCCCAGCTGACCCAGTTCCAGGGAGAGCTGCTGCTGGATTATGTCAATCAGTCCCTGGCCCGCCCGGCCAAGGAGCTGGAGGAGGGCGCGTCCCTGGAGTACACGGTGACCCGCTGCGACGAGACTTGGGTCAGCGTGCTGTACACCAAGACGGCGACCGCGGCGGACGGGACGGAGACGAAGTCCTGGATCGCCGTGAACCTGGATGGCGCCACCGCCACGGAGGTGACCATGGACAACGCCTTTAGCGATCCGGACGCCGTGCTGGCGCTGCTGGAGACGGCGCCGGAGGGCGCGGAGGTGTCCTTCTATCTGGACACGGACGGCGCGGTGTTCTTCTTCCGGCCGGAGGGCCAGGCGGACTACGTGACCCAGACGGTGTCCTATGAGGATCTGGATGGGCTGTGGAACCAGGAGATCGGCCAGCGTCCTGCCAGCTGAAACCACATAAAAGCCGCCGCCGGGCATTGCCCGGCGGCGGTTTTTCCCATTTTCCCCGGAAAACTTCATCTCCGGGGGCGTTTTCTCCCAAAGAGGCTCAGGCCTCCTGATAGAGCTCCAGAATGGCGCCGTCCTTCCACACGAAGGCCAGCCGGTCGCCCTTTTCGTTGGCGGTCATGGGGCCGCAGATGACGCTGTCCGCGTCGGCTACGTACTTTTCCAGGTCGTCCACCTTGTAGGCCACGTGGGGGTTGCGGTGGATCTCCTCCGGGAAGGGTGTGCCCTCCTCGAACTTCAGGTACTCGATCTTGTAGTCGTAGTCGTCCACATTGCTTACCCAGAACTTGGCCCCCTCGTTGTAGGTCATGCCGGGCTTGCGGTTGGTGACAGGAATGCCGATGTGCATATACTCAGCGGACATAATGGGTCCTCCTATCCATATTGTATTGGGTTAGCTATGTTTCACAGTCTCGTACACCTCAAAGGCCTGCTTGGGGGTGTAGCCCTCGTGGACCACCTTACCAATGGCCTGGGCCATACCGGCGGGGCAGTCGGACTGGAAGATGTTCCGGCCCATGTCCACGCCGTGGGCACCCTCCTGGATGGCCTTGTAGGCCATCTCCAGGGCATCCAGCTCGGGCAGCTTCTTGCCTCCGGCGATGACGATGGGCACCGGGCAGGCGGCGGCCACCCGTTCAAAGCCGTCGCAGTAGTAGCTCTTGACCACGTTGGCTCCGTTTTCCGCCAGTACCCGGGTGGCCAGCAGGAAGAACTTTTCGGTGCGCTCCATCTGCTTGCCCACCGCTACCACGCCCAGGGTGGGCATGCCGTAGCGGGTGCCGGCGTCGGCGGTGCGGCACAGAAGCTCCAGGGAACGGCTCTCACCGGGGGCGCCAATGAAGGTCTGGACCGCCACACAGGCCGCGTCCATGCGCAGGGCATTTTCCATATCGCAGGCAATGCCGCCGCCGTTGGACATGTCGTCATAGAGCACGGTGGAGTCGTAGGTCACCCGCACGCACTTGGCCACCGGAGCGGCAGGGGAGATGCAGGAGCGGATGACACCCTTGGTGCCCATGAGCACGTTGACATAGGGTGCCAGGGGAGGAATCACCAGGTCGATGCGCTCCAGCCCGGCAGTGGGACCCATAATGTAGCCATGGTCAAAGGCAAGCATCACGGTGTTGCCCGACTTGGGGTCAAACATCCGGGCCAGACGGCTTTTCATGCCGAAATCGCAGTGGGCCGCGCCCTTGACGTAGAAGCCATCCTGGGCCACGGGGACGTCCAGGTGGTAGTCGTGGGCGGCCTTGTTGCCGATGTTGTCAGCCATAGCGGGTCCTCCTTACTTCTTGGTGAGGTAGGGGGTGCGGCAGGGGGCATTCCACAGCCGCAGCAGCTCGTCGTCCATGCGGGCCATGAACATCTGGAAGCCGGCCTGCTCCTGAACGGTGAGCAGTTCGCCCACGTAGTTGGCCACGATCTCGATGTTCTTCTCCTTCAGGATCTGCTCACACTTACGGTAGATGATGAGCTGCTCCATCAGGGTGGTAGCGCCGGAGCCGTTGATGATGAGCATGACCTTCTCGCCGGACTGGATGCCGATGTCCTTGAGCAGGGCGTTGACCATGATCTCGGCGGTCTCATCGGCGGACTTCATGGGCTGACGGCCACCGCCGCCCTCGCCATGCTGGCCCATACCAATCTCCATGTCGTCCTCGCCCAGGTCGGCCAGAGCGGCGCCGGTGGAGGGATGGGTAGCGCCCCGGACGGCCACGGCCAGGGTGGCCATGTTGTCGGCGAAGCGCTGGGCGATGGCGGCCACTTCCTCCAGGCTCTTGCCCTCGGCGGCGGCAGCACCGGCGATCTTATAAGTGGGGATGCAGCCTACCAGGCCGCGGCGGTCGTCGGCATTCTCACGGGGAGCGTTGGACACGTCCTCCTGGGTGACCACCTTCACCACGTTCAGCCCCAGCTTCTTGCACTGCTTCATGGTTAGGTTGCCGGTGAGCATGTCGCCGGCGTGGTTGAGTACGATGTACAGCACACCCTTGCCCTTATCGGCCAGCTTGATGGCGTCCACACAGGCCTGGGGACCGGGAGCGGCAAAGATATCGCCCACCACGGAGATATCCACCATGCCCTCGCCCACGAAACCGGAGATGGCGGGCTCATGGCCGGAGCCGCCCTGGGTGACGATGGTGACACGGTCAGCGCCCTCAAGGGCGTTGTTGATGATCATGTTTTCCTCGCCCCGGTGGATGATGTCCCGGTTGGCGGCGGCCAGACCGTCCAGCAGCTCATCGGTGAGGTTCTCGGGATTGTTGATGAATTTCTTCATTTTCATGGGGAAGTCCTCCTTATATGATCTGAAAAATATTGAGTGTCAGATTCCCTGTGCCAGTCCCCGGAAGAACAGGGCGGTGGATACCGCGCCGGCGTCGGGGGTGCCGATGGTCTGTTCCTTATAGCTGCGGGCCCGGCCGAACTTGGAAATAAACTGTTCGCTGGCCTTGGCGCCCTCCTGGGCGGCCTGGGCGGCAGCCTCCAGAATCGCTTTGCAGTCCCCCTGGGTCTGCTGGGCGGCCTGCACCGCGGGGATCAGCGCGTCCATCATGGTCTTGTCGCCCACCTTGGCGGTGGTGATGTCTTCCATCTCGCTCAGGCAGCCGGCAAACATGGCCTTCAGGCCTGCCTCGTCCACCTGGCCGGCGTCATCATCCAGATTGACGCCCAGTCCGCCGATCATGGTGCCGTACAGCGGTCCGGCAGAGCCGCCCTTGACCTCCATGATTGCCATTCCCAGACTGTCCAGGAAGTCCTTGATGGAATCCTCACCCCACTGGGGGACCCGCTCCTGGATGAGCTTGGCGATCTTTCCCATGGTGATGCCGTGGTCGCCGTCGCCAAAGCGGGAGTCGATATCACTGAGATACTGGGTGTTCTCCTCCAGCAGCTTGGCCGCCTGGAGCAGCATGGCGCCCAGAGCCTCTCGATCCAAAATCATGCGTCCTTCCTCCTTGTCTGATCCGGTGCTTTTCAGCCCCTGTTCCTGTTACGTTTGCAACAAAATCATAACAACGCATGTAACGAAAGTCAATCAATTTTGTGCAATTCTACCTATTATAGGAAATCGGACATGGGTTTTTGTGCATATCTAGTTCAAAAACAAAACTTGATGTTACATATGTAACACACGGCGCAAAACGGTGTTCCGGCGCTACAAAGGTTTAAGCTGCATTTTACACAAACCGCGTGGAAGGGACACGGCGGGTCTGTTACAATAGACCCAGATTCCCTTCCGAGGAAGGAGGATGGAAGATGAGCGGTCAGTGCCAGAGCATCGGAAATACGAGTTCAAGGCCTTCCTGCGCCTGCTCTCCCCTCCTCCCCTCGTCTTGCGGCAGATCTCGGGCTGGACGCCCATGTCGGTGTCCAGCCCAGGGTCTGCCGCTGCTTTTTTAGGGAGCCTGTGTCCCGGCGGAATACCAGTTGAGAGGAGTCATGTTTATGCTGCCCTGTCAGAATACCTGCCCCAACTACCAGCACGGCTGCCACAAGAGCTGTGCGGCCTGGAAAGAGCTTCAGGAGCGTCAGCGCCTCCAGCGTCAGCAGAAGAAGGCCTATCTGGACTACTACAATGACCTGTGCATCACGATGGCCCGGCAGTTCCGGGCGATGAGTCCCTGCCGCCTGGTCCGATAACGGCCCATACATAGAAAAAACCCCGGCCCACCAGAGAGATCTGGCAGGCTGGGGCATTTTGTTGTAGGTCAAATGGGCAGCAGGGCACAGGCAATGCGGAAGTAGACCACCAGGGAAATGGCGTCCACAATGGTAGTGATCAGGGGAGCGGCCATGATAGCCGGGTCTGCGTGGCACAGCTTGGCGACCATGGGCAGCACACCGCCCACCGTCTTGGCCAGCAGCACGGTAACAAACAGAGCCAGAGCCACCGTCAGGGCCACCATCTGGTTGCCGGGGTAGGTGATAATCAGGCGCACAAAGTTCACCGCGCTGAGCACCACGCCCACCAGCATGCTCACCCGCAGCTCCTTCCAGAAGACCTTGGCAAAGTCCTTGAGCTGGATCTCGCCCACGGCCATGCCGCGGATGACCAGGGTGCTGCTCTGGCTGCCGGCGTTTCCGCCGGTGTCGGTGAGCATGGGGATAAAGGTGACCAGCAGGGGCATGGCGGCAAAGGCGGCCTCATACTGGCCCAGGATGCCGCCGGTGATCATGCCGGAGATCATCAGCACCAGCAGCCACAGGATGCGGTGCTTGGCCAGGGACAGTACGCTGGTCTTGAGGTAGGGCTTCTCCGAGGGAGCCATGGCGGCCATCTTCTCAAAGTCCTCGGTGGCCTCCTCTTCCATGACGTCCATCACGTCGTCTACCGTAACGATACCCACCAGACGGCCCTCCTTGTCCACCACGGGCAGGGAGATAAAGTCGTACTTCATCATCCGGGCCACCGCTTCCTCCTGGTCCTCGGTGGTCTCGGCGGTGATTACATCGGTCTCCATCAGGTCGGCAATGAGCTGCTCGTCCTGGGCCAGGAGCAGCTCCTTGATGGTGAGCACGCCCTCCAGTCGGCGGCCGGCGTCGGTGACATAGCAGGTGTACACGCTCTCCGAGTTCTCCCCGGTGCGGCGAATGTGAGCGATGGCCTGGGCCACCGTCATGGACTGTTTCAGGTCGGTAAACTCAGCGGTCATGATGCTGCCCACCGAGTTGTCGGGGTAGTTCAAAAACTGATTGATAAGTTTGCGGGTGTCAGGGCGGGCGGCTTTCAGCACCCGCTTGACCACGTTGGCGGGCAGCTCCTCCAGCATGTCCACCGCGTCGTCCACGTACAGCTCCTCCACGATCGCGGAGACCTCCTGGTCGGTGGCCGACTGGATAATGACCTGCTGGGTGTCCGGCTCCAGATTGGAGAACACCTCCGCCGCCATCTCCTTGGGCAGGGCGCGGAACACCACCACGATCTTGTCCTGGGGCAGCTCCTCCAGGAACTCGGCGATATCGACTTCGTTCTCCTCCAGCAGGGCGGCACGCAGCGCGTGCAGATCACGGCGCTCCAGCAGCTCCAGCAGCGCCTGAATATCCATCATCTTCTTCTCCATTGGAAATTCCTCCTGTTCTTGGTTTGATACAGCGAGGAAGCTACCAATTGGACATACAAAACCGCGGCAAACCAACCGAAGAAGACTCTTCGGCTGTTTTCCGCGGTGATATCCGAGTATGGAGCCGCTAAGGCGGCGCAAAGCAGACCACCCCGAAGGGCGTGGTCAAATCACTGGGAAAGCCAGGCAGCCTGGACAGTCCCGGTCCATATCGGAATATCACGGTCCATATTGGTACTTCGTCCGCATAAGTCCACCTGGATTTCCTCCTTTTATCGGTATTTTGGCAGAGTTTCCTCCACCGGATTCCAGAATAGCATATTTTTTTACCCGGAACAAGTTAAAAATTGTAAAGAATTTTTGGGTTTTGGCGACGGTGGAAAAAAGAAACCGCCGCCTGGGGACCGGTCCGGAAGAGACCGGTCCGCCGAGACGGCGGGATGTGTGTGGGAAGTTACCGGGTAGAGTCGTAGGTGTACACCGGGGGAGCGGGAGGGACAAAGGAGATCCGGGCGTCGTAGAATCCAGCCCGGGCCAGTCCGGTGTAGGGCAGCAGCCAGAGCTCCACCGGCAGGCAGAGCAGAAGCCCAACCAGCGAGCCGGCGGTGGTTCCGGCAACCAGAGTCATCAGCGTTTCCGGAGTCGCGCCGCTCTGGAAGATCCCAATCAGGGTGGGGATGAGGAAGATAACCTGGGCAAGAATGGCCAGACCCCACTCCAGCAGGTACCAGCCCAGGAAGGACAGGTCCAGCTTGAACAGCTCTAGCTTCCAGCCGCGCATCAGACCTACGCTCTCCCGCACCGCAGCAGCCGCGCCCCGATCGGGGCGGTCCATCAGCAGGTAGGGGGCCAGCGCATAGCGCAGGCGGATAAAATAGAGGTAGGGGATCAGGGCGAAGGTGAACAGCTGGGTCAGAAGGATCATCATTTCCAGACTGTTGGCGGCGGAAATGATCACCGTAGCAGGGATCACAGGCAGCAGGCACCAGCCAAACAGCCGCAGGAAGATCTGGATCTCCATCAGCAGCACCTGACCGGCCATGCCGAAGCCGTCAATCAAGGTGGCAAAGTCGGCCTCATCTCTCCGCCAGGCCCTCAGGCACCATATCTCATAGCCGAAGTTCATTACCACGCTGTACAAGGTGAGCAGCAGGGTGAAGAACAGGGGGAAAAACTGTACTCCGGAAGAGGAAGCGGCGAGACTGGTGGTAAAACCGGCCAGATCGGAAATGGTGCTCACGCCGGTGGTCAGCCCCCAGAACAGCAGGGCGACCAGCCAGGCGGGAGGAACATTTTGCCGCATGGTCTGTCTGGCCCGGTCCTTCAGGGCCTTGCGATGGATCTCCATGGGTATCATCTTGTGTCTCCGTTCTATGTATGAATTTGTGCTCAGCTCTCCCAGTTCTCCATGACCTGGCGCAGCTGGTCAGCCAGCTTTGCCAAGTCCTTGTTGGGACGGCCGCGGCTGCGGCTGATGAGAGCCTCCAGCTGTTTGGACACGTCCAGCAGGCGGACAAAGGCGGGGGAGCCCTGAGCAGCGCCGCCGGATACCCGCTTGGGCTCCAGCACGATGCCCTTGGCCAGCATCACATTCTCCGCCAGATCGTAGACCTCCTGATAGAGAGGCGCGTGGGCGGGGATGCCACGGTCGTTGAGGGTCTGGGCAAACAGGTCAGTGACCGGGCTGTCGCCGTGGACCACAAAGACCTGCTTGGGAGCGGGGCTGAAGCGGCCGATCCAGTCCAGCAGGTGGGTGCGGTCGGCGTGGGAGCTGAGTCCCTTAAAATTGACAATGCGTGCGTTGACGGCGATCTCCTCGCCGAAGAGTTTGACGGACTTGGCGCCTTCCAGCAGCCGCCGGCCCAGAGAGCCCTCCGCCTGGTAGCCCACGAACACCACGGCGCACTCGCTGCGCCACAGGTTGTGCTTCAGGTGGTGACGGATACGGCCGGCATCACACATGCCGGAGGCGGAGATAATGACCTTGGACCGGGGGTCCAGGTTCAGGGCCTTGGACTCGTCGGTGGACTGCACCAGAGTGAGCCCCGGGAAGGTAAACAGGTTTTCGCCCCCCTGGAGGACGGCGATGGCCTCCTCGTCCAGGTAGCCCCGCAGGTCCCCGGCGTAGATCTTGGTGGCCTCGGCAGCCAGAGGGCTGTCCACGCACACCTGGAAGTCGGGGTGGGTCTTGACCAGCCCCTCATTTTTGATTTCCCGCAGGAAGTAGAGAAGCTCCTGGGTGCGGCCCACGGCAAAGGAGGGAATGACCACGTTGCCGCCCTGGGCGAAGGTGTCGTCGATGAGCTGGGCCAGCGCTTCAGTGTAGCTCTCAGGCACCTCGTGGTCCCGGTCACCGTAGGTGGACTCCATGACCACATAGTCTGCCTCTTCCAAAAATTCCGGGTCCCGGATAATGGGCTGGTCCACGTTGCCCAGGTCGCCGGAGAAGACCAGCTTGCGCTCCACGTCACCCTCCTTGGCCCAGATCTCCACAATGGAGGAGCCCAACAGGTGGCCCGCGTCCCGGAAGCGGATCTTCACGCCCTCGCACAGGTCCAGCGTCTGGCCGTACTCCACAGTAAAGATCTGTTCCAGCGCCGCCTCCGCGTCAGCCACGGTGTACAGCGGTTCCACCTCGGGCCGTCCGGCACGCTTGCCCTTCTGGTTCTGCCACTGGGCGTCGCTCTCCTGAATGAAGGCGGAGTCCCGCAGCATAATGGACAGCAGCTCACCGGTGAGCCGGGTGGTGAAGATCTGGCCCTGGAATCCCTCTTTCACCAGCAGGGGGATCCGGCCGGAGTGGTCGATGTGGGCGTGGGTAACGATAACATAGTCGATGTAGCTGGGGGAGAAGTCCAGAGCGTTGTCGTCATGCTCATCCCGGCCCTGCTGCAGGCCGCAGTCGATGAGGATCTTTTTGCCCCCCACCTCCAGGCAGTGACAGCTTCCAGTGACCGCGTGAGCCGCGCCGAAGAATGACAGCTTCATAACCGTGCCTCCTGTGTTCCTATGTAGTGACTATATTGTACATCGAACCCGGGGAGAATTCTATACTAATTTGTGAATCTTGTCTGAATTACAGCACCTGGAAGTGCTGGAGGGCTTTGACGATGCCGTCTTCGTCCACCGAGGCGGTGGCCCAGTCGGCCTGCCGCTTCACCTCGTCACTGGCGGTGCCCATAGCTACGCCGATGCCGGCGTGGACCAGCATGGAGAGGTCGTTTTCTCCGTCGCCGAAGGCCATGCTCTCCTCCACAGGGATGCCGAAGTGCTCCAGAATGGCGTCCATGCCCTTGTCTTTCCCGCCGGTGGGAGGGATGACGTCCAGGAAGTGGGGATGCCAGCGGGTGGTTTTCAGATGGGGTGCCCGGTCCAGCAGCAGGTGCTCGTTGTCCCGGTCCAGGAAGGTGATGGCCTGGTAGATCTCCCGTCCCAGGGCGTGGGAGGCGGGGCGCACCGGAGGCAGGGGCAGGTTCAGGTCCTTCATAAAGGCCCGGGTCAGGTCGTTGATGCAGTTGAGGTAGATATCCTCGCCCTCCAGGAAGATGCAGGAGAAGGCGTCGTCTCCCGCCGCGGCCACCAGTTCCTCTACGGCCTGGGGAGGCATGGGATTTTTCCGCAGGACCTGGTCTCCGGCAAAGCAGTACTGACCGCTGAGGGTGACATAGCCGTCAAAGGGGAAGAGGTCCCGCACCTGGCCCAGCATCTTCTGGTGCCGCCCGGTGGAGAGAAACAGCTTGATGTCCCGTGAGCGCAGAGTGTGCAGAGCCTGCATGGCCGAGTCGGGGATGGTGTGGGTCTTGAAGCTGACTAGGGTGCCGTCAACATCAAAGAAAATGGCTTTTATCATAGTGGTCTCCTTAAAAAAGGCTTCCCCGAGGGGGGAAGCCAGTGCGTTTTTGTTTCTATGGGGACGGATGTTACTTTAGAACTGCCGGGGCCGCCCCGCAGGGCGGCAGCCCCAGAGGCGAAACGAAGTTTCGCACAAAGTTCTTTGCCAAGCTTTCTTTTTAAGAAAGCGGGGCAGGTTCTAGCTTTTCCACCAGCGCCCATTCCACGCGGCGCTCGCACAGCTCCTCCACCCGGATACGCAAGCCCATGGCCTCCACCACCGGGCGGCTGCCGTCCTCGGGGATGACCGGCAACAGGGCGAAGACCAGACCGCCCACGGTATCGCAGTCCAGCCGCTCCAGCTCCTCCTCGTCCAGTTCCACGCCCATGGTCTGGGCCAGGTCCTCCAGGTCGGCGGAGCCGGACACCTTCCACTGGGTGTCGCTGAGCTGGATGATCTCCTGCTCTTCCTGGGGATCGAATTCATCGTAGATCTTGCCTACCAGTTCTTCCAGCAGGTCCTCCAGGGTGAGCAGGCCGCCGGTGCCGCCGTATTCATCCACCACCAGGGCCATGTGGATCTTTCGGTTCTGCATATCCCGGAACAGCACGTCGGCCCGTACCGACTCCGGTACAAAATAGGCCGGACGGAGCAGCTGCTCCAAAGGCAGGGGATCGGGCTTGCTCTTGTTAATCAGGTAGTCCCGGGTGGACAGAATGCCCACGATATCGTCAATATCGTCCTTATAGACCGGAAAACGGGACAGACCAGAGGACTGGATGGTGTCCAGAATGGTCTGGTCGTCATCATCCAGCGCCAGGGTTACCATATCGGTGCGGTGACGCATCACGTCGTCGGCGGTCATGCTGTTAAATTCAAAGATGTTGGCGATAAGCTCCTTTTCATTCTGCTCGATGGCTCCGGACTCCTCGCCCTCCTCCACCATTGCCATGATCTCATCGGCCAGTTCCTCACCCTTATCCCGGCGCAGCCAGGCCAGAATCGGGCGGTAGAGCAGTAAAATCACATTGACAGCCAGACTAATCCCAAACAATATGGGCCATAAATGGTCCCCAGACACGGAAATTCCCCCTTAAATTTAAAAAATATACGAATACAATTTGCATGATAGCACAAAATCTTCCTCCGCGCAAGAGAAACCCCGGCGGCTCTCTGCCCGCTGCCGCTCAAAAACAGAGACTTAACAGAAGCAGGTGCTTTCCTTTTACAAAGTGTGGGAATAGGGTGCAAATGGCCGGCGGATATGCTATAATTTTTCCAAACACCGGACGGAGGAGAGAGCGATGAAGCTGGGTTCAGAGCGTTGGCTGGGCCATATCCGGGAGCTGGGGATTTTTTTAAAATGGCTGCTGTATGCCTGCGGGATCGGGCTGTTGGCGGGAGCGGTGGCGGCCGCGTTCCACTTCGGCATCGATTGGGCCACCGAACTGCGGGGGGAACACCCCTGGGTAGTCTGGCTGGCTCCGGTAGGAGGCGTGGCCATTGTGCTGCTGTACCGGGTGTGCCATATGGAAAAAGACCAGGGCACCAACTTGGTGCTGGTGGCTGTGCGGGAGGCAGAGCCGCTGAAGCTGCGTACCGCGCCGCTCATCTTCCTGTCCACCATCCTTACCCATTTGGTAGGCGGCTCGGCGGGGCGTGAGGGAGCCGCGCTGCAGCTGGGCGGCTCTTTGGCTGCCTGGGTGGGCCGTGGGATCGGTCTGGACGATAAAGACCGGCGGGTCATGGTCATGTGCGGCATGGCCGCCGCCTTCTCCGCCCTGTTCGGAACTCCACTTACCGCTGCTGTCTTTGCCATGGAAGTGGTAAGCGTGGGCGTCATGTATTACGCCGCCCTGGTGCCCTGTGCCGTGGCCTCGTCGGTGGCCTTCCTGCTGGCGCGCTTTTTGGGGCTGCACCAGACCTTGGGTTATCCGGTGGGAGAGGCCATGGCCCTCACTCCTTTGACCATGCTCCAGGCGGCGGGACTGGGCCTGCTGTGCGCCTTGGTGTCTATTTTGTTTTGTAAGGCTATGCACTACGCTCCCAAGCTCTACGCCCGGGTGCTGCCCAATACCCTGGCCCGGGCGGCGGTGGGCGGCGTGCTGGTGCTGCTGCTCACTTTGCTGGTGGGAGAGCAGACCTACAACGGAGCGGGCGACGCCGTCATCCGCGCCATGCTGGCCGGAGAGACCATCCCCGAGGCCTTCCTGCTGAAGATACTCTTTACCGCCGTCACCCTGGGAGCGGGGTTCCGGGGCGGCGAGATTGTCCCCGTCCTCTTTACCGGTGCGGCCTTTGGTACTACGGTGGGACCGCTGTTGGGGATCCCCCATGGATTCGGCGGAGCGATGGCCATGGCGGCGGTGTTCTGCGGGGCCACCAACTGCCCCATGACCGCCCTGCTCCTCTCCCTGGAACTGTTCGGCGGCGAGGGGTTACCCCTGTATGCGCTGTGCTGCGGCGTGTCCTACATGCTCTCGGGATACTATGGTCTGTACAGTGAGCAGAAGATCGTCTACTCCAAATTCAAAACCGAGTGGATCGACAAAAAAGCACAATGACGCAATCCCCTGGGGCAGTAAGGATCGCGCCTTTGCAACAAGATATTGTGCTACATTTTTTGTCGAATTCAATATATTGACTCCCCCCTTTCAACGTGATATAGTGAAGGCACGCGAACTACGGCCCGGCGACCTGCCGGGCCGTTACACAGTCTGAAAGAAGAGGGAGAGAATGAGTCATGTACCAAGTGACAAAGCGTGACGGCACCGCCGCCACCTTCGAGATCGGCAAGATCAGCGCCGCCATTACCAAGGCGTTCCAGGCTCTGGACAAGCAGTTCCATCCCAGTGTTATCGACCTTCTGGCCCTGCGGGTCACCGCCGACTTTGAGCCCAAGGTCCGGGACGGCCGCATCGCCGTGGAGGACATTCAGGACAGCGTGGAGGCCGTCCTCTCTGAGGCGGGATACTCCGACGTGGCCAAGGCCTACATTTTGTACCGCAAGCAGCGGGAGAAGATCCGCAACGTCAATTCCGCCCTGCTCAACTATAAGGATCTGGTGGATGACTACCTGCAGATCAACGATTGGCGGGTGAAGGAGAACTCTACCGTCACTTACTCTGTGGGCGGCCTGATCCTCTCCAACTCCGGCGCCATCACCGCCAACTATTGGCTGAGCGAAATTTATGACCAGGAGATCGCCAACGCCCACCGCAACGCCGAGATCCACCTCCACGACCTCTCCATGCTCACCGGCTACTGCGCGGGCTGGAGCCTCAAGCAGCTTATCCAGGAGGGACTGGGCGGTATCCCCGGAAAAATCACTTCTGCCCCTGCCAAGCATCTGTCCACCCTCTGCAACCAGATGGTCAATTTCCTGGGCATCATGCAGAACGAGTGGGCGGGCGCTCAGGCCTTCTCCTCCTTCGATACCTATCTGGCTCCCTTTGTCAAGGTGGACAACCTGACCCAGAAGGAAGTCAAGCAGTGCATCCAGTGCTTTGTCTACGGCGTCAACACCCCCAGCCGCTGGGGTACCCAGGCACCCTTCTCCAACATCACCCTGGACTGGACCGTGCCCAAGGATCTGGAGAACCTGCCCGCCATCGTAGGCGGCAAGGAGCAGGACTTCACCTACGGGGACTGCAAGAAGGAAATGGACATGGTGAACAAGGCCTTCATCGAGATCATGATCGAGGGCGACGCCAATGGCCGCGGCTTCCAGTACCCCATCCCCACCTACTCCATCACCCGGGACTTTGATTGGAGTGAAACGGAAAACAACAAGCTCCTCTTTGAGATGACCGCCAAGTACGGCACTCCCTATTTCTCCAACTACATCAACTCCGACATGGAGCCCTCCGATGTGCGCTCCATGTGCTGCCGCCTCCGTCTGGACCTGCGGGAGCTGCGGAAAAAGTCCGGCGGCTTCTTTGGCTCCGGCGAGTCCACCGGCTCTGTGGGCGTGGTCACCATCAACCTGCCCCGCATCGCCTATCTGGCCAGCGACGAGGCCGACTTCTACAAGCGCCTGGACCATCTGATGGACATTGCCGCCCGCAGCCTGAAGACCAAGCGTACCGTCATCACCAAGCTGCTGGATGCAGGCCTCTATCCCTATACAAAGCGTTATCTTGGAAGCTTTGATAACCATTTCTCCACCATCGGCCTCATTGGTATGAACGAGGTGGGCCTGAATGCCAAGTGGCTGCGGGCAGACCTGACCCATGAGGAGACCCAGAAGTTTGCCAAGGATGTGCTCAACCATATGCGGGAGCGCCTGAGTGACTATCAGGAGGAGTACGGCGACCTCTACAACCTGGAGGCCACCCCCGCCGAGTCCACCACCTACCGCTTTGCCAAGCACGACAAGCAGGAGTTCCCCGACATCATCACCGCCAACGAGAACGGCACCCCCTACTACACCAACTCCTCCCACCTGCCTGTGGGCTATACCGAGGACATCTTCTCCGCCCTGGACATCCAGGACGAGCTCCAGACCCTCTACACCTCCGGTACCGTGTTCCACGCCTTCCTGGGCGAGAAGCTGCCCGACTGGAAGGCGGCGGCCAACCTGGTGCGGAAGATCGCCGAGAACTACAAGCTGCCCTACTACACCATGTCCCCCACTTACTCCGTTTGTGCCGACCACGGCTACCTCACCGGCGAGCAGCATGTCTGCCCCATCTGCGGCAAGGAGGCCGAGGTGTACAGCCGTATCACCGGCTACTATCGCCCGGTGAAGAACTGGAACGACGGCAAGACCCAGGAGTTTAAGGATCGGAAGGTGTACGACATCAGCCACTCCCACCTGCGCCGTGCCGGCCGCGCCGGCTCTCAGGTCACGGTGGACAGCACTCCGGCTCAGAAGGCGGACAGCGATGAGCTGCTGCTCTTCACCACCCGCACCTGCCCCAACTGCCGCCAGGCCATCAGCCTGCTGGACAAGGCGGGGATTTCCTACCGGAAGGTAGTGGCGGAGGAGAGCCCCGACCTCACCACTCGTTACGGCGTGCGGCAGGCTCCCACCCTGGTCTATGAGGATCAGGGACAGGCAGTGAAGCTCACCGGCGTGGGCGCGATCAAGAAGTTTGCTGATCAGAACCGCGCCGCCGTTTAACCTACTTTTCTTGAAAGAAAAGTAGGCAAAAGAACCTTGTGGGAAACTTCGTTTCCTTTCTGCGCCCGTAAGACACATATTTGTAGGAGCGACATCTCCCGTCGCTCCTACTTTTTTATGGGTAAGGAGGTTCAGGCCGCCCGATACCTGCCGGACCAAACAGGTAGGCAGGCACCAGGCGGGTGTATGATAGAATACAGTAGCCCACAAATTTGGACGGCAAAAGGCCCCAGTGGGCCGAGAGTAGAAGAGAGCACGGTCAAAGCTTTGCCCGCCGGAATGTTTCGGCAATCCAAAGGGACACGCTCTCGTAACAGGGGGTCTGGGGGAAAGGTAACTGTGAGCACCACCGCAGGTAGGTGCTCACCGGAGCCGTCCCCCAGCGGCGCTTTGGTTACTTTGCCGCCGTGGGCAAAGTAACACCTGTTTCCCTCCCAAGAAAATCAGAAAACTTATCCACATTTTGATTTAAAATGTGGATAAAAAATACTCCGTTCCCACAAGGGGAACGGAGTATTTGATTGGTCAGATTATTCTTCTGCCATCGCCTTAGCGGCCTCAATGGCCTTGGCCTGAGCCATGGGCGGACAGTCCTCGTAACGGACAAAGTGGAAGGTGAAGGAACCGCGGGACTGAGTCATAGCCCGCAGATCGATGGCGTAAGAGGTCATCTCCGCCATGGGTACCTCAGCCTCGATCACCTGCTCACCGTTGTCGGTGGGGGTCATGCCCATCACGCGGCCGCGGCGCTTGTTCAGATCGCCAATCACGTCGCCCATGTAGCTGTCGGGCACGGTGACCTTCAACTCGCCCACGGGCTCCAGCAGCACGGGGTTGGCCTCGGGCATAGCGGCCTTGTAGGCCAGCTGAGCGGCAGTCTTAAAGGCGATTTCGGAGGAGTCCACGGGGTGGTAGCTTCCATCGTACAGAACGGCCTTCAGGTTGACCACGGGGTAACCGGCCAGAGGACCATGGACGCAGGCCTCGCGCAGACCCTTTTCCACAGCGGGGAAGAAGTTCTTGGGCACGGAGCCGCCGAACACTTCCTCGGCAAAGACCATCTCTTCCTGGTCGAAGTTGGGCTCGAAGCGGATCCACACGTCACCGAACTGGCCGCTGCCGCCGGTCTGCTTCTTATGACGGCCCTGCTTGGAGACGGTCTTGCGGATCTTCTCACGGTAGGGCACGCGGGGAGTCTTCAGCTCGGTCTCCACGTTGAAGCGGCTCTTCAGCTTGGACACCAGCACATCCACCTGGATGTCGCCGGCGGCGTAGAGCACCATCTGGTGGGTCTCGGCGTTGTTGACCACGGTGAAGGAGGGATCCTCCTCGTTGAGGCGGTTCAGGCCCTGAGCAACCTTATCCTCCTGGCCGCGGGTCTTGGGGGAGATGGCCACGGAGTAGTTGGGCTCAGCGAAGGGGATGGCGGCCAGGGAGATGACCTTACGGGCATCGCACAGGGTGTCGCCGGTCTTGACCTTCTCCATCTTGCCGATGGCGCCGATGTCGCCGCAGGAGAGCTCCTTGACCTCTTCGGCCTTCTTGCCACGCATGATGTACAGGCGTCCCAGCTTCTCGTTGTTGCCGGTGCGGGAGTCCACCAGGGTCAGGTCGGAGGTGATATTGCCGGAGAGGACCTTGATGAAGGAGTACTTGCCGTACTGGTCGGAGACGGTCTTAAACACGAAGGCACAGGGCACGCCGCCGGGAGCGACTGCGAACTCCTCCTTGGTGCCGTCGGGAGCAACGCCCTTACGCATGTTGCCCTCGGCGGGGTTGGGCATCAGTTCCACGATGTTGTCCATCAGCATCAGGGAGCCCATGGTGTTCACAGCAGAGCCGCACAGCACGGGGAACAGGGACAGCTCGCGCACGCCCTGGCGCAGGCCCTGGATCATCTCGACATAGGTGAAGTCCTCGCCGGAGAAGAACTTATCCATGAACTCCTCGCTGGTCTCGGCCACGGACTCCTTCAGAGCGTCGTTGAACTCGGTGATGACGTCTTCCTTGCCTTCGGGGATATCGATCTCCACGCGCTTGCCGTTCTGCATCTCATAGGCGCGCTTGTTGAGCACGTCGATGATGCCGGTGACCTTCTTATTCTCGTCCCAGATGGGCACGACCACGGGAGCGATCTTGTTGCCGAAGCGCTCACGCAGGGCATCGAAGGTGGCGTTGTAGTCGGAGTTTTCCTCGTCGGTCTTGGAGATATAGATAAAACGGGGCATATCCCGCTCTTCGCAGTATTTCCAGGCCTTCTCCAGGCCCACGGAGATGCCGTCCTTGGCGGAGCAGACGATGATGGCGGCGTCGGCCACGGTGAGGGCCTGCATCACTTCGCCGGAGAAGTCAAATCCGCCCGGAGTATCCAGCACATTGATCTTACATCCCTTGTACTCCAGAGGAGCCACAGAGGTGGTGATGGAGATCTGACGCTTGATCTCCTCCTGATCGTAGTCGCATACGGTATTTCCGTCGGCACACTTGCCCATGCGGTCGATGGCGCCGGTCATATACAGCAGGCTCTCGATCAGAGCGGTCTTACCGCTTCCACTGTGACCCAACAGGCAGACGTTACGGATGTTTTGTACAGAATAGCTCATGGTTGATCCAACTCCTTGTTTCGAACATCTGTGACACATATGCGCAGAGTTTGCACTCTGGCATGTGGTACAATCCTGTTGGTTATTATAACGTAATACCCCGGTTCTGGCAACTGTTTTTTTGGCGCGATTGCCCGTTGTGCCCCGGGTGAGCCGGGAGATTCCATACCTTTTTTTATGAAAAGTGCCTAAAAAGCGAGGAATTGTATAAATTAACAAAGAATATAAAAAAGGGACCCGAAAAATTCCGGGTCCCTTTGGGATTATTTTCCGCTTTCGCCCAGACGGACGATACAGGTTTCGCTCCAGGGGGTGGAGGTGACGGTGTATTCCGCCTTCTCCTCATCTAAAATCCGGCACAGCTGCTCCAGCACCTGGCTGGTCACGGTGCAGCTGACGTTTCCCTCGTTGTCCACAGACCACTCATTCAGAGCGGGCAGCAGATCGGAGACGCCATCCGGCATGGTGTAGAGCACCAGGACCGTCTGAGTGGATGCGGTGGAAATCTGGGCCTTGTTCTGCGCGTCGGGTTCACCGCTCTGGCCCTCAAAACCGCTGACCGATGAGTCGGGGGTTGTCTGGCCGGAGGAGTGAGAGCCCTGCGTGCCGCTTGATTCTACATCCGGCTGGGGATCCGCGGTGCGGGGCTGGGGGACGGAAGCGGGATCGCTGCCCCCATCGTCGGGAGCCTGGGCGGGGTCCAAACCGTATTGGGTGGCAGAATCGCTCTGGGAGCCGTCAGCAGTGCCGGACGACTGGGAGGATACTTCGCCCTGACCGGAGGTGACCATGCCGCCGCTCAAATTCCCATCCTGGGGCAGGGAGCGGTAAATGCCAATGCAAAGGAGGGCGCAGGCTGCCAATCCCGCCAAAGCCCGGACCTGAGGCCGACGCCACAGGGGGATCGCCTTGGGCTTGCTCTGGGTCTGCTGCACCTGAGCCATCACACGCTGAGTAAAGTCTGCCGGAGCCTGGATCTCTCCCAGGTTCCGCAGGGCCTGGTCCAGCTGTTCCAGCTCCTCCTTGTCCTTGCGGCAGGATGGACAGGCGGCCAGATGTTTCTCCAGCTCCTGCTTCTCTTGAGGGGAGAGGGGTTCGTCTAACTGCTGGCTGAGCAGTTCCCAGGCGCGTTCACACGAGATCACAGCCATCACCTCCGTTTCGTTCCTTCTTTTTGGGTAGACGTGTCGGAGGCAAAAAAGTTCCCTTCCGCAGTCAAAATTTTTTTCAGTGCCAGCCGGGCGCGGGCGATGCGGGATTTTACCGTGCCCAGGTCCAGGTCCAGCGCCGCTCCGATCTCCTGGTAGGACAGGCCGGACAGCTCCCGCATGACCAAAATCTCCCGTTGGTGGTCGGGGAGAGCTTGCAGGCCTGCCTCCACCGCTTCCTGCGCCATGCGGCGCTCCGTCTGAAGAGCGGGATCAGCCTGGTGGTCGGCGGGTTCCCAGTCGCTCTCGCCGTCCTCTCCGGTGAGGGAGGCGACTTCCAGGTCTCGGCGGCGCTTGCGGCGGCGGAGATGGTCGATGCAGGCGTTGCTGGTGAGACGGTATACCCAGGTGGAGAAGCTGCTCTCCCCCTTGAAGGTGGGCAGAGCCCGCCAGGCATTGAGAAAGGCCTCCTGGGCTGCGTCCTGGGCGTCTTCTGGGTCGCCCAGCATCCGCAGGGCCAGGGAATACACCCGGTTTTGGTTGTCCAGCACCAGCTGTTCAAAGGCTCCTTGATCGCCTGCTTTGGCCCGGGCGATCAACTCCGCTTCTGTCATCTTCTCCACCTCCTTCCCCCGCTTTCTTGAAAGAAAGCTTGGCAAAGAACTTTG
>OGEZ01000790.1_pt1 | contig 21491 bp, 16 predicted proteins | sample 1570831 | NCBI WGS metagenome assembly OGEZ01 (sample SAMEA2582059, study PRJEB24529) | metagenome | biome: Human gut stool | place: China | collected 2011
TTTTGATGACACAGATAATTAATCAGCCGAATATGAACTTGCTTGATATTCCGGATATGAGCGTAGATTTCAATTCAGTCACTAGCTGTTCTTGTGGGCTGGAAAACGCTGATGAATTACTTAATTACTTTTTACCTTATTTGGAAGATTGGAATAATCAGCGTTATACCACACATGAATTTGCGAAAAAGTATGCAAATAAAGGCATCTCACTTTGGACGGCTAATGATGTAAAAAGTAATTATATACATAATATAGCATGCAGAATAAGTAAAAAGAAATATTATATGAGTAAATTGATAACACAATTTGTTGTAGGAATGGTTGTAGTTGCTTTTTGTCTGTTAAGTTCATTTATATTAACGGCGGCAGTACTTCCGTTAGAACATCCAACTTTAGCCTCAGCAGAATATAAATTTTCTAATCATAATGTGTTTTCAACTATTTATTATAATCATACATTTATTGCGGTTATTCTGTTTATTATATTAGAGTCATTTGTGTTTGGAATAATAGGCTGTATAGGGTTTGTATTTGCGTATCTTTTAAATAATGTAATTATGGTAATGTTATCAACTTTTATAATATATTATATGGATTTTATTCTATCTAATCTTTTTGGAAGATATGGAAGTCTTATGGCAGCTTCGAAGATAGCTATATTATATAAAGACTGGGCAGCCGGCTTTGTAATAGAATTGATGATTATTGTTGTGGCTGAGGTTGTAATGTGCATTGTGCAGATGAATAAAAAAGATATTATATAGGTATGGAGGCACGGGAATGAAGAAGGCGGTAAAAAGAATATGTATTGTAGCGGCGGTTCTTATATCAGTGTGTCTTATTATGGCGATAATAAGTGTAAATGTTAAATATAATAAGTATTTTGAAATAACAGAATTAGATATGACTGAGCACTATATAACTGATTGGGGTATGGTTAGTATAAATAGAGCGAAAATATTTAATAAGGATGATTTTATTAATGAGTTTCAGGATGTAAAACTGGATATGCTGGATGCAGATATTTATGAAGGAACAGACTATATGGTAATATATGTAACTTTTAATGTTGACGATGTAGATAAATATGATGCTGAATGGTTTAAAATGTGGTCATTAGAGACGGATAATGGATGGCGTAATGGCAAAGACATGATACTTAATGCTAATCTTAACAATGCTAATTTGAAGATTACAAAGAATGGAACATATGAAATGTATTGTGCATATAATCTGAGGATTAACAATATGTCAATAGATACATTTGATGAATTATATAAACTTAATTACAAGGTGTTGATTAATCAGAATCCTATAGTGTACTATAAGCTTGAGATTAATATATGAAACTGAGATTAATGAATGAGGAGAGCATTATATATGAAAGCAAAGAGTTACGTTATTTCGTTAATTTTAATTATATGCCTTATATTATCTGCTGTGATTGGATATAAAAAGGGTTATCTTGGAGATGTATTTAATTTTAAAACAAAAAGATATGTTGATAATACAATAGGTAATAGTGGAAGTATAACAAGAACAAGAGAAAGTATATATGAAAATGAGTCATCTATTTTAGATATAGGGGATGAGTATGTGGTGGAGTATGAGGCAAAGGACTATAAAGGAAATATAGATTACGTTAATAGTTATAAAATAAAAGAAACATATCTTGATAGTTATATAACAAGAACGCTTCCAGACGGAATGGAAGTAACGTATTATGTTAGTGATAATGGGAAAAGTCTTTCTGAAAAATATTCATATTTGATTGTTACATTGGAGATGATAAATGAAAGTAATGAAAAATCAAATATGACAGATGTATGTCCAACTAATATAAAAATTGGTTATTTTGATGATGATGGAACATTTAAGATGTATGACTATACAAGGGGAAGTATGTCAGATGATGAACTGGCTAAAGGACATGTAAGTCTGCCAATTGGAAACAAAAGTATTATTACAATGTGCTATGTAGTGCCAGACGAGCTTCTGGATAAGCAATTGGTGATTGCAGGAGAAATAATAGAATGTGATAAAGGTGCGCCTAAGTTACCATATTTTAAAGTAAAGATATAAACTGAGTATGAAAAGCTGAATGAGCAGATGGATATATATGAGTGCCAGATAAGCAGCAGTATAGCAAATGACAGGGAAGTCTGTGAATTAAGGCACGATATGAAGCATCATTTGAATGAACTTCGGATATTGGCGGAAACTGGTGAATTTGTAACATGAATCAATATTAAATAAGTATGGGGGATGCATATGAAAGAGTTCCTGACATTTTGGAGGTATCAGAATAAGGCTGGAAAGCTGTATAAATGGCTGTTACTTGTTGTACTTACATCATTTTCATTGGTATGTAGTTATATAAGAGTTTTTTTTAATGACTATTATGTCGGATTGTGTGCCAAGGATATGCTGCTGTTTTTTTCAAGGGATGGCTTGGTACTTGTACTGGCAGGTGGAATAAGTACGATAAGAGGTCTTATGTTTACATATGTAGATGATAATCCGAATATTATTGTAAGATATAATTCCAAGCTGAAAGTATTCGCATATCAAAGCCTGTCGTTACTTATAATTGCTCTTATAGATATGGTGGTTTTATATGCAGTTGGTATAATATCATCATATGTTATATTGGGAGTATATGATAACTGGCAGGTTGACGGAAGTTATTTTTTTAATAAAGTAACAAGAAAAGGGCTTTCTACTGATATAGGTGTGAATGATGTTGTTATATGCAGTATGCTTGTATTAAGAAAGACTGTTATTGTATGGTTTGCCGGTATGGTAAGTCTTATTATTGAATATATTACAGACTGGATAAGAGTGGCTGTATTTAGTGCAGCATTTATATATGGAGTCAGTTTAGTATCACATATCAGCATATGCAAGTTTGATTTAAATATACTGGATTTATATAATATACCGCATACCGTTATGAATACAGTCCTGATTATTCTTGCGAATTTAATACTTTTAGCTGTGGGACTTGCGCTGTCGAGAAGAAGACAGTATTACAGGTAAGTAAGAAGTGTTTTAATGATTGTGGAAGTGCGTAGCACAGAACAATCCATAGATATCATATGATGATAGGTTGGGTGAAGATTATGAACGTCAGCAGATTTATAAAAGACGATATAACAAGGTCTTTAATACATAACAGATATCGTATAATTCTATGTTTTCTCATAGTATTTGGTCTTATGGCAGCTTTTTATATGCATACGGAAGTTATAAGCTCTGTAAGAAATAATGAAGTGCAGCCATCAGTGTGTGATTATACGTTATATATGACAAGAGGCGTATGCAGAGTGACTAAGGAAAATATAGAAAAACTTGATATACCATATGTATGGATGTCGTTATGCATTATGTGTGGACTTATGGTGCTTGACTATCTGTATAGTGACATGAGAGGCATAGGGAGAAATGTACTTGTGTACAGTAAAAAAAAGAGCCTGTGGTGGATAAGCAAGTGTATTACATCAGTTATAGCCATTACGATAGTATATGTTATTGTATGGATTATGTCATTTGTGTTTATGTGTGTATCTAAGGGGAGCATTGAAGGGGTACATACAGATATGTTTATAACAATGTATAGTATACATACGTCCATTCTTCCATCTGATATGCTTGAATATAGTCAGGCTGCTGTATGCTTATATATTGTTTTATATCCATGGTTTATATCAGTGTGTATCGGGTTGTTTCAGACTGCATTAAGCCTGTATACAGGACCGGTTATAAGCTTTGTTATAATATTAATATTTGATACACTTTCAGTATTTTCCAATAATATATTGCTGTGTGGCAACTGGACTATGGCAGAGCGATGTAGTATATTAGCAGAGGATGGATTAAATATATATGTCATGCTTGCAATGGCGGCTGTTCTTGCGATAGTGTCTGTGATTGTGGGCTGGCGTGGATTTGAAAAGAAAGATATTTTATAACGTACTAAGCAGAGGAAGATATGGTATACAGAATAGGTATATGTGATGATGAACAGAATATAGTGTTAAATATTATGGGATATGTGGAACATTATTTTCAGTTACAGGGTGAGGATGTAGAGATACATACATGGAATTCCGGTGAGGAGCTGATTGATGATAAAGCATTTGAGTGCGGCAGAGAGTTTGACATATTGTTTCTTGATATTGAACTTCCCGATATGAATGGTGTGTCGATAGGTCAGTATGTAAGAAATACTATGGCAGATTCGATAGTGCAGATAGTATATATATCACACAAGACAAGCTATGCGATGCAGCTTTTTAATGTTCACCCATATGATTTCCTTGTAAAACCGGTTGATGAGAATATGATAGCAAATGTATTAAGTGGCATACTTCATATGAGTGGACGTGACAGAAGATTTTATACATATAAAGTTAATAAGGCTGTATATAAGGTGGCATATGGTGACATATGTTATCTGGCAAGTGACAGAAAGCATATAAGAATAGTAATGTCCGATGGAAGTGTTAAAGAGTTCGTGGGTAAGCTGAAAAATGAGATAAGTGGACTTCCAGATTATTATATACAGATAGGACAGTCATATGTCGTGAATTACAGCCACATAAGCCAGTTTAATCCGGAAAGTGTTGTCATGGATAATGGTGATACACTTATCATAAGCAGAGGCTACAGAGCACAGGTAAGTGAAGAACTTCTTAGCAGAAGTGCCTCACTTCCAGTATAATATAAGAGGTAAGTTGTTGTATGTATATTTTAATAGAATACGTATTGCTCATGCTTGTAGTAAGGCTTATAAATATACTTATTGATGTTGATTACTGCAATATTTTTTTTAAGGCTCATAGTAAGAAAGCTAGATGGATTGTATGTATAATTACATATATTGCAGCCACATTTGTAGATCTTATGTTTGATTCTATATTTATAAGTATAATAGAATCATTTATAGTTATATATGCAATCATGCAGGTTTATGCAGGTTCACTTGATAAAAAAATATTGTTTGCTTCTATGAATGTGGCATTGGAATGTATAGCTGATATGGGAACATCTTATATATTATCTGGCAGCAGTATTATACAGGATATGTCGGGGGATTATGATATACAGTTTGGGTATTATCTTCCTAGACAGTTTATAGCTATTATGCTGTTTTATTTTCTTGTTATAATGGTTAAGAATATATACAGGACAAGAGAATATAGTGACAGGTCATACAGATGGCTGTTTTTTATGATTCTGGCTGTTGCAAGTATAGGTATATGGTATATAATCGCAAGAGGTCTTATATCAACCGAAGGTGGAATGATATGTGTAGGTGCTTTCTTGCTTGTTATGAATATGGTTTCTTATAAGCTGTATGAGTCTGTTGTTGATGCATACAGATATGAGAAAGAGAATGAGAAGTTAAAAGAACAGATGGATATATATGAATGTCAGATAAGCACCAATATTGAGAATGACAGGGTTGTAAGAAGTCTGCGCCACGATATGAAGCTACATCTTGAGGAATTACAAATGCTTGCAGCAGTTAAAAGGTATGATGAACTTGAGAGTTATTTATCGGCTATGACAGAAGCTGCGAAGCCTTTGTATAATATGGTTGGAACAGGTAATCCGTCAGTTGACGGGATACTTGATTATATGTGTGCTAAGGCACAGGACAAAGGTGTTACGGTTAAAAGAAAGTTAAGAATACCGGAAGATGTCAGTCTTAGTGCCTATGATATGAACATTATTCTTGGCAATCTCTTAGAAAATGCGATAGAGAATACTTTAAAGACGGACAATCCCTATATAGAACTTACGCTTAAGTATCAGAGTGGCACAATATATATGAATGTTACGAATACGTGTATTTCAGACCAGAAAGTAGAGAATGGAAAGTACCTTACAACTAAGACGGATGATGAAAAAAATATGCATAACGAAGAAACTGTGTCTGAAGGCTTTTCAATATCTGGCAGGCATAAGTCAGGAAAGCACGGATATGGACTTGATAATGTAAGGCGTTGTGTTGATAAGTATAAAGGAACTATGAAGCTTACATGTGATGATGGAAAGTTCGTGGCAGAGATTCTGGTATACGTATCTACAATTAAGTAAAATAAAATGGATATGTGGAAAGTCAGGTACAGTTTTCCATATATCCATTTTTGATATTAACAGGTTTAATATTGCAAACCCAGAATGCAAAGTATGTACGAAAATTTTATGAATTTAACTATTTTTAATTATTAAAAGGTGTATTATACTACATTAATATGTTAATATATAAGATAGCAGAATAGGAAATATTATTATATATAGCAAGGTGAGAGGTTAATATATGAGTTTTGATGCAGTTGAAAAAATAGAAGAATTGAAAAAATCAGACATAACAGGCTATGAACTTGTTAAGGCAGAAGTGCTTAAAGATATGAATTCAGCCGGTCTTATATTAAGACATAAGAAGTCAGGCGCAAGAGTTGTTGTTATATCCAATGATGATAATAACAAAGTATTTTCCATAGGTTTTAAGACACCTCCTTATGATGACACAGGTATGCAGCATATTATAGAACATTCGACTCTGTGTGGTTCAAGAAAATATCCGGTTAAAGACCCATTTGTAGAATTATGCAAGGGTTCTCTTAACACATTTCTTAATGCAATGACTTATCCGGATAAGACAGTATATCCTGTTGCAAGCTGCAATGATGCGGACTTTAAGAATATTATGGATGTATATATGGATGCCGTATTTTATCCTGATATGTATAACAGGGAAGAGATATTCAAGCAGGAGGGCTGGCACTATGAACTTGAAAATGTAGATGATGATATCAAGTATAATGGTGTTGTATTCAATGAGATGAAGGGTGCATTTTCATCAGCAGATGATGTGCTTTCAAGATATACATTTAACTCATTATTCCCTGATACTGTATACTGCAATGAGTCAGGCGGCGACCCTGCGGTTATTCCAACACTTAAGTATGAGGATTTTTTAAAGTATCATAAAGAATATTATCATCCATCTAACAGTTATATATATATGTATGGTGATATGGATGTGGATGAAAGACTTAAGTATCTTGATGAAGAATATCTGTCAGACTTTGATGCAGCTGATGTTGATATACATGCAGATATTCCACTTCAGAAAGCATTTGACAAGCCTGTATATGAAACTAAGCCATACGCTATAACAGACGATGAACCATTAGAGGACAACACTTATCTTTCATATAATGTGGTAACTGGTACTTCTGTTGATGCAAAGCTATACCTTGCTATGCAGATACTTGATTATGCACTTGTCATGACACCAGGTGCACCTCTTAAGCAGGCACTTATAGATGCTGGTATAAGCACAGATGTGTATTCAAGTTTTGAAACTTCACTTTACCAGCCAGTGTATTCTATTATTGCAAAGAATGCCAATGAAAAGGACAGGGATACATTTGTAAAGATAATAGAAGATGTATTAAGTGACCTTGTAAAGAATGGTATCAATGAAAGAACCATAGCTGCCGGTATTAACTATTATGAGTTTAAGTACAGGGAAGCTGATTATGGTCCATATCCTAAGGGACTTATGTATTATCTTACTATGATGGACAGCTGGTTGTATGATGAATCAAAGCCATTTATCCACATAGAAGCCGGTGATACATTTAAAGAGCTGAAAGAGGATGCTAAGAAGGGATACTTTGAAAAACTTATAGATGAGTATATTCTTAATAATAACCACAAGTCAGTTATAGGTCTTGTACCTGAATATGGACTTGAAAAGAAGAAGGAAGAAGAGGAAGCAAGGAAGCTTTTTGAATATAAAAAGACTTTGTCAGAGGGTGAGCTTAAGGCTTTAGTAAAGGATACAAAGGCACTTAAGGAGTATCAGGACACACCATCAAGCGAAGAAAATCTTGAGAAAATTCCTATGCTTGAGCTGTCTGATATATCAAGAGAGCCGGCAGAGCAGTATATAGATGTCAAAGATGTTGCAGGAATGAAGGTTGTACATCATAACCTCTTCACTAATAAGATAGCTTATATACTTCTTTCGTTTAATACACAGTGTGTCAGTGATGAGGATATTCCTTATCTTGGACTTCTTGGCAGTGTATTAGGTCTTATGGATACTAAGAACTTTACTTATCCAGAGCTTATGAATGAGATTAATATAAACTGTGGCGGTATATCTTCTAGTGCTGCTGTGTATACAGACAAGGCAGACTTCAGCAAGAACAGTATTATGTATGAGATTAAGGGTAAGGCGTTATATGAGAAAATTCCTTTCGTTCTTGATATGATGAAAGAGATTATGTATAACACTAAGTTCACAGACTATAAGAGATTAAAAGAGATTATAGCAAGAATAAGGTCAAGATTTGAGGCTACTATGGCAGGTTCAGGCCATTCCATAGCTATGCTTGAGGGCTGTGCGCAGTTTTCAGCTTCAGCTTATTATTCAGATATGTTAAAGGGTTATAAGGCATATCAGTTTATCAGGGAGCTTGATGAAACATTTGATAATAATAAGGAAAATATAGCAGCCAAGCTTTCAGAGCTTGTAAAGATTATATTTAACAAGGCAAATGTTATTGTAAGTCTTACAGCAGATGATGAAGGTTACAGTCTTTTCTCAGAGGCTTACAGTAAGTTATCAGACGATATGGGCGATGAAAAGCCAGTTGTGGCACAAAGAAATTATACACCTGTTAATGTAAAGACTGCCTACACAGCGGCCTCACAGGTCCAGTATGTTGCAAGATGTGGTAACTTTGTTAAGGCAGGATATGAATATACAGGTGCGCTTAAGGTACTTAAGATTATATTCTCATATGAATATCTGTGGCTTAATGTAAGAGTCAAGGGTGGTGCTTATGGGTGCATGAGTGGCTCTACAAGAGAGGGAGATTTCTATATGGTATCATACAGGGATCCTAATCTTGCAAAGACTAATGAAATATATGAAGGTGCGGCAGAATACGTTAAGAATTTCAATGTGAGCCGCAGGGATATGGTTAAGTTTATTATAGGAACTATCGGCGAGATGGATTCTCCACTTACACCTTCTGCTAAGGGTATGAGATCATTTACACATTATATGACTCATACAACTATAGATATGTTAAGAAAAGACAGAGCACAGGTGCTTGATGCAACAGTTGAGAGCATAAGGGAGCTTGCACCACTTATAGATGCAGCGGTTAAGCAGGATTATCTGTGCGTGGTAGGCGGACAGAAAGCCATAAATGAAGCTAAAGATATGTTTGATGTGGTGAAACCGCTTATATAATGATAGCAGGGTCAAAAGGTCTAAACCCATATGAGCTTGCTCATAGTTGGGGCTTTTGACCCCAACATTATGTAATAAATATATGATTGGAGTACAGGATGAATTTAGATGAAATGCTTAAAGCCAGTGGAATAAGCGGCGGTGCTGCTTCTGGCAATGATAATGTAAAGTCGGGCTTTGTAACATTTATAGGAAGACCTAATGTCGGTAAGTCAACACTTATGAACCACATTATAGGTCAGAAGATAGCTATAACATCAAATAAGCCACAGACTACAAGAAACAGAATACAGACTGTGTATACAGATAAGAGAGGACAGATAGTGTTCGTAGATACACCAGGTATACACAAGGCTAAGAACAAGCTTGGTGAGTACATGGTTGGTGCTGCTGAGAAAACTATCAATGAAGTTGATGTTATATGCTTTATAGTAGAGCCTACAACATATATAGGTGCGGGCGAGCAGCACATTATTGAGAAGTTAAAGAAAGTGTCAGTGCCTAAGATACTTGTTATCAATAAAGTGGATACAGTAAAGAAAGAAGAGATACTTCCGGTTATTGACTGTTACAGTAAGGAGCTTGACTTTGACGAGATTATTCCTGTATCAGCAAGAAATGGAAACAATGTGGATGATCTTGTTGATAGTATATTTAAGTATCTTACATATGGACCTATGTTCTATGATGAAGATACTGTAACAGACCAGCCTATGAGACAGATAGTTGCAGAGCTTATCAGGGAAAAAGCGCTTCATGCTCTTAACGAAGAAATCCCTCATGGCATAGCAGTAGTTATTGACACATTTAAGGACAGAAAGTCGCCAAAAGGTATTATAACTGATATAGATGCTACTATCATATGTGAGAGGGATTCACACAAGGGCATTATCATAGGCAAGGGCGGTGAAATGCTTAAAAAGATCGGAACGAACGCACGTTACGAGATAGAAAAACAGCTTGGAAATAAAGTTAATCTTAAGCTTTGGGTTAAGGTTAAGAAGGAATGGCGTGACAGTGATATTCTTATCAAAAACTACGGATATGATAAGAAGGATTTAAAGGATAACAGATGATATGTTACCAGTTGAAAATATCAGATTATGATATAGCAGTGTGATTGTGAAAGGAGGCAGATAAGGTGGCTGATATTGTACAGGTAACAGGTTTTATATTGTCCAGTATGCCTGTGGGTGAGTATGACAGAAGAATAGTGATACTTAGCAAAGAACTTGGTAAGATATCAGCATTTGCCAAAGGCGCTAGAAGACCAAACAGTCATCTTATCGGTGTTACAAGACCATTTATATTCGGAACCTTTGAATGTTACCGTGGCAGGGATTCTTATACTATATTCAAAGCAGAGGTTAAAAACTACTTTGAGGAACTTGTAAGTGACCTTGATAGTGTGTGGTATGGATATTACTTTGCAGAGATAGCAGAATATTATGGAAAAGAGAACCTGGATGCCGCACAGATGCTGAATCTTTTATATGTGTCTTTTAAAGCACTTACGAATAAGTCTATACCAAACGAGCTTATAAGGTTTATATATGAACTTCGCATGATATCTATTAACGGTGAGTGTCCTGATTTTTTTACATGCCGGGGCTGCGGTTCACAGGATAAGCTGGATACATATTCGTATACATATAATGGCATGTTCTGCAGTGATTGCCATTCAAAGGTGAAGGATGGTATTAAGCTGCAACCATCTACATTATATACATTGCAGTATATAGTTACGGCGGCACTTAATAAGCTGTATACATTTGTTGTGACTGATGAGGTTATGGCAGAATTAAGAATGGTGACATCAAGAATAGCTGCAGTTACGTTTGATAAGAAGTTTAAATCAAAAGAAATGCTGACATTATAAAAAGAAAAGAGGCTTGATATGGGACATAACAACCAGAAAAAGATAGCGGCAATCAATGATTATACAGGATTCGGAAGATGTTCCATAGCGGTGGAGCTGCCTGTTATATCAGCACTTAAAGTACAGTGCTGTCCGCTCCCGACTTCTGTTTTGTCGAATCATACTGGATTTGACAGCTTTTATTTTGAAGATTTTACAGATAGTATGCCGGCGTATATTGCCGAATGGAAAAAACTTAATCTTAAGTTTGATGGGATATGTTCGGGATTTCTTGGTTCACACAGACAGATAAAGATAGTTGAAGATTTTTTTAAAACCTTTAAAACAGATGAAAATATTATACTTGTCGATCCGGTTATGGGTGATTATGGCAAGCTGTATTCAACATACACAACGCAGACATGTACAGAGATGAAGAAGCTTGTAAAGTACGCAGATATACTTACACCTAATCTTACGGAGGCATGTATACTTACAGATGAGGAATATGATGAAAAATGTCCGGGCAGGGAGCTTTTTCGCATAGCAAAGAAACTATCAGATATGGGACCATCAAAGATAGTTATAACTGGAATAGTAAGAGGCAGGTATATAGCTAACTACTGTTATGAAAAGGGAAGCGAAGGCTATGAGATAAAGACTATGAAGGTTGGAACACAAAGGTCAGGAACAGGAGATATATTTGCATCGATACTGGCGGCTGATGCAGTGAATGGTGTAGATTTTCATACATCAGTAAAGAAAGCTTCACAGTTTATAAAGAAATGCATATTAAAGTCGATAGAGCTGGATATACCGGTCACTGACGGAGTATGTTTTGAAGAGCTTCTTACTACATTAAGATAGTAAGTGCTTTTTTATGGACAAGATTGTGCAATGTTAAGATGTGCAATTTTCATAGCTTATAAGAAAAGAGGATGAAATAATTATGGAAATATTATATAAGGTACACAATAATCTATATGTCAATATGACTAACAAATGTCCTTTTGCATGTACATTCTGTTTAAGACAGACTATGGACAGAATAGGTGAATCAGACAGGCTGTGGCTTGAAAGGGAACCTGATGTAAATGAGGTTATTGCAGAGTTTGATAAGTGGAACATGGATGATTTTGGTGAGGTTGTATTCTGTGGCTTTGGTGAACCTACAGAAGCATGGGATAAAATAAGAGAGGTGGCAGCATATGTTAAAAAGACATATAACAAGCCTATAAGAATAAACACCAACGGAGCAGGTAATCTTATCAATGGAAGAGATATAGCAGCAGAAATGCCAGGACTTATTGATACTGTATCAATAAGCCTTAACGATCCGGATAAGGATGAGTATCATAAGCTTGTAAGAAGCAGATTTGGTGATAAGACCTTCGATGCTATGATAAGCTTTGCAAATGAGTGCGTAAAAAACGGACTCCAGGTGGTTATGACTACGGTTGATACAACTATATCACATGAAAAGGAAGAAGAGTGCAGAAAAATATGTGATAAGATAGGTGCGGAATATAGAATCAGGCCATGGGAGTCATAGATATTTATGAAGCCTTATGTGTGGACTAAGATGTTTTTTAGTTTATGGACTATAAGGTTTTTGAGTTTGCTGGTTGAAATATATATAAGAATGGTATAGAATTAAAAGGATTATTGTGAGGATAGCAACACCACCCAGGTGTATGACAGTCCGCAACTTTAGGAGGAATCTAGAATATGGAAAAGACAATGGAAAAGATAGTTGCCTTAGCTAAGGCGAGAGGTTTTGTATACCCAGGTTCAGAGATATATGGTGGTCTTGCGAATACATGGGATTACGGCAATCTTGGCGTAGAACTTAAGAACAATGTTAAAAAGGCGTGGTGGCAGAAGTTTGTACAGGAAAGCCCATATAATGTTGGCGTAGACTGTGCTATTCTTATGAATCCACAGACATGGGTTGCTTCAGGACATCTTGGCGGTTTCTCAGATCCACTTATGGATTGCAAGGATTGCCATGAAAGATTCAGAGCTGATAAGCTTATTGAAGACTGGGCAGATGAGAATAATTATGATCTTGGCGGTTCAGTAGATGGCTGGACTCAGGAGCAGATGAAGAACTTCATCGATGAGAAGAATATATGCTGTCCTACATGTGGAAAGCATAACTTTACAGATATAAGACAGTTTAACCTTATGTTTAAGACATTTCAGGGTGTTACAGAGGATGCTAAGAATACAGTATACTTAAGACCTGAAACAGCACAGGGTATATTTGTCAACTTTAAGAATGTACAAAGAACATCAAGAAAGAAAGTACCTTTTGGTATTGGACAGATTGGTAAGTCATTCCGTAATGAGATTACACCTGGTAACTTTACATTCAGAACAAGAGAATTTGAGCAGATGGAACTTGAATTCTTCTGCAAGCCGGGAACAGACCTTGAATGGTTCACATACTGGAGACAGTATTGTATAGACTGGCTTAAGGCACTTGGTATCAAGGAAGATGAGATGAGAGCAAGAGACCATTCACCAGAAGAACTTTGCTTTTATTCTAAGGGTACTACAGATATCGAATTCTTATTCCCATTTGGATGGGGTGAGTTATGGGGTATCGCAGACAGAACAGACTACGACCTTACACAGCATCAGACAGTATCAGGCGAAGATATGTCATACTTTGATGATGAAGCTAAGGAGAAGTATATTCCATATGTTATCGAGCCATCACTCGGTGCAGACAGAGTTACACTTGCATTCCTTTGCTCAGCTTATGATGAAGAAGAGCTTGAAGGTGGAGATGTAAGAACAGTTCTTCACTTCCATCCAGCACTTGCACCAGTTAAGATAGGTATATTACCACTTTCTAAGAAGCTTAACGAAGGCGCAGAAAAGGTATATGCAGAGCTTTCTAAGTACTATAACTGTGAGTTTGATGACAGAGGAAATATCGGTAAGAGATACAGAAGACAGGATGAGATAGGTACTCCATTCTGTATAACATATGACTTTGATTCTGAAGAGGATAATGCTGTAACAGTAAGAGACAGAGATACTATGCAGCAGGAAAGAGTTAAGATAGAAGATCTTAAGGCATATTTTGAGGATAAGTTCAGATTTTAATGAGAGATAAAGGTGTATTTCCGGTATAAGCATTTGCCGGATAACAGCAGTAAGATTATACATTTACGCAGGATTTGTGACATATACATAAATCCTGCGTAAAGTATATGTGGGAGAAAATATCATAAAAGTAGGAAAAGACAGGAATAGGGCAGAAAGTATATGATATGTGCTAAATGTGGAACAGAGTATGAAGGCAGCCAGTGTCCTAAGTGTGAGGGACCGGTAATCAAGGTTAATAACAGTGATTATCTGGCAAGAAGAAAAGCATATGAGGAAAAGCAGGCGCGTCTTAAGGAATTAGAAGCGCTTAAAGCTGATAGTACAGATAATGATGATACGGATAAAGTATCGGACAATGATAATACATCCAATAAGAAAAACCATACACAGAAGTCAAAGAACTATGATGAAGGTGTATTTGATATAACAAAGGTTGATTTTGGTGAGGTTGCGGACAAGCTTAAGTCAGAAAAAGATAAAATCGTGGCCAGTGGAAATAAGCTTTTAAAGGCGGTTGGTGAAAAGGCTAAGAATGGAAAGCAGATTGATAAAGGCGGTAAGAATGGCGATAATATCAACAGCAGTAATAACGAAAATGTAAATATTAGCGGCAATAACGGTAATAATAGTAATAACATAAATGGCAAAAAAAGTGGGAATATAAATAATAATCGTGATAAGAATAAAAAAAGAAATAACAATAAAAACAATGGAAATAATAAAATTTATGATAACAACAGTGGTATAAATAGCAACAGTAACGATAATACAGATATTAACAATAACAAAAATAATAACAAAAACACTAGGAAAAGTAATAACATAAACGATAAAAATGGCAATAAAAATAACAACCAGAATCGTAATAAAAGCAATAATTCCAATATTAACAAAAATAATAGCCACAATCAGCAGAATAAAAAGTCTGCGATAGCAAAACAGAAGAATAACAGCTCTGATGATAACAGACAGGATAATGGTGGCATATCTGTAAGTGTAAGAAAAGCAGATAAAGCCCACATACCATACACAAAGGCAGGCATTATAATAGCGGCAATTCTTGTTGCTGTGGCGGCAGTTGTCCTGATTGTAAATATAGCAATAAAAAAAGACTATAATATATATATGAGCGATGGCAATAAGATATATGATGTATCATCACTTGACAGTAAATATGTGTGCGATAACAATAATGCTGTATTTGCGCTTGATGATGTGACCTTCTACACACCGGAATGGCCTGCAGATATAGACAGAGACAATGTCATACTTAAGGTGGCAAGTCCTAAGGGTGATTATTATGCCGCAGATGTTTATAATACAGAAAGTGGAAATTATACATTTTATATATGGTCTGAGGATGTATGTAAGAAGGTTGTTGAAAATGAGTATTCGCACAATGTATATTATATATCTGACAAAGGAACTGTTATATACGAAGAAACAGAAACTATCAATGACAATGGAAAGACAGGAAACAAGATGCTTTCTATGGCAGAGATAAAGAAAGATAAGTCAGATGCATCTGGTTACGTATGTGATGTCAGAACGATAGAAAGAAGTCTTAAGCAGTCATATGTATATAGTGATAAGAATACAATAATCGTTCTTAACGATGATGGCCGTCTGTATCAGTATGATTATGTTAAGAAGACAACAACAGAAGTTGATATGTATGTCGATGACGTAGCAGCATTGAGTGATACATCAGGTATGTATTCGTCAGGCGCAGAACATCTTAATACATCGGATGATGTGGAGTCATATATGTACAGTCTGTCGTCCGGTGAGAATTATTATGTTGAATTAAAAAATGTGAAAACAACTCTTCTTAGAGGTATTACAGGTACAAGCCTCACATATATTTATGATAAGAAAAATGATTATATATACTGGATAAGCAGCAAAAAAATATCTTATGCAAAGTTTAAAAATGATGAGATAACAGACGTGGATGTTCTTGAGAATACAGGTACAAGTGTAAATGTGGTGTATATACCGGATAAAGAGGAGCTGGTATATATCAATGATGCCGCACAGCTTGTAAAGGCAGAGAAAGGAAAGAAAACATTTATAGCTGACTCATTAAGGGATGGAAGTCTTTCGCTTATTAAAAATACCGATGAAATGCTTACATATATAGCAGATGGCAGACAGCATTATATAAAGAATACATCATCAAAGCCGGTTGAAATATGTGAAGCAGAGAATATGGTAAATACATCTAATACAAGTCTTTATAAAAAGAGATTATATTTCTATGCCAAAGACGGACAGTTGTATTCTTGCAATCTTAAGGGCAGAGCACAGAACCAGATAGGAAGCGTTGAGAGATTTTTTGTTGGCAACAAAGGTAAGTAAGCACTCATAATAAGAATATAAGCAGCAGGGAAAACATATATAAGTAGTAAATATATCAAGAGGTTGCTTGTATGAAATATAGAGGCATATATAAGATAACAGGTCTTATGGCAGTAGTTATTATGGTTTTAACAACTGTCATAGGATCTGTTTTTTGTACTGGCAGGACGATCAAAGCCGCAGAGGCCGCAGGAGTTGTAGAAGCTGTCAGGGTCACAAAGGATGTAAATGCTGTAGAAGCTGTAGTGGTTACAAAGGATGTAAATTCCACAGAAGCTGTAGGAACTACAGGCAGTACAAAAGCCGTAAATGCTTCAGCAGTGACAGATATCATAGATGCTGTCCAATTAACAGGATTGAAAAAATCGGACATAGCAGCTAATGAAGCAGAAACAGTCACAAGTGGTCCGGATATTGAAACCCCATCAGCAATACTTATGGAAGCAGCAACAGGACAGGTAATATATGAAAAAGATTCATCAAAGCAGCTTGCGCCTGCCAGCATAACAAAGATAATGACACTCATACTAATATTTGAGGCACTTGAGAGCGGGCAGATAAAAATGGAAGACCCTGTCACGGTGTCAGAATATGCAGCTTCAATGGGCGGCAGCCAGGTGTTTTTAGAAGAAGGAGAGATACAGAGCGTAAGGACTATGATAAAGTGTATAGCGGTGGCAAGTGCTAATGATGCCTGTGTAGCCATGTCAGAATACATATGCGGTTCTGAGGACGTATTTGTTGAAAAGATGAACGAAAAGGCGAAGCAGCTTGGTATGGAGCAGACACATTTTGTAAACTGCTGCGGACTGGATACTGACGGACATACTTCAAGTGCAAGGGATGTTGCGCTTATGAGCAGGGAGCTTATTAATAATCATCCGGAGGTTAAGGAGTTCAGCAACATATGGATGGAGGATATAACCCACGTAACAAGAAATGGTGAGAAGGACTTTACATTATCCAACACGAATAAGCTCATAAAACAGTATTCATATGCGACAGGACTTAAGACAGGTTCAACAAGCAAGGCAGGCTGCTGTCTTTCGGGAACAGCAATGAAGGATGGAATAGAGCTTATAGCGGTTGTTATGGCAGCTCCGACAAGCAAGGTAAGGTTTAAGGATGCGATAACACTGCTCAACTATGGTTTCAGTGTATGCAGCATATATCAGGATACGGAAGCACCGGACACAGAGTATGCAGATGTAAATGCGGGCGTGAAAAATGAAGTGAAGGTAGCCAAAAGTAAAGATTTTTCATATATGTTTCTTAGTAAATATGATACATCGGATATAAGAAGAGAATGTGTTATAGACACTGTAAATGCGCCTGTGAGTGAGGGCGATGAGATAGGTGTCATCAATTATTATTATAAAGATAATCTCATTAAGTCAGGGTTGTTTGGCTGAATGGTGGCGGCATACGTAAAATCAGCAAAAGCTTTGCGTTCTGTCTTTAAAAAAATGTAGATATATGCTATAGTATATGATAAAAAGTACATTTTTGAAAGAAAGGGCAGCTTATGGACTTATTTGATTATATGCGTGAAAGTAATAAAGATAATGACTCACCTCTGGCTATGAGGTTAAGACCAAGGACACTTGATGAAGTGGTAGGGCAGCAGCATATTATTGGTAAGGATAAGCTGCTGTATCGTGCAATCAAGGCTGATAAGTTAAGTTCAATCATATTTTATGGACCTCCGGGAACGGGAAAGACAACACTTGCAAAGGTTATAGCCAACACGACAAGCGCAGAGTTCTGTCAGATTAATGCGACTGTAGCCGGTAAGAAGGATATGGAGGATGTCGTTGCAAAGGCAAAAGATAACCTTGGAATGTATGCAAGAAAGACAATACTTTTTGTAGACGAGATACACAGGTTTAATAAGGGACAGCAGGATTATCTTCTGCCTTTTGTTGAGGACGGAACTATTATACTTATAGGTGCAACTACGGAAAATCCTTACTTTGAGGTAAATGGGGCTTTATTATCAAGGTCAGTTATATTTGAGCTTAAGCCATTGTCAAAGGATGATATAAAGGAGATACTAAAGAGGGCAGTATACGATAAAGAAAGAGGAATGGGAAGTTACAAGGGTGACATAAGTGATGAAGCACTTGAGTTTCTTTCAGATATATCAAACGGTGATGCCAGAAGTGCGCTTAATGCAATAGAACTTGGCATACTAACAACTGACAGGGCTGAGGATGGAATTATACATATAGACTTAAAGACTGCGGAACAGTGTATACAGAAACGTGCAGTAAGGTATGATAAAACAGGTGATAACCACTACGATACCATATCAGCATTTATAAAGAGCATGAGAGGCTCAGACCCCGATGCGGTAAGTTATTATCTTGCAAAGATGTTATATGCAGGTGAGGATGTAAAGTTTATAGCAAGAAGAATTATGATATGTGCGAGTGAGGATGTGGGTAATGCTGACCCTGATGCACTTGTCGTTGCAGTGAGCGCAGCACAGGCAGTAGAGCGCATAGGTATGCCAGAGGCACGGATAATTCTTTCGCAGGCGGCGCTTTATGTTGCGTGTGCGCCTAAGAGTAATGCAGCGTATATGGCAGTAGATAAGGCTTTAGAGCTGGTAAAGACAACAAAGACACAGCCGGTTCCTGCACATTTGCAGGATGCACACTATAAGAGTTCGGCAAAGTTAGGACATGGAATAGGATATAAGTATGCGCACGATTATCCTAATCACTATGTAGACCAGCAGTATCTTCCAGATGCTCTTGTAGGCGAGGTGTTCTATGAGCCTACAGATAATGGATATGAGAAACAGATAAAGTCACATTTAGATAGAATCAGGTCGGAGGCATAGACTGATGAAGGAGTATATTAACCGCCTTTCAGTAGGAAAGTTTAAGATGGACACACCGGATATCATAAAGCCGGACGAAACTGTTGTGGCAGAGGTACTATGTGGAACATACAGTGAAGAACAACTGCATATTCAGGCTAGTGATGTCATAAAGGGATTAGTGTACTCTTCTGACTGCAGGGTGACTATAAAGGACAGGACATTTACAGGCAGCGAGTGTAATATAACTTACACTGTAGATGCAAGAAGGCTTGAGGATAAGGAGTGTATAGAAGGAAAGTTTACAATAGTATGCGATGCAGGTGAAAAGGACATAGCTTATGTAATAAGAGGTTATAAGGAAAGGGTGGAAACAAGTCTTGGCATGGGCGATGACCTTTTCCACTTCACCAACCTTGTGCAGAAGTCAAGGGATGAAGCTGCGATGATATACAGGTCAGAAAGCTTTAAGAGAATATTTCTTAATGGTGACGAGAGCCTTATTAATCTATACGACAGTCTTTATGACAGTGATAATATATATGAGTCCATGGAAGAATTCCTTATTGCGATTAAGAAAAAATCAGCACTTACATTCAGTGTTGATACATCGTTAAGAACTTACAGTCTGGCGGCTGGAAGAGAGAAGGACAGCATAGTTATAGAAAAAAGCGGCTGGGGATATATAGAGCTTAATGTTGAATGCGCTGCCGATTATATAAGTATGAAAAGAGGCACTGTTACATCGGATGACTTCGTTGGTGATGTGTATGAGCTTGAATATTTCATAGATTATGACAAGCTTCACAATGGTAATAATTACACGGCAATATGTGTGCAGTCACACGGAGTTAAGGAAGTAATAGAACTTGCCATATTTAAAGAAAAGCAGCCGGCAGATGAAGAAGATGTGAACAGCAATGATGGCGGCTTTGATGTGAGAATGGAGTTGAGGGCTGCAAGAATAGCACTTACACAGGCTTATATGGCATTCCGTATTAAAAAGATAAGCCGTGAGCAGTGGATATCTGATACTGATAAAATGCTTTCAAGAGCACGAGGATTGAAAAAATCGGACATTATATTTGATATATTTCAGGCTGGACTTGACTTTATAGCTGGCAATGCATATGACGGAAAACAGATATTAGAAAGTATAAAGGATAAGATACTTGCAGATATTGATAATCATGTTGAGCTGTACTGCCTTTATCTTTATGTGAGTACGCTGGAAAGAAAAGATTCACTGTATACATCGGATGTGTCAGAGATAGTAACAAGATACTATGATAATGGATATGATACATGGAAGCTGTTATGGATATTATTCTATATAGACGGACAGATAGAGAATAATAAGAGTATCAAGCTTATAAGAATAAAAGATGCATTTAATGATGGATGCACAAGCCCTGTTATGTATATAGAGGCATTGAATATATACAATGAACAGCCTGACCTTTTAAGGGTTATGAACAGGTTTGAGGTGCAGGTTATCTCAGAAGGTATAAAGTATGGAATTATATCAAAGAGATTAGCAGAACAGACCGCAGTTGTTATAGGCAATGAGAGAAGCGCCACAGGTTCCCACATAGAGTTGTTAAAAAGACTTTATGAACAGTTTGATGAGGACAGTATGCTTGAGGTGCTTATAGTTCATATGATAAGGGCTGGTATCACGGATAAGGACAGCTTTGTCTATTATGAGAAAGCAGTTCTTCGTGGTATAAGGATAACAAGACTTTATGAGTTCTATATGGCAAGTATAAGAAAGGATATAAGCATAAGACTTCCAAAGATAGTGCTTATGTACTTTACATATGATTCGGGTGTTAATTATACATGGAAATCATATCTTTTTGCCAATATTGTGTATAATAAAGAGCAGTATAAGGATGTATATGAATCTTATGAGCATATAATAGAGCTATATGTGTATGAGGAAGCCTTTTTGAATTTCAGAAAAAGATTTTGAAAAGTGAAATATGACAAGATGAGGAGAAAATTTATGAAAAAATTAGTATTATTTATTTTAA
>OGEZ01000791.1_pt1 | contig 21485 bp, 22 predicted proteins | sample 1570831 | NCBI WGS metagenome assembly OGEZ01 (sample SAMEA2582059, study PRJEB24529) | metagenome | biome: Human gut stool | place: China | collected 2011
ATGGTGGGGATTGCGAAGACGCAATACAGGAACGGGACGCTGAAGGAAGCGACACCGCGCAGAACGCCCAGAGTAGCAGCACCGCAGCCAACCAGGGTCATAGGACCACGGAAGAGGCCCAGAGCCAGCAGGACGGCGAACAGGATGCAGACGACCAGCTCGCTCTTCGGCATGACGGGGCCCAGAACGGCCTTGAAGAACGGGGAAGCGTAAGTAGCAACACTGTTGAACATGGGCAGGGTCAGCAGGAAGCCAACCAGCGGAGCGGTGTCGACCACGCCGTCATAGTACAGCTTGTTGACCAGCTGGCAGTTCTCCTTGAAGGAACCCTTCATCTTGCCGCAGAGGAACAGAGCAGCAAAACCAGCGATGACGAAACCGCCGATAACGGAGAAGTCGAGCCAGATCTTCAGCACAACGGGAACGATGGGCAGGATCAAGGTATACAGAGGAGCATCCTTCTGCTCGGAAGCGCCACGGGTCTGAGCGGCCCAAGCATGGCTGGTCTTGCTCTTCTTCAGGAAGAAGCCGGCCAGGATGGTGGTGACGACAACAGAGATGATCAGAGCGGCATAGCCCCACTTGCCAGCGTACCAGCCCAGGGTGAAGTTGGGCATCTCATCGACGTCGATGAAGAAAGCACGATACTGAGCGAAGTTGACGGGGTTCAGATAGATACCAGCGGCAACAGACTCCATGAAGCTGAACATGGCGATTGCCTTGGGAACACCCAGGGACATCATGATGGGCAGGACGATAACGCCGATGGCGATAACGGGGCCGGCACCGGTCATGGCGGTGAAGATGATAGCGGTAACGATGTTCAGCAGGGCGATGGTGACCATGGGCTTATCGCCGCCCAGCTCAACAGTCTTACGAATCAGGGTGGAAGCAATGCCGGTCTCCATCAGGACGCGGCCGAACCAGGCGCCCCAGCAGACGTTGACCAGCGTGGTGCCCCAGCCTTCAGGGGCGGACTGGTAGATCTTGTTCAGGATGGCAATGGCCTTAACAGGCTCGCCATTCGAATAGAAAGCAGTGGTGGACAGGAACTCGGGAGATGCAAAAGCAGCGCCCAGGAAGGACAGAGCAGTCCACAGAATAGTAATGATAAGGAAGCCGATCATCAGGTTGTGGCCCTTAATGCAGTAATAAGCCAGGCCGAAGAACGTGAGGAGCAGCAAAATACCGACTACGAACTCCAAGGTAAATACCCCTTTCTTTAATTACAATGATTCTCTCCTGGCTGCTTGGCGCAGCCATTTGCCGGGAATATGCTTTCCTCCTTTCATACAGTATAAATTAGTACCTTATTCATATTACCAAAGCGGATACGGACCGTTTTGGTATTTAAGGCGTCCTTCCAAACGGTAGGGAAGCCTTAAGGCAAATTAAAAGTTGAGATCCTCAGATTTCTCGTTCTCGTAGAAGTACTGCGGGTATAACCGCCGCAGGTGGTCTGCGTCACGGGTGATGAATCCCAGATGCTGGTGGCACATTACGGCAATGGCCTCGGCATCACGCCTGCGTAAGCAGTCCAGCATCATGCGGTGCTCAGTCAAAGTGTTCTCCCAACTGGCAACGGCAACCATATGTACCTTGTAACTGTAGGTCATGATCTGCAGCTGACGAATGCGCATCATGTCGCAGTTGATGAGGGAGATACTGTCCCACGCGTGTTCCCGCCCGCAGTATTCATAAAACAGGTGGTGCATGCGAGTGTCTTCATCCAGCAGATCGGAGGAGGCCTGATCGTCATAATACCGGCGCTGCTTGCGCAGGCTTTCTTCCAGAGCCTCGAACTGTTCCGGGGTGATGCCGGTGCTGCAAAGCTGGCGCAGGACACTTTCTTCCAGCACCGTCCGCAGAAAGACAGCGTGGTGCAGACGGTTGATCGAGATCCGGCTGACCTGGGTGCCGCGCTGGGGAAAAACCTCTACGCAGCCTTCCTCAGCCAGGCGGGCAATCGCCTCGCGCACGGTAGCGCGGCTGGTACCCATCTGGGATGCCAAGGCGTTTTCACTCAGGAACTCTCCGGGCAGGAGGGTGAAGTCAATGATGCGGTGCCGAAGCTGGCTGTAAGCATCATCAGGCCCTGTGATCGCTGGTGGTGTAGTAAGCTGTGGCATGTACTGTACCTCGCTTCCCTGGGTGAACATTGCTGCATACTAGATGTAGTGGAACGGACCGGGGAAACCGCGGCCGGTCGCTGTGCATACAAGCAACTGCACACCAGTACCATCGGGTCTGACAATAAAATAGCACGCTTTCTTGGGATTTGCAAGCCTTTTTTGACACTTTTTCTTTTTTTCTGCGAGAAAGTTTGAATGTTTCGTCAAAATGAACAACAAGTTTTCAACAATTTTGGCATACAAGTCAGTCTTGCAATTTGTCGAGTGTTGCGTTATACTATAGGTGAACCTGGGGGACAGCGCACGAAAATTGCTCTGCCAACACCAGCGGTACACTACAATACTGATACCACAGGATGTGGATGCGCTGATTATTTACCCCACTAAGCCGGAAAGGAGCTGATAAATATGCAGACGGATGTACGCAGTGTACGTGCCCCCGAAGAATCCGCCCGTGCGTTTGTTTATCGCGTCCTTTCTACTTATATAAAGGAGATGTTCCTGCATCCCGGCGAGAAACTGGCTGAGACGATGTAGCCGCTGAGCTGCAGGTCAGCCGCACGCCGGTGCATGATACTTTCTCCCGTTTAGAGCGCGAGAAGATGCTGCGCCCGGTGCCCCGCGGGGCCGTGGTGCCGCCGCTGAACACCGACATGATCCGCCAGACGGTGTGGATGCACCGCACGGTCAGCCAGGCGGTTTTGGGCGAATTGTACAATCACCGCCCGACTACGCTGGAGCCGCTGGAGCATTGTGTGGCGGCCGAGCTGGAAGCCTTGCAGGGCGGCGCCATCATCAAAATGGCACGCCTGCATTTGGAGTTCCACCGCACCTTGTACTCTATGGCAGGGCGTGAGCCTGTCATGGATGTACTGGAGCGCAACAGCGGCGATTTGTACCGGCTGCTCCGCATGATGGAAAGCGCCGACCTCTGGCGCTATGTGGCCGAGCAGCACTCCACCGTCGTGCAGGGCCTGGCCATGCGTGACTACGAGATGGCTGCCCACGCGCTGGAAGCTGAGTTTGACCTGGTAAAGCCGCTTTTGGAAGAATGCCGCTACCAGCGGCCCTACTTCTTTGAATGATTTCATTTGAACCATTCCGGGACAGCCCTGCGGGCGCTGCCTGGCAGACAGACCCCGGTGGGAAATATATTATATATTACTATAAAGTAAACGGATTCGGAAGGAGCAACTACCTATGAAAATCGCAGTTCTTGGTTCCGGCGCCATGGGCGGGCTGTACAGCTCGTACCTGAGCCGCCACAACGAAGTGACCGTGATCGATGTAAACGCCGCACTGGTGGAAAAGGTGAACGCCGAAGGCCTGGAAGTTCAGGAACCGGACGGCACCTCCAACGTCTTCCATCCCCACGCGGTTCTTTCTACCGAGGGCATGGAGCCTGTTGACCTGATCATCGTCTTCGTCAAGGCCATGTTCAGCGAAGGCGCCCTGAACAACAACAAGGGCATCATCGGACCCGACACCTACATCATGACCCTGCAGAACGGCAGCGGCCATGAGGATCTGCTGGGCAAGTTCGTCCCGCAGGATCATATCATCATCGGTACCACCCAGCACAACGCCAGCGTAGCCGGTTTGGGCGTCACCAAGCACGGCGGCAGTGGCATGACCCACATGGGCTGCGTTGTCGGCGAAGCTGCCCGGCTGCAGAAGTTTGCTGATACCTTCACTGAGTGCGGCCTCGAGGCTGACGTTTCCGACGGCGTCCAGAAGATGATCTGGAACAAGCTGTTCACCAACGTTTCCGCCAGTGCCCTGACCGGTGCCCTGCAGGTGCCCCTGGGCTACATCTCTTCCAACGAGCACGCCTGGAAGCTCTGCTGCCAGCTGATCCGCGAGGCTGTGGATGCTGCCGCAGGCCTGGGCATGGACTTCGACTATGACGAAAAGGTCGCCGAGGTCAAGGCAGTCTGCGATAAGTCTCCCAACGGCCTGACCAGCATCTACGCTGACCTGCGCGACGGCCGCCGCAGCGAGGTCGATACCATCAGCGGCAGTGTTGTCCGCGCCGGCAAGAAGTCTGGCGTTGCTACCCCGAGCCATGAGTTCCTGGTCGAGCTGATCCACGCCATGGAGGGCCGCCCGAAGGCCTGATTTGGCACAAATCTTTTGTACTTCGGGGCGTCCGGAACCCGGATACCCTTGAAGATAAATGCACATTTTTAAAGGAGGATTTTCCCTATGTCTGAACAGCCTTTGACTTATGATTGGGTTGCTGGCAAACCGAAAGCCGTCCCCGCTGACAAGCTGCCCCCGAAAGAATACATGAAGGGCAACCTGCACATCGTCGACCTGAGCAAGTGCGTTGACCCGTACACCGAGAGCCGCCGCTGCAACCTGTGGCGCTTCAACACCGGTGGTGACGTGCCTGACTTCCACACCAACGTGGACATCGGCAGCCATCTGGGTACCCACTGCGAGTGCCCCTACCATCACGACTCCAACTGGCCCAGCGTTGCTGAGCTGCCCCTGGATCAGTTCATGGGCCGCGGCATCTACTGCGTGCTGGATCTGCCCGAGGATCATCAGATCACCGCTGCTGACCTGGAAGCCGCTATCGGCGACCGCGTCCAGCCCGGCGATACCGTCATCCTGGATAGCCCCCACAAGATTCCTCCCTTCACCAGCCTGACCGGCGGCCCCACTGACCACCGTCTGCAGGTCGGCGCTGAGATGGCTCAGTGGCTGGCTGACCGCAAGGTCCAGTGCGTCGGTTTCGGTGATGGCGTTGCCATCGAGGGTGACGTCCGCAACGTTAAGCCCTTCCACGACATCCTGATGGCTCAGAACTGCACCTTCCTGGAAGTTCTGTGCAACCTGGAGCTGCTCAAGACCGATACTTTCTTCATCAGCTATGCTCCGATGAACATCATCGGCCTGGACTCCTGCCCGACACGCGTTTACGCAATCGAGGGTCTGCCCGGCTTCACCCGCTAAGTTATAGCAATTCAAAGGCTTCCCCTCTGCGGGGGAAGCCTTTTTCTGAAAAAGGAGAAGAAAACCATGGAAGGTCCGATGAAAAATCTGTTCGACCCGGCCGGTAAGGTAGCACTGGTCACTGGCGGCACCAGCGGCCTGGGCCATGCCATTGCCGAGGCGTTTTTGCAGAACGGTGTGGACGTTGCTGTCTGCAGCCGGCACCCCGAAAGCGCCCCCGAACTGGCCGAGTTGGCCGCCGCCGAAGGCCGCCGCTACCTGCCCGTCTACTGCGACATCACCAAAGAGGAAGACGTCGAGAAGATGGGCGACATCATCGAAAAAGAGCTGGGCCCCGTCACGATGCTGGTCAACAGCGCCGGCATGAACATCCTGAAGCATGCCGAGGATTACGACGCCGAGTCCTTCAATAAGGTCATGTCGCTGAACGTCCTGGGCACCCACAATGTCAGTAAAATGTGCGGCAAGCGCTGGATGATCCCCGCCCACAAGGGCCGCATTGTCAACCTGTCCTCTGCTAAGGCGTTCCTGGGTACCGACCGCGACTACACCGCCTACTGCGCCAGTAAGGGTGCCATCAACATGTACACCGCCCAGCTGGCCTGTGAGTGGGCCAAGTTCGGCATCTCGGTCAACGCCATTGCGCCGACCTTCGTCGTGACCCCCATCAACGCCGACCGCCTGTCCGACCCCGTATTCTACAACTCGCTGGTCAAGCGCATCCCTTACGGACGTCTGGGCACCGGCAAAGATATGGCCGCCGCAGTCCTCTTCCTCTGCAGCGAGGGCTCCGAGTTTATCACTGGTGTTACCCTCAAAGTGGATGGCGGCGTGACCTCTATGCAGTAATTTCCGCATAAGGAGAGCAAAATTATGATTTCTGGCAATATCCATGAAAAAAGCAACCTGGCCGTCCTGCCCGAGCCGCTGCAGCGCGCTGTGCAGTTCCTGAAGGACAACGACCTGGCTGCCCATGAACCCGGCAAGTTTGAGCTGGACGGCGACAAGATGATTCTGCAGGTCATCGACCAGTCCACCGGCCCCCGCGAGAACCTGCGCCCCGAATGTCACCGCAAGTATATCGACGTGCAGTTCCTGGCCGCCGGCGGCCCCGAGCGCATCGGCTGGTATCCTGACCTGGGCGATAACGAGGTGGACGAGAACCTGCTGGACACCCCGCGGGACATCTGCTTCTACAAGAATAACCCGAACGCCCGCGAAGGTGTCATCGAGATGCAGCCCGGCAGCTATGCCATGTTCTTCCCTTGGGATGTACACATCCCGGCCATCCAGGTAGGGGAGCCTGCCAAGATCCGCAAAATCGTCATCAAGGTCGCACTGGACACCTGCCTGTGACCTGAAGAAAGGAACCGCTGTGGAAATCGAAAAACATCTGGCCGAACTGGCCCAGGCTGACCCCCAGACCCGCCGCACCGCTTTAGAAAACGCGCTGACCGCTGAGGGTCTGACCCCGGAGATCCAGGAATGTGAAGCGGATGAGCGCCGCAAGGCCGCCCGCAACTATCTGCTGTATACGGCCGACAAGGACGCCAAAGGACCGCTGTTCTGCGCCCATTACGACGCACACCCCGGCAGTACCGGCGCCAACGATAACGCTGCCGCCGTCTGTATCCTGATCGCCCTGGCCAAAGAGTTACAGCAGCGCAAGATACCGGCCACGATCGCCTTTTTCGATGGCGAGGAATCCGGCCACAGCGGTGCCAAATTGTTTGAGGATGGCCGCAAGCGTGAGGTGAGCTGCGTGGTCAACCTGGATATGTGCGGTTACGGCGATACCATCGCTGTCTACGCCCGCGGCAGCGAGAACCGCGCCGGTGCGCGGACCTTCTGCGCCAAGGAGCGGCTGGACGCCCACCACGGCGAACTGGTCAAGTATATGCCGGAGGGTGACAACGTTTGTTTCACCACCCGCCGCCAGCCGGTGGTCAGCATTGCCGTTATGCCCAGGTGGGATACCAAGTACCTGACGGCCATGGCCGCCCAGGGCATGGGCCTGCTGGGCCGCAGCCCCGAGTTCAAGATGATGCTGGGGGAGATGGAAGTCGCCTCCACCATGCACGGCGGCTTCCGCGATGCCATCAAGTGGGTCCAGCCCGAGGCCATGCAGATGCTGTATGACTACCTGCTGGACGCCATGACCCCCCCGCCCCCGGCCAAAAAGCTGTTCGGCATTCTCTGAACAACTTTACCCGCAGCTCCGTGCAGCAGCAGGGGGGGCAGCCTCCTGACAGCACAGCTGCCTGTTCAGATAAATAAAGACTGCCGCACGGCTTTGGCAACAAAGCTGCGCGGCAGTTTTTGTGTTTTTGTTATACACTTACGTTGTCGATGGTAAAATAGCCCGGGTAGCGCTCGATCTTGTCCATCAGGTTGCCCCTGAAGCTGGTCAGATGCTCGCTGATCTTCACCTCGGGCTGCACGTTGTCCGGCAGGCCCATCAGCAGATAATCGCAAAATTCCCGGTGCTGGCGGGTCACACGGTCGTAATCGCAATCGCCATCCAGCGCATCGAGATAGCGCAGCCGGTCGTAGTGGGAGACCAGCCCGCGGATAGCCAGCCAGGTGTGGCTGCGCCCGCCGAAGTAGTACATCAGACGGTGGAACTCGTCATCCAGATGGATGAACTCATCCACGGCGTCGGGCATGCGGGGCCGCAGGCTTTCCTGGTGGCACATGCAATCCCAAAGTTCCTGCACCTGGCTGCGGCCGATCTTACCAGCCACATCCTTTAATAATGCACTTTCCAGCAGCAGACGGGTGGAGTAGCCCTCCTTGACCAGCGCTGGGTCGATGCGGCTGACCTGGGTGCCCCGCTGGGGGAAGATCTCGATCAGCCAATCGTTGTGCAGTGTAGTGATGGCTTCATGCACCGGGGTACGGCTCATCTGGAACAGCTTGGCAATCTCGATCTCGCTCAGCGGTTCGCCGGGCTTTAAGCGGAATGTCATGATATTCATGCGCAGCACGCGGCAGGCGTACTCGCGGTTGCTCTCTTTGGGGCGTGGCTGGGGAACCAGCAGATCCATCGCAGACCCTCCTTTGTTGGACGCATACGATATATAGTCTTTCTACTAATATATCAGTTAAAAATCTAACATGCAACCCATTTGGCAAAACTTTGTGCAAAAGCATGATTTTTACAGAGAAAATCTGGTAAAATCAACAGTTGCAATTCGGTTTAAGCTGTGTTATGCTGATAATATCAACGGATAAGCTGATATATCAGCGAACGTCCGGCGAAGCAAGAAAAAAGCAGACACAACAAGACCACCGCGCTGATCAAAAAGGAGAGAATGAATATGAGTATTCGCGTACCTTATGAAACTGTCAAATCTACCGTTACGCAGGCGTTCCTGAATCTGGGCCTGAGCCAGGAGAAGGCTGAAAAGTGCGCTGAGATCCACACCGAGAGCAGTCTGGAAGGCATCGAGAGCCACGGCCTGAACCGTGTGCCCCGCTTTGCCGAGTATGTCCAGAAGGGCTGGGTCGACATCAATGCTGAGCCCGAGCTGGTCGGTGCAAAGGGTGCTGTTGAGAACTATGACGGCCACCTGGGCATTGGCACCCTGAACGCCACCTTCTGCATGGATCGCGCTGTGGCCCTGGCCAAAGAGCACGGCATTGGCTGTGTTGCCCTGAAGAACACCACCCACTGGATGCGCGGCGGTTCTTACGCCTGGCAGGCTGCCCAGGCCGGTTTTATCGGTATCAGCTGGACCAACACCGAGAGCTGCATGCCCATGTGGGGCTCCAAAGTCCCCGGCGTCGGCAACAACCCGTTCTGCATCGCCATCCCGCGTAAGAGTGGCCCCATCGTCCTGGATATGGCCATGAGCCAGTACGCTTACGGCAAGCTGGGCGTCTATCGTCTGGCCGGCAAGCAGCTGCCTTTCCCCGGCGGCTTCGATAAGGACGGCAACCTGACCAGCGATCCCGGTGCCATCGAGGCTTCCGGCCGCATCCTGCCCACCGGTTACTGGAAGGGCTCCGGCATGGCCATCGCCCTGGACCTGGCTGCCGCTGCTATGGCTAACGGCAAGACCGGCGCTGATCTGGACCGTGAGGGCCAGGGCAGCTGCACCGGCTGCTGCCAGATCTTCATCGCCTACGATCCGTACCTGTTCGGCGAGGAAGAGGAGATTCAGGCCAAGTTTGATGACCGCGTAGCCGCTGCTGATGCTACCACCCCGGAGAAAGAGGGCGGCCATGTCACCTGCCCGGGCGAGCGCACCGCTGCTACCCGTGCCCGCAACCTGGCTGAGGGTGTTGTTGTGGATGAGCAGGTCTGGCAGCAGTGCCTGGATCTGGCTGCCGGCAAGATGGACACCAAGGACATCGCCAGCACCTGCATCCTGGACAACATGAAGGAAGACGAGAAGAAGTGATTCTTCCCTCTGCTGAAAAACAAGTCCCTACCTTATTATAATAGATGATATAGAACTTATTACTTTAGAGCAAGTAAAGGAGCGTTCATTATGTATTTTGCACCGATTTCTCAGGCTACCAAGTACAACTATCTCGATGATAAATTCCAGGCTGCTTACAAGTGGCTGGCCGAGACCGACCTGGACAACACTCCCGCTGGCAGCTATCCCATCTGCGAGGGCGTGACCGCTAACGTGCAGGAGTACACCACCTTCCCCGCAAGCGAAGGCTCCTTCGAGACTCACGATAAGTTCTTCGACATCCAGTATGTCATCTCCGGCAAAGAGCAGTTCGGCGTCTGCAAGCGCGAAGGCTTGGTCCTGAAAGAGGATCACCCCGAGAACGACCTGAAGTTCTACGAGGAGCCCGCTATGAGCGGCACCGTCCTGCTGCTGCCCGGCGATATGATCGTCGTTGCCCCCGAGGATGCTCACAAGCCCCGCTGCGCAGCTGGCGAGCCGGAGTTCGTCCGTAAGGTCGTTGTTAAGGTCAAGGTCTGATCTTAGTTTTGTATCATTTGTATCTATCGCTTTTGTAACAGGAATTATTGAAAGGTCGTTATTTCATCATGAAGGCAATTAAGTTGGCAGAGCCCTGGAAAGTCTCTTGCGTTGACATTGAAAAGCCCGTGCCGAAACCCGGCGAGGCTTTGATCAAGGTGGTCGCCGCCGGCATCTGCGGCAGTGACATCGGTGCTTTCCGCGGCACCAATGGTCTGGTTTCTTATCCCCGCGTCATCGGCCACGAGCTGGCTGGCATTGTGGAATCCATCCCGGAGAACAACAAGAACGGCATCAAAGTCGGCGACCGTGTTGTAGTGGACCCGTACCTGTACTGCGGCCACTGCTATCCCTGCCGCATCGGCCGTACCAACTGCTGCACCGACCTGAAGGTTCTGGGTGTGCATGTAGACGGCGGCATGGCTGAGTACTACTGCCACCCCGCTGATATGCTCATCAAGATCCCCGAGGGCATGAGCTGGGAGCAGGCCGCTATGGCCGAACCCCTGACCATCAGCCTGCACGGCATCCATCGCGGCGGCCTGCAGGCCGGCGAGTACTGCGCCATCATCGGTGCAGGCCCCATCGGCCTGGTTGCCGGTATGGTTGCCCAGGCTTACGGTGCTCACGCCATCCTGCTCGACCTCGTGCAGGAGCGCCTGGACTTCGCCAAGAGCCTTGGCATCGAGTATGTCATCAACTCCGGCAAGGAAGATCCCGTTGAGCGCGTCAAGGAAATCACCGGCGGCGAGATGGCGCATCAGGTCATGGAGTGCTCCGGCGCCAACCCTGCTATCCGCCAGACCTTCGACCTGGTCTCCAACGCTGGCCGCATCACCCTGACCGGCTGGCCCAAGAAGGAAACCAGCCTGCCCACCGATGTCATCACCAAGAAGGAAATCGACATCCGCGGTGCCCGCACCAGTGCTGGCGAATTTGAGGAGGCTCTGGACCTCATCAACAGCCGCAAGGTCGATATGATGAAGATCCTGACCAAGACTGTCACGATGGTATCGGGAGCCTCGTCCGGAAGTTCTCTCGCTTCCGGGCGGGCTGTTTTTTGTGCTTTATTTATGTGCAGTCAAATAAAAAATCCCTGCCGCCAAAACGGGGCAGGGAAGAGAGGTGCATAAAGCTATTTCAGGTTGGGGCGGTCCTGGTCGCCGTCAGCCTTGAACAGTACAAAGTTTTCCGGCTTGTTGGTAAAGTAGTAATACTCGGTATTTTCCAGCAGTGGAGGGGTCAGATAGTTGGGGATGACGCTGCCGTCGCCCTCCAGCCGCTCGGTAAAACCGGCGGCCTGCCAGACTTCGGCGGGAATACCGGCGTTGTAGCAGTCCATATATTCGCCGCCTGCGCGGTTCAGTATGGCGTCCAGTGCACCACCCAGTCGGGGCAGAACAGCATCCTCGCCAATGAAGTCCACCAGCCGCACCACCGGCACGCAGCCGGTCTCCTCAGCGGTTACGGTGCGGGTCACCACGTAGGCCAGCAGCTTGCCGTTTCCCCGCGCGGCCCAGACATCGTAGTGGAAGTAAGGATAACGGAAATACCGCCGCCGCAGATACCAGATATCCTTCACCGGCGTGTGGGGCGTGGCAGGCATCCCCAGCGGGATCAGGTCAGCCGCGTCCTCTACTTTTTCCAGCCCTAAATCGCGCTGGACCGGGGGCAGTATGTACCGCAGCGGTTTGGCCAGCTGGTAATCCTTGCGGCGGCCCAGACGGTAATAGTGGGGCAGTCGCTCAGCCTTCCACCCCAAAAACTGGTAGAACGTGCAGGTGTTGGGGCGGATGTTGTTGCAGGCCAGCACGTTGGCATGCAGCAGGTCGGGCAGGGCGTTCATCAGCTCCAGCCCTACGCCGTTGCGGCCTTTGACGGCCACCCACACGCTCACCCACACATCGGGGCGGCGATTGGTGTTGGCCAAAATGTAGCCGGCGGCGCTCACGTACTTGCCGTCATCCTCGGCCACCGCAAACTGCGGGATACCGCCGCGGCCTGCATAATAGTGGTGATACAGCTCCGGACGGTTGATGAGGGGCAGACGCATATCAAAATTGGCGTTGATAAAATCGATGATCGCCTGATCTTCGCCCAGACGGGCCAGGCGGAACATAACCTCAGACAATGGCCGAACCTCCCGTCACCGGCAGCGTTACGCCGGTAATGAAGCCTGCCTCATCCGAGAGCAGGAACGCCATAGCGGGCACCACGTCGGCTGGGGTGGCGTTGCGGCCCATGGGGTTGTCCTCGGCAGCCGCCTGCACGATGAGGTCGGGAGTGTCTTTCAGAAAATGGGTCTCCATCATGCTGGGGGCCACGCAGTTGACCGTGATGCCGAACTTGGCGTACTCCACGGCCAGGCTCTTCACCAGCCCGCCGATGGCGCTCTTGGCCATCACATAAGCGGCAGTGTTTTTGGGCGGGCAGCCGATAGTGTAGCTGGTCTGGATGAACAGCACGCGGCCAAACTTGGCACGGGCCATGGCAGGCAGCACGGCTTTGCAGATGCGCACGGCACTGTGGACTTCGATCTCCAGATCCAGATCAAACCGGCGCTGGTCAAAAGCCTTGAACTTAGTGTTGACTACCGGCAAAGCAGGCAGGTGGACAAAGTGGGTCGGGGCCGGGGCGTCCGCTGCCAGCACCTCCACAAAAGCGTCCACCTTGGCGCGGTCGGAAAGATCTACGTCGTAGGTGCGCAGCTGGCCGGGATACTTGCGGCACAACTCGGCCATTTTGGCCAGGTCGCCGCAGCCCTGGGCCAGAACCAGCGTGTCGGCCGGGGCATTGTGCAGCAGCCGCTCGATCAGCGTGCGGCCCACATCGCTGGTGGCGCCGGTGATCAGGTAAGTATATGCCATGGGAAAAACCTCCCTTACAAATCGTTAAAGTTACTTGGCAAGCCCGGCCTTGATGATGCCGCGGGTGACCCGCTTGCCGTCCTGATTGGTGATGACAGCCTTGATCTCAGCCTCGCTGCCGATCTCGCTCACACGCTCCACGGTGCCCTTGACGGTCAGCGTATCGCCGATGAAGATGGGCTTGGCAAACTTGCACTCGACCCCATGCAGCAGGCAGTGCTCGCCGGGCAGGTAAACGCCCGCCAGGGTGGAGAAAAAGCTGGCCCCCAGCATGCCGTACACCACCCGGCCGGGAAAGCCGCGGTCCTTGGCATAATCGGCATCGATGTGGATGGGGGAGACATCGCCGGTAATGGCCTTGAACTGATCCATCATTTCGGCGGTGACGGTGACGGTGAATTCCTCACTCAAACCGGGCACCATCTCGGCAAGGGTATAGTGATTCATACATCCTCCTCGTGAGCTGTGAAGCTGCGAAAAAAAGGCGGCACCGGCCGCCTAAAATATTTTTTTGAGGTGTGCACCTGCTTGTAGGGGCGGGCATTGCTCACCCGTGGGCTGCAAAACAGGATGTGAATTACACCATCCGTGCAACCAGATCCAACAGATCACCGACATCCTTCAACCCGCGCACGTCAGAAAGCTTGAACTTGATGTTGAACTTCTTCTCGATAGCGGTCAGCAGGTTGATCTGCTCCAGGCTGTCCCAATCCTCGATGTCATCGGCGCAGGTGGCGCGGGTGATCTCCAGGGTGTCATCATCAAAATTATCGCGGAAAATATCCTGCACAGCGGCCAAAATTTCCTGTTCAGTCATAATAGGGTACTCCTTTATTTTACCTTTAATATGGTAGTTACCTATAATATACCATAAAACACCCCGCCGTGCAAGGCAATTTCGCGCTTTACAGGCCGTAATCTTCAAGCCGTTTCTGCAGTTCGCGCTCGTCGGTAATGGGCACGCCCTGCTGCAAAGCCAAAGCGTCGCCTTCGGGCAAAAGGCGGGTGTAAATTTCATCGTACCGGGCCAGCGGGCCGCTGCCGTCGATGGTATACAGCGCCGGATGGCCGCCGTTGTCTTTTAACAGATACTGCGGCTCGGCCCGCTGCTGGCCCCGGATAAACCACCAGATGCCCGCCGCAATGCAAAGCACTGCCAGCGCCCCCAGCAGCGAAAGGTACAAATATTTCGCTGATTTTTGTGCATTTCCCATAGTTTCACGCTCCTTTCCCACTAGTATGGACGCAGTATCGCCACAAAATCAAAAAGTTGTGAATTTTGTCTGCGGGGGTATACTTTTTCTGTCTGTTTGTGCTATAATCTATCCTATAGCATTATGCGATTCTGTGTGACGGCTTTTGCTGTACGCTTTGCTTTATTCTGTGATTAAGGAGGCGGTTCCCATAGAACCCAAACAGCCGCGCCACATTTCAACCGATGGCGTAAAATCTACCGCAGGGGCCACCGGGCAGCCGGTACCCAAGAAAAAGAAACCGAAGCGTAAGCGCCACCCGGTGGCGGCGTTCTTCCGCTTTATCGGCTGCCTGCTTTGCGTCTGCGTCATGGCGGCCAGCGTAGGCGGCGTCCTGCTCTCGATGTACATCGTGCAGGTCACGGCAAACGATGGCGATGTCCTGGACCTGGATAACCAGAAAAACAAGCAGACCACCATTGTCTACGACAAAAACGGCGATGAGTACGCCACCCTGACCAAGGGCGAGAACCGTATCTGGCGCGAGCTTTCCGCCATGCCGGAGAACCTCCAGCACGCGGTCATCGCTATCGAGGATAAGGACTTCTACAACGAGCCCGGCATCAATATCAAGCGTACCATCGGTGCCGCGCTGAACGAGTTTACCGACCATGCACTGTACGGTTCCCAACAGGGTGCATCCACGCTGGAACAGCAGCTGATCAAAAACCTGACCGGCGATAACGAGACCGACAAGATGCGTAAGGTGCGTGAGATCTTCCGCGCCCTGGGTCTGTCCAACAAGTACAGCAAAGAGACCGTTCTGGAAGCCTACCTCAATACCATCCCGCTGACCGGTATCGTTTGTGGCATGGAGGCCGGCGCCAACGAGTACTTTGGCAAGCATGTCGAGAATCTGACCCTCTCTGAGTGCGCCATCCTCGCATCCATCACCAAGAACCCGACCAAGTACAACCCCTTCACCAACCCCGAACAGTTGATGAAGCGCCGCAACCACGTGCTGTATGAGATGTACAACCAGGGCTACATCACCGAGGATGAGTATAATTCCGCAACGGCGGAGACCATCAAGGTGGTGGAGAGCAAGGGCGGTGCCGAGAACGTGACCCGCACCTCCAACAACTCCTACTTCACCGATGCACTCTACTATGAGCTGCTCAACGACCTGCAGGAGAAGGCCAACTACACGGCCGAGGAAGCCAGCTCGCTGATCTTCAACGGCGGCCTGCGCGTCTACTCCACCGTCGATCCCAAGGTCCAGAGCGTCATCGAGGAAGAACTGTACAACGCCGATGACGCCATTCCGGCCCTCTGGCACGAAGCGCCGGTCGCCCTGCGCGACTACCCGGCGGATACCAGCAGTTGGGACGATGTGCAGTACGACGAAGCCACCGGCCTGCCCGTCACCAAGGACGGCTACGCTGTCTACGGCGTCGAGGACATCCCCGTCTATGAGGATGATGCCGAGACTGAACTGAAGAAGGGCACCTCCACCGACCCGAACTATCCCAACGATGACACCGTCTACCTCTGCGTGTACGAGAAAGTCCGCACCGAGGCTTCGGCTGCGATCCTGGACTATAACGGCAACATCCTGGGCATCGGCGGCGGCATTGGCGAAAAGCAGTACGACCTGGGCACCAACCGCGCCACGATCCCGCACCAGACCGGTTCTACCATGAAGCCCATCGGCGCCTACTGCCTGGCGCTGGATTACGGCCTGGTCAACTACTCTTCCCAGATTCTGGACGCGCCGTTCTATTCGGCTGCTGATAAGGAAGTGCTGAAAGAGCAGTACTCTTATATGGACAAGTACTCCGCTGCAGCCCAGTCCCGCAGCGACATCTGGCGCGATTGGCCCACCAACTACGGCGGTGCCGGCGGCCAGGGCAACCCCATGCTGGTGTATGACGCCCTGCGTCAGTCCTACAACACGGTGGCTGTCTGGGTCGGCAACATGGTCGGCGTGGATTACCTGTACAACTTCGTGCATGATACGCTGGAATGCAGCTATATCAGCGCCGAAAACGATATGGACCTGGCACCTCTGGTGCTGGGCGGCCAGAGCCGCGGCATGACCGTGGTGCAGCTGGCCGGTGCCTACTCCATCTTCAACGGTGGTACCTTCACCAGCCCGCACTATTATACCGAAGTGGAAGATTACCTGGGCAACACGGTGCTGGATAACACCAAGTATATCAACACCACCCAGGCTATCAGCCCCGAGACCGCGCAGATCATGAACCGTATGATGGCCAACGTCCTGAAGACCGGCGGTACGGCTTCCAGCATCGGCGTGCCCCAGGCAGGCGGTATGGACGCGGTCGCCAAGACAGGTACTACCAGCAACAACAAGGATTACACCTTCGCTGCCCTGACCCCCTACTACGTCACAGCCCTGTGGTGGGGCTTTGACCGCCCGGAGGATATGTCCCAGTACAGCGGCGGTAAATACGGTACGCCCATCCAGAAAGCCTGGAAGAACATGATGGAAGAGCTGCAGGCAGACCTGCCCTACAAGGAGTTTGCCACCAGCGAAAATGTTGTGGAGCGTCACTTCGACACCTCCACGGGCGCCATCATCTCCGGCGGCGGAGCCATTGGCTACTATACCGAGGATAACATGCCTGACAGCAGCTATGCAGCTTCGACGGATGACCCCTATGCCGCCCTGGCCCAGGCCGCTGCCGAGGGTGCCCAGGATGGCGACACCACCACCGAACCCACCGAGTAAAAGCAAAAACACTTAAACACAATGTCCCCTGGCTGTCAAACAGCTGGGGGACTTTTGTTTGCGTAACAAATACAGTTGTCTTTACACAAAAACACTGGTGGATAAGGAGGGGCAAACCGTCAAACTGCATAAATTGCAGGGAAAATGCGGGAAATTTGCCCTAAAAGACTTGCATAACGGTGCTTTCCGTGTTATAGTAAATCCTGTTGAAACACAAATGTACGCAAGGAGGGGACACGATGCCTGAACGTCGTTTCCTGTTGGTCGATGCAGATGTTCTGCCGGAAGTTTTCGGTAAGGTATTGCAGGCCAAAGAGCTTTTAGCCTCGGGGGCAGTGCCCAACATTTCGGCAGCTGCCCGCCAGGCTGGTATTTCCCGCAGTGCTTTCTATAAATATAAGGATACCGTCTTTGATGCCGAGACCGGCCGCGAGACCATCACCGTGGTGGCCACGCTGCTGGATAAGACGGGCGCCCTGCAGGGGCTGCTGTCTGGCATTTCGGCGGCAGGTGCATCCATCGTGACCATCACCCAGTCCCGCCCGGAGAACGGCGCGGCCCAGGTGGAAGTTACCGTGCGCACCGGCACCATGCAGATGACGGTGGACGAGATGCTGACCCGCCTGTCCCGCCAGCCCTGCGTGGTGGAGATCCACCGCGGCGCATAAACGGCCTTATCTGCAAGAAATACCGAAAGGGGAATTTTCTCATGGCTAAAATTGCAATTATGGGCTTTGGTACCGTCGGCAGCGGCGTGCTGGAAGTCTGCCGCCGCAATGCGGCCTCCATCGCCCGCCGCGCTGGCGAGCCGGTGGAGGTCAAATACATCCTGGACGTCCGCGATTTCTCTTCCTCGCCGGACGCCGCCCTGTTTACCAACTCTATCGATACCATCCTCGCTGACCCCGAGGTCAAGGTCGTGGTGGAGACCATCGGCGGCACCAGGTTTGCCTACCCGTATGTCCGCCAGTGCCTGGAAAGCGGCCGCAGTGTCTGCACCTCCAACAAGGAGATGGTCGCTACCTACGGTGCCGAACTGCTGGCCCTGGCCAAGGAGCATAACGTGGCCTTCCTGTTCGAGGCCAGCGTCGGCGGCGGCACGCCTATCATCACCCCGATGCACCAATGCCTGGCCGCCAACCATATCAGCCAGATCCAGGGCATCGTCAATGGCACCACCAACTTTATGCTGACCAAGATGAAGCGCGAGAACATGGGCTTTGATGAGGCCCTCAAGATCGCCCAGCAGCTTGGCTATGCCGAGACGAAGGACCCCGGCGACGACGTGGACGGCCGTGACGCCTGCCGCAAGATTGCCATCCTGGCCAGCCTAGCCTGCGGTCATCATGTTTACCCCGATAACATCCCGGCCCGCGGCATCCGTGACATCACGGTGGCCGACATCCAGGCCGCCGAAAAGCTGGATTCCGCCATCAAGCTGATCGCCTGGTATAACGAGGGTGAGAACGGCCAGATGGCCGCCGGTGTGGAGCCGATGCTGGTTTCCAATGCCAACCAGTTGGCCGGCGTGGACGATGTGTTCAACGCCGTGCTGATGAAAGGCGATATGCTGGGCGATGTCGTGTTCTACGGCAAGGGTGCAGGCAAGCTGCCCACTGCCAGCGCCGTGGTGGCCGACGTCATCGACGCCCTGAAAGAGGGCGCACACATTCACGACAGCCTGTTCTGGAAACCGGCCCCCAAACTGGAAGGCCAGCTGAAGGACGAGGCCGTCTACCCCTGGTACATCCGCGTCAGCGGTGTGTCCGCCGCCCTGCTGCCCAATGTAGCCGGTGCGGGCCACACGGTGTTTGAGGCCGATAGTCAGGCCGCGTACCTGATCGATGCCGCCACCGCCGCCCAGATCGAGGAGATCAGCAAAAAGATCGAAGTCCTCGGCGGCAAGGTGGAACTGGCAATGAAGAAGCTGGCAGAATAAGCCGCACGGAAAAGGGGAGAGCAGAAAATGATCACTGTTACCGTCCCGGCCACCAGCGCCAATGTGGGCGCAGGCTTTGACTCGCTGGGCCTTGCAGTTTCGATGTACAACGTTTTTACTTTTGAGGAAGCCGACCGCATCCAGATCACTTCGGTGGATGGCACCCACATCCCGACCGGTTCCAACAACCTGGTGTACCGCTCGGCCCGTGTGGTGTACGACCAGCTGGGTATCCCGATGAAGGGGCTGCGCATCACCCAGAAGAACACCATCCCGATGGCCCGTGGCCTGGGCTCCAGCTCCGCCTGCATCGTGGCCGGCATCCTGGGTGCCAACGCCCTGCTGGGCAACAAGCTGACCCGCCGTCAGATGTTGACGCTGGCTACCTCGATTGAAGGCCATCCCGACAACGTGGCCCCGGCCATGCTGGGTGGCTTCGTCACCAGTGTGATCGATGAAGGCCAGATCTACAGCGTGAAAAAAGAAATCGACACCGAGCTGGCTTTTGCTGCCTTCGTGCCGGACTTCCGCTTGCTGACGTCCAAGGCCCGCGCCGCCCTGCCCGCCATGGTCAGCCATAAGGACGCGGTCTACAACCTGTCCCGCGCTGCGCTGGCTACCGCCGCTTTCTGCGATGGCAACTATGCGCTGCTGGGCGTGGCTACCAAGGATGTGCTGCACCAGCAGTACCGCCTGCCCCTCATCACCGGCGGCGATGAGGTGTTTGAGTTAGCCCAGGATCTGGGCGCACTGGCTGTCTATATTTCGGGCGCCGGGCCTACCATCATGGCCGTTGTGCATAAAGATGATACAGAGTTCTTTGACCGTGCCGAGGCGACACTGGCGGCGGATGGCCCGCTGCATCACTTTACGGTTCATCGGCTGCTGGCCGATAACGTCGGCGCAGTGGTAAGCTGACGCTGCTATAGAGGAGGAACAGGAATCCTATGGGATTGATCGTGCAAAAATTCGGCGGCTCATCGGTAAAAGACCGTGACCGCATCTTCAACGTGGCGCGCATCGTCATGAATACGCGCAACGCCGGCAACGATGTTGTCGTGGTGGTCTCCGCCCAAGGCGATACCACCGATGACCTCATCGCCAAAGCGGCCGAGATCACCTCGGACCCGTCCCATCGTGAGATGGATATGCTGCTGGCGGCTGGCGAGGAGATCTCCATCTCGCTGCTGACGATGGCTTTGCAGGAGCTGGGCGTTTCCGCTATCAGCCTGACGGGCTGGCAGGCCGGCTTCAACACCGACCGCGCCTACTCCAAGGCCCGCATCAAGCGCCTGGACACAGAGCGTGTCGAAAGCGAACTGGCCCGCAACCGCGTGGTCGTTGTGGCGGGGTTCCAGGGCCTGAACCGCTCTGACGACATCACCACCTTGGGCCGCGGCGGCAGTGATACCTCTGCCGTGGCACTGGCCGCTGCCCTGCATGCAGACCGCTGCCAGATCTTTACCGACGTCGAGGGTGTTTTCACCGCCGATCCGCGCAAGATCCCCAAGGCCACCAAGCTGAAAGAGATCACCTTTGACGAAATGCTCGAGCTGGCCTCCCTGGGGGCCCAAGTGGAAGGTATGCTCATTAAAGGCGTGGCGAAGGACACCGACGTCGCCGTTCTGACCGTCAAGGATGTTCCCGATGTGCCGGGTATGTCCTTCAAGATCTTCAGCCTGCTGGCCCAGAAGAACATCAACGTTGACATCATCCTGCAGACCACCGGCCGCGACGGCCGCAAGGACATGAGCTTCACCGTGCCCCTGGGCGATGCCGAGAGCGCTGTCTCTGCCCTGAAGAACGCTACCGGCCGCATTGGCGGCGGCGACATCACCGTCGATAAGGGCTGCGCCAAGGTCTCCATCGTGGGTGCTGGCATGCAGAGCCACTCCGGCGTGGCTTCCACCATGTTCGAGGCACTGTTCAACCAGAACATCAACATTAAGATGATCTCTACCAGTGAGATCAAGATCAGCGTCATCATTGATGAGGAGGACGCCGACAAGGCCGTCGCCGCCATCCACGATGCTTTTATCAACTAAGCTTTTTCTGCATGTAAATATAGAGGGATAGGGTAAGCCCCCATGCACCGCACTGTGCATGGGGGCTTTTAGTATAGATTAAAATAACTTTTTGCCCTGGGCAAACTTGGCACTTAAAGCACCTTTGCCCAGGTAGGCATACCGCTCCAGCCGTTCCGCTGGGGTAAAGCTGCGCAGGCTGCGAAGATGGCTGTCATCCAGCACCAGTGCATCAAAGGCATAGCCCGGCTCAAACAGGCCGACCTGCTCGCCAAAGTCCTGCCAGAATTCACCGCCGCCCACGGTGGCCAGGTACAGCGCTTCGGTCATCGTCAGCGGGGCCTCGCTCTGGTCCACATAGCGCCAGCGCAGCTTGCTTACCTGCACAGCCGAAGCCATCACGGCAAACAGGTCCAGCGTGTGGCCGCCTGCCACATCGCTGCCCAGGCCGATGCGCCAGCCGCCCCGCAGATACTTGGCCGCCGGGGCAATGCCGGCAATCACGTTCTCGTTGCTGGTGGGGCAGTGGGCGATCATCACGCGGTTGGCTTTCATGGCGGCACATTCTTCCTCGCCGCTGTAGATGCAGTGGGCCATCACAGTGGGCACATCGCCGCCAAACAGGCCGTAGCGGCTGTAACTCTCGCCGTAATATTTCGTGCCGGGGC
>OGEZ01000794.1_pt1 | contig 21440 bp, 19 predicted proteins | sample 1570831 | NCBI WGS metagenome assembly OGEZ01 (sample SAMEA2582059, study PRJEB24529) | metagenome | biome: Human gut stool | place: China | collected 2011
GGTTCCTGCGGGACACCACCGACCGCAACCGCACCTCTCCCTTCGCTTTCACCGGCAACAAGTTCGAGTTCCGTATGCTGGGCTCCTCCAACTCCATCGCCTGCACCAACATCATGCTCAACAGCGCTGTGGCGGATACCCTGCGCAAGTTCGCCGACCGGCTGGAGGGCGCCGAGGACTTCGAAAGCGCCATCCACACCCTGATCCGGGACACCATCATCGCCCACAAGCGCATCCTCTTTAACGGCAACGGCTACGACGACGCCTGGCTGGAGGAAGCCGCCCGGCGCGGCCTTTCCAACCTGCGCACCACGCCGGACTGCGTGCCCTGCCTGCTGGAAAAGAAGAACGTGGATATGCTCACGGGCCTGGGCGTCTATACCGCCGCGGAGCTGCAGTCCCGCTATGAGATCACCCTGGAAAACTACTGCAAGACCGTCTCCATCGAGGCGCTGACCATGGTGGACATGGCCCGCCGGGACATCCTGCCCGCTGTGGAGCGCTACGCCGCCCAGGTATCGGGCGCCGCCGCGGCCAAAAAAGCCGTGGACAGCCAGCTGCCCTGCGCCTATGAGACCGGCCTGGTCCGCCGTCTGTCCGGCCTCACCGACCGCATCGCCGATGAGACCGCCGCGCTGGAGCAGCTGATGGCCCAGCTGCACACCGCCGCCGACGGCGCCGAGACCGCCTGCTGCATCCGGGACCAGGTGCTGCCCGCCATGGCCGCCCTGCGCGCCACGGTGGACGAGGCGGAGACCCAGACCGCCGCTGGCTGCTGGCCCTATCCCACGTATGGCGAGCTTTTGTTCAGCGTGCGCTGAGCGGAGCTTTTCATATAGCCATTACACACTTCCTTAAAAACACGCCGAGGCGCCCGGGAAATTCCCGGACGCCTCGACGCATTTAGGAGTATATAGGAGTATAAAAGAAGGGGTTTATGCAATCAGACGATGCCCTGCATCCGCATGAGGATCTCCGCAAACAGTGCGGACATGAAGAACGTACCGAAGATGACAAGCAGCGTCACCACAACGCCGCGCCAGCCGATCTTCTTGAAGTCTGCCCAGCTCTTGCCGATGGAAACACCGGTATAGGCCAGGATGGGGGTGCAGATGGCCAGGAGGTTGATCTTATTGGTGGCCTCCACCACAAAGCCGCTGATGGGGCTTGCGGGAATGGCGATCAGGATGCCGATGATGGAGATATAGCAGATGGCGGGGATGTTGATGGGGATGATCTTGGCCAGCACCAGTCCGGCGGCGCTGATGGCCACCAGAATGGCCATGCCGGGGATGCTCTCGAGAATATCGATGCCAAAGCCCACATAGTTGCCCACCAGCATGATCAGTCCGGAGATGGACAGCACCAGGACCCAGTCCAGGACGGTATCCAGGGTCAAACGCTTCTTGTTTTCCATGTTCTGCTTCCTCCTTACACTTGCTTCTTGCCCCGGCCCAGCTTGGGCTCCAGGATCTTATAGAGCTTCTCCGTCAGGGGCAGGCCCAGGAAGATGGAGATATACAGGCCGGCCACGGTGGAGATCAGGTTGCTGATGCTGGCGTAGCTGGTGAGGGTGACCTCCAGCTCCGGCTTCATCTCGATGAGGGGAGCCAGGGCGGCGGTCATCATGCCCGCGCTGCCGCAGCCGGTGGCCATGGCGTAGGCCTCCACGGAGATGGGAGTGGCGCTGGCCAGGAAGCTGGCGATGGCGCCCATGAAGATGGTGCCGAACACGGTGCCCACCACGTACACCACCATGACGCCGCGGAACTCGGGGCAGTCAGAGCCGTACCGCTCGGAAATGAGCGCCACGTTGGGCTCACGGCCCACAGAGTGGGTCATGCCGATGCACTCGCGCTTGAAGCCCAGCAGCAGTGCCACGGGCAGAGCAAACACGATGGTGCCCAGGTTGCCGAAGTTCTGGAGGATCAGGGCGGGGCCGGCCATGATGATGTCGTTGATGCCCACGCCGCTGGTGATGCTGATCTTGGCGATCAGCAGCGTGATGCCGATGGAGATCAGGGAGCTGGCCGTGTTGGACTGCTTCTCCTTGAGGAACTTGGCCGGCTGACCGTCTGTCCCCTTGGGCACATAGTAGGGCGCGGCGGCATCGCCGGGCACGGCAACGGCCGCAGGGATTTCTGTCAAGGAAATCACCTTGTCAGCAACAGCTTTGGCAAATGCCGTCATCTCCCGCCGGTCGTCCCAGTCGGGCCGACCCTCACCCAATGCGTCCGTGAATGCGTGGCGGCCCACAAAGGCTCCGGCAGCCACTGTATGGAAGCCATCTGCCTCCAAAACAGCGCAAAGCTCTGCCAGAGAATTGTCATAGCTGCGGTTTCCGAACAGCACTACCCCCACTGCCAGGGCGCCTTTTCCGTGGAGTTTTGTCTGGAAGTCCGGCAGGATCTTATTAGGCAGCTTGCCGGCATAGGTGGGAGATCCCACCACCACAAGATCCGTTTCTGTAAAGGAATACTCCTTTTCCCGCTCCGCCGGACGGGTAAAGCCCACCCGCTCCAGCGGTACCTCCAGCGTTTGCGCCAGCGCTTCCGCAATGGTGTTCACGGCTTTGTCCGTGGTGCCTGTGGCGCTGTAATAGAGCGCCCAAACTTTCCGAATTTCCATACCCGTACCTCCTTTAGCAAATCAGGCACCCCGGGCCGGGGTGCCTGATTTTGTTTTTCCCTCACAAAGAGAAATCCGCTTCTTTCAGTTTTTCCGCCGCTTCCGCTACGACAGCCTTATCCGGCACGGCATGCATGATTTCCGTTTCGATTCCTTCTTTATTCAACACGCCCGCCACTTCTTGCAAAGCCGTATAGGTACATCCGTTTTTACGACGACTGCCGTTTAATAATAACACTCTCATATATATATCCTCCCCTGCATATAATTTTATACAATTATGTTTGATTATAGCCCTGCTAAGCCTTATTGGCAATGAAAAAGCGGAAGAGTTCATCTCTTCCGCTTTTATCTTTATTGTTCCAAGGACTTTACAAAATCCCGGCCGAATTGTACACACAGCTTTCGCGATTCTTCGTCAGGAACCCACATAACCTTCAGGTCATCTGAAATAACCTGAAAACCGCCGGCTTCCAAATGTTCATGAATTTGCTTCGGTGCTTCGCCGGTCCACCCGTATGAACCGAAGGCGGCGGCCTTCTTATTTTTAAACTTCAACCCTTTCATCATCTCTAAAATACCACCGATGGAATACATGAATCCGTAATTAACGGTAGGAGAACCGACAAGAACAGCCTTTGATTTAAATACTTCCGTACAGATATCATTTTTATCTGCCTTAGATGAATTCATCAACTTTACCGTTACTGTCGGATCGGTCTCACGAATGCCCGCGGCAATACATTCAGCCATACGTCGAGTCGAATTCCACATGGTATCATAAATCAACGTAATTTGATTTTCCTGGTAAGCGTCGGCCCATTTTTGATACATTTCGACGATTTCCAAAGGATTGTTTCGCCAAATGACCCCGTGACTGGGACAAATCATCTTAACCGGCACATTCATATCCAAAATTTCTTTAATTTTTCTCGTCACCATAGGACTGTAAAGATTCAAAATATTAGCATAATACTTCATGGCTTCATGAAAGAGTTCTCCCTGGTCCACCTTGTTGTTATACAATGATTCGCTGGCAAAGTGCTGTCCGAAGCCGTCATTACTGAAAAGAATTTCCTCACCGGTCATATATGTAAACATCGTATCGGGCCAGTGCAGCATGGGGGCTTCAATGAAGACAAGCTTACTGTCGCCTAAATCAAGGGTATCTCCCGTCTTTACCGTAACAAAATTCCAATCCTGATGGTAATGCCCGCGAATAATGGACTCACCCTTTTTCGTACAATAAATAGGCGTATCAGGTATTTCCGCCATAAGTAAAGGCAACGCACCGCTATGGTCGCTTTCATTATGATTCATGACAATGTAATCGATGTCTTTTAAATCAATTTCTTCCTTTAACCGTTCGACAAATTCTCGATCGTACGGGCCCCAGACAGTATCCATAAGAACAGTCTTCTTATCGCGAATTAAATACGAGTTATACGATGAACCCTTATCTGTCGAATATTCCTTGCCGTGAAAGTAAACCAATTCCCAGTCGACCTTGCCGACCCATGTAACCTTATTCGTAATCCTTTTAACCATATCGTTCCCTCCTTACAACAACTTATTTCCTTATTATATCTTCATTATATTCTTTATTCTTTTCTATAGACGTTGTTTTTGTAACAAGAGCCTTGTCGACGTATCGCTTATCGACAAGGCTCTTTCTTACCACTCTTTATATGTATGTTCAAAAATATATCCTTGGCGATAGGCTGCCAAGAGGCATTTCAAATCTTCTATCATTTGCAGGATTTTCTTGCCCGTATCCGTATCCCCGATCATAACTCGTTTCGGTTCCAATTCTACTTGAACCGATTCAGATAAAATATCGGAATTGGACGACAATACCGATTCTACATCTCGGAAGGGATAGTGAGCCTTCAGCCGCAACCCGTGGGAATTAAAAATCAGTGTATAGCCGGCAATACCCGTAGACCCCTGATACGCCTTACAAAAACCGCCGTCTATACAAATCCCCTTACCGCCGGCACGTACAGGGTTTTCCCCTTTTTTCACCTTAACCGGCGTATGACCGTTGATAATATGTCCTTGCGGCGAGTCGATGCCGAACTCATGTAAAATACGAACACAATCCGTTTCAATACGATTTAACGTATAGTAAGGGTTTTGCGGTTCCTTCCACGTCGACTCATCGGAAATATAACTTCGTTCCAACGTCTTTACAATACGTCCCGACATAGGAGAATCGTAACCGCACCATAAATACCACATAAAATCGCGGTACCAGTCCTTCGTCGGATCGTCATCCGGCAGGAAGTATGCCATCTTCACCACGTCCTCGAGATAGTCAAGCAGACGTTTTCCGGAGTAGATGATCCCCTTGAGCTTCAGTTCCTCGAAGGTTCCATCCTCTTTCATAGGGATGCAGCCGTGATATAAAAGGTTCGAGTTGCACCGCTTGTACATCGCGCCGTGGGAATACACAAAGCGGATATGGCGGTGAAGCGTCTCGCTGTGGCGGAAGGAAAGTGCCAGGCTGTTGATCAGCTCCTGCTCTTCCTTCGTGAGCTTTAACGGGTCCTTCGGGTCGATCGTCGGGAAGTTCATATCCAGCATCTTGTAGTCTTTTCCGTGGATATTTACGGTTCCCTTCTCAAAATTGATATGTTCCAGATGGATCCGGTCATTGATCTGGTAATCCGGGTGGCGCTTCGTGATCTGGCCTTCCACCTTGAACTGGATCACTGTGATCGCCTTGTGCATCTTCGCCGCAAGTCCCGGGTCTACCGCATCATAGATATTTTCATCCAGAATCTTCGGAAGGAACCGCTCACACGGGTCATCCCGGTAGACCTTCGCCGCAAACATGGACAGCGGGCGGAGATTAATTCCGTAACCGTCCTCAAGAACGTCGAATCCGTTGTAGCGGATCGCGATCCGGAGCACATTGCAGATGCAGGCCAGATTGCCTGTGGCTGCGCCCATCCAGGAGATATCGTGGTTGCCCCACTGGATATCTACATCGTGGAAGTGCATGAGCTCGTCCATGATAATGTCCGCACGCGGTCCACGGTCGAAGATATCACCGATGATATGCAGGCTGTCCACGGTCAGGTTCTGGATCAGATTGCAGAGTGCCATGATGAACTGGTCACCCATCTCGATGTCGATGATGGAGTGGATGATTTCATCATAATAAACTTTCTTGTTGTCATCGTTGTAGTCCACATGAAGGAGCTCGTCGATGATATACGCGAATGCCGGGGGCATTTTTTTTCGCACTTTCGATCTTGTAAATTTTGAGGATACTTCCTTACAGATGCGTACCAGGCGGTAGATCGTAATTCTCTGCCAGTCTTCTGTAAATTTCCCCTCTTTCTGGATCCGGCGGATGTTCCGTTCCGGATAGTAGATCAGATTCGCTAAAGCGATCTCCTCCTCGTCTGAGATCACGTAGCCGAAGGTCTCCGATATTTTTTCACGGATGATACCGGATGCGCTGCGGAGCAGATGAATGAACGCTTCATATTCGCCGTGCAGATCGCTGAAGAAATACTCGGTTCCCTTCGGAAGTCCGCGGATCGCCATCAGGTTGATGATCTCACTGGATGCCGCTTTCACTGTCGGATACTCTTTTGCAAGCAGCTTCAGGTAGTCCAAATCTCTCATTGTCTCTGTTTTCCTCCCTGCGTTTTTCCGGGCGCGTAAATTTTCTCCTGCCGTTCCTGGTCCCGTTTTCCCCGCATTTTTGCTGAGTTTTTCGCGGGATCCTTCCGCTTTGCCGGTTAAAAATTTAACCGCCTGGGAATTGCTTTTCCATTTATTTTATAGTAACATATTCATATTCAAAACTCAACAAAAGAATGGATGACACCGGGGACCGGACCTTCACTTTGGTTACTGTTCACGCTTTGCGCAAACAGTAACTGATTTTGCCGATGCTTCGCATTCCGAATCGGCAAAATCCACTACCACCACTGTATTGTACGGAATTTTCAGTTCAGAAAATTCCTACCCGTGTACAGTAACCCACTTTGGATTGCCCAGGAAGCAGATTCTGCGCAGTCAATGTACTCTTCAGAAGGGAGATTTTTCTTATGAACAGCGAACTTCTCTACGTTTTTGGGACCGGAAACGCGACGGTCACAAATCTTTACAATACATGCTTCGCCCTCAGAGACGGGGATGAATATTTCATGGTGGACGCCGGCGGCGGAAACGGGATCTTAAAGATCCTGGACAACATGCAGGTTCCGTTAGAGCACATCCACCACATTTTTGTGACCCACGCCCACACGGACCATGTTTTAGGCATCGTCTGGATGGTCCGCATGATCGCCACAAAGATGAAAAAGGACCAGTATGTCGGGGATGCCTATATCTACTGCCATTCAGAACTTATCGAGACGATCAGGACGCTCTGCCGCCTGACGATCCAGGATAAATTTTACAACATGATCGGCGACCGGATCCATTTAGAGGAAGTAAAGGACGGCGAGACCCGCCATATTTTAAGCTACGACGTGACATTCTTCGATATCCACTCCACGAAGTTAAAACAGTTCGGATTCACGCTGACATTAAATAATGGAAGAAAGCTCACCTGCGCCGGGGATGAACCGTACAATCCGGTCTGTGAGAAGTATGTCCGCGGCAGCGACTGGCTGCTCCACGAGGCATTCTGCCTCTATGCGGAGCGGGATATCTGGAAGCCGTACGAGAAGCACCACAGCACCGTGAAGGATGCCTGTGAACTGGCGGAGTCCCTGGGGATCCCGAACCTCGTACTCTGGCACACGGAGGACAGCAATGTTGCCGGTCGGGAACGGCTTTATAAGAGTGAGGGAAAACGCTATTACAGCGGAAATATTTATGTGCCGGATGATGAAAGTTTAATCGCTTTATAGTGAGACTGATCGCAGTATGGTACTCTGTTCTCCGTCATCTTTTGTCTGCCTGGGCATTTTGCCGGTTCGGCAATTCGTTAAATTGGTCTGTCCTCTTGCGCAGGCTGGATTTTAGGTTATATTTGTCCTGATTTAGGAGGAAAAGGTTATGTCTATTAAACCGTGGATCTGCAACGGATCCAGGACGATCGTAAAGGACCGCTGGATCGATCTTCACGCCGATGACTGCGCACTGCCGGATGGCACGAAGATCTCTCCGTTTTATGTAAATGATGTGCCGGATTTTGTTGTCGTGGTCGCCGTCACCGTTGACGGGGACTTCGTTTTCGTGCGCCAGTACCGCCATGGAACGAGACAGATCCTTTTGGAGCTTCCTGCCGGATGCATGGAGCCGACAGATGCGAATCCCGCAGCCGGGGCTGCAAGGGAACTCTTCGAGGAGACCGGGTACGCCGGAAGCGAGCCCGTATTTCTCTGTAAGGTCGCGCCGAATGCGGCCTGTATCAGCAACTTCGCCCACTGTTACCTGATCAGGGACTGCAAAAAGGTCAGCAGCCAGCATCTGGACGCCACCGAGGACCTGGAGATCGTTGTGATGTCTGCCGAGGAGACGAAAAAGCTGATGGCGGAAGGCAGACTCGTGCAGGCGGTACATGTGGCGGCGATGTATTATGCGGAGAAGATATTAAATAAGTAGATATCTCCACAGCTACATATTTTTGTCGGCTGCCTGTTATTCTCCTGTACGCGGCACAGCAGCAACGCAGCACTGTCAATTAAGCTCTATCGATCATTAATGATTTTGTTACAGTTCAGCCATTACATCTTCTTGTTTTCATATTCATGAAAACAAGAAGCTTGGTGGTTCCACCATATGCTGATTTGGATGAAAAAGTGCTTATGCAAGCAAGCTTGCAACACACTTTCTCATTCAAACCAGCGCATGGCTGAACTGTAACATGATTTTCTATCCAGCCATACTTTCATTTTCTATTGCTTTTACAGCTAAACGGATGATACTTTATGGCTGGGATTTGTTTGAAAAGGATACATATTATGAATAAACGTGAAATTTCAGAAATTAAGAAACAGTTTAAGAAGGACAACAACGCCATCACCCGCATCTGCGGATGCTACGTTGATGCCGAAAAGCAGATCAAAACGACCTTAAAGGAGGCGTTCTTCGCCCTGTCCGAGGAAGAGATCTTCAAATATTATGAGATCTTCAAGAAATCCCTGTCCGGCGGAATCGGAAAGAACCTCCACAACCTGGAGTACTCCATCCATGACGAGGGTCCGGACAGCGCCCACGAGCTTCTCATGAAGCTCCGCGACGAAAAGCTCGCCGACGATGAGACCGTGGATACCTTTTATAATAAGGTAATCGAAAATTACGAATATGGTGAAAACTACTATATTATCCTGATCCACAGCGCCTACGATGTACCGGGAAAGGCGTCCGACAATGAGGAAATGTTCGACGCATCCGAGGAAGTCTACAACCACGTCCTCTGCTGCATCTGCCCGGTAAAGCTCTCCGAGCCGGGTCTCTCCTACAATGAGGCGACCAACGCCATCGAGGAGCGTCCCCGGGACTGGTGGGTACAGGCTCCGATGACCGGATTCCTGTTCCCAGCCTTCAATGACCGCAGCAGCGATATCCATGGTGTCCTGTATTTCTCCAAGAATCCGGAGGAGCTTCACTCCGAGTTCATTGATGCCTGCCTCGGCGCGCCGACACCGATCTCCTTCAAATCCCAGAAAGAGGCGTTCCAGGAGATCCTGACGGATACTCTCGGCGAAGAGTGCGACTATGAGACTGTCCGCCAGATCCATGAGAATCTCACGGAGCTTGCGGAGGAACATAAAGAGGATGAGATTCCGTTAACGCTCACAAAGCCGGAAGTCAAAGATCTTTTGGAAAAGAGCGGCGTGGAGCCGGAGCGCCTGGAGCACTTCGATAAAGTCTACGAGGAAGCCGCTGGGGAGAACACCGCGATCCTCGTTCCGGCGATCACCGGAACCGGAAAATTTGCCGTGAAGACACCGGATGTGGATATTAAGGTCAACCCGGACCGTCTCGATCTCGTAGAAACCAAGTTCATCGGTGGACGCCGCTGTCTTGTAATTGCCGTTGAGGACAACGTGGAAGTCAACGGCATGCCGGTGAAGATGTGGGAGGAGCAGAAGGAGGTGCAGTAACATGGCACCATCCGCCCGTTTTACTGAAGATTTCGCATACGAGGTCCTGTCCGTAGTCGGGGAGATTCCCGAGGGAACCGTCGCCACCTACGTCCAGATCGCCCGCCTCATCGGCAGGGACAAAAACTCCCGCCTCGTGGCCCGGGTCCTCTCCCACGCCTCAAACTACGGAGACTTCCCCTGCCACCGTGTCGTAAACCACTCCGGCCGCCTCGTCCCCGGCTGGCCGGAACAGGCATTTCTGCTACGGCAGGAAGGCGTAGAGCTGAAGGACGCGATGCATGTGGATCTCAAGAAATATCAATGGGAATGCTGATTTGACAAATTTCTCCATTTTTGCTATAATTTCTTCGTAATAGTTTTGTAATATTTGAAATAATTCCCGCAATATAACCGGGACATTCAACTGATATGAGGAGATTTGGCATGAGAAAATTACAGAATCTGATTTCTGACTTTTCAAAGAAGTTTCTTTTAAAAGCGGCCGCTGCCGCGTCTGTCCTGTTCCTTTCCACTGCACTTTTAACTCTTCCATCTTTCGCCGCATCCGCCTACGACAATCTTGCCGTGGCAAATGTGACAAGTGAACCGTTAAATATGCGGACGAAACCGTCCACGGACGGAGAGATCGTCGGAAAGTGCTACCGTGGAGCGGGCGGAACCGTATTAGAGAAGAAAGATGGCTGGACGAAGGTCCGTTCCGGAAAAATTGAGGGATGGATGTGTGACAAATATCTGCTCTTTGGGACAGATATCGAGCCATTGGCGAAGGAACTCGGTCTTCTATCCGCGAAGATCACCGCGACGACCTTGAACGTCCGCGAGATTCCGTCCACAGATTCCGCAATCTTAAAACAGGCGGCCGAAGGGGATTCCTTCCCTGTCTTAAGTGAATCCGACGGCTGGACAAAGGTCCAGCTCTCCGCCGACACAAACGGCTATATTTCCAGTAAATATGCCTCCATCGGCCCGGTTCCTGCTGCCGCTGTTGACGCAAAGGAAGAGTCCGCGGCGCTGAGCGCATCCGGAAACGGAACCTCTGCGGCACCGTCCTATGTAATCTCCGCCACCGAAGATGAGATCTACCTGATGGCAGCCTGCGTGGCCATGGAGGCCGGTGACGATTCCTATGAAGATAAGCTCGCTGTAGCAAGCTGTATTGTAAACCGTGTAAAATCCGGAAAATGGGGCAAAACGATCTCCGACGTGATCTACGCCGATGGCCAGTTCCCCGGCGCGTCCTCCGGCCTGTTGGACAAATACCTGGCAAAGGGTCCGTCCAAGTCCTGCATCAAAGCCACCAAAGATGCTCTGTCAGGTTCCAACAATATCGGCGACTATCTCTACTTCAAATCCGCCAAACACGCCTCAACAGGCAGCTACTCTTCCTACAAGATCGTTGGCGGGAACTGTTTCTACAAAAAATAATATTTTATCTGCAAGACCTGCCATCGGCAGCTTCTTTCAGATGAATTGCAGCAAAAAAACAGGGAAAGCCTACCTTCTCCGAAGGTGCTTTCCCTGTTTCCGTACACATACCCCATTTCCTTTAATAACGCTTCAACTAAAAATGCTCTTCTTAAAAATCAACACCACTCTCCTACACTTCTGTTACAATCCATTTCTTAACCCCGTCTGTACTGAATCCAACGATTTCGGCAATCTCTTCAACCGAAATTCCCTTTTCGCTCATTCGAACCGCCGTATCCTTAGCTTGGCTTTCACGCCCTTCTTCGCGCCCTTCTTCACGCCCTCCCGCATAGCTCTCATTTCTCAGGTCTTCCATCGCCTTACACATTTCTCTCACTCCTCTCTATTCTTCGATCTCCCTGCATCTCACCGCCGCCCGCGCTTTCCCCTTATTCGTGCAGGTAAACAGCGTCAGATCCCAGTCCCCGTCCTCCATCTTTTCGATGTCATAGCCGCCGACCGTCTCAATTTCCGTCACTTCATAGGAAAACACATTTCCATCCGCATCCGTAAACACCACGGAATCACCTGGATTCAGGCGCTTGATGCCAGAAAAATGGGTGCGGTAATTGTGTCCGGCGATGATCATATTCTTTAAGTACGCAGAACCACTGTAGCGGCACGGCGCTTTTTTGAGCTTCGCGTCGCTCCACTCGCTGATAACCGGAAGCTTGAGCCCCAGCGCCGGAATCTCGATCATCCCCACACATTCCTGTCCATTTACCTCCACTGTCGGCATTTCCATCTCCGGATTCTTCTTATATTCCGGCACCAGTTCCTTTTTCTCCGTCTCCAGCCGCTCCGGCAGAGCTGCTGTCAGTGACTCCATCCGGACCACCATCTCCTCTGACTCTGCTCCGGCCCGGTCTGATTCTCTTATATTATAAACAGTAAGAAGAAGAGCCGCCGCGATCAGCAGCAAACCCACGCCTGTTAAAAGCTTCCCTTTCATAGTCTTACTATCCCGTCCTCCATATTGCATATGCTGTCTGTGTTTTTTTCAATTGTATTGTTTTTCTGTTCTGCAAGAACTCTAAAAAAGGATGTACCTTGGCACATTCTCGCGCCTCGTGCGGTCACTTGCGACAATCTACATCTTCGCGCGAGTGCGCATCATTGGCACGTTAGTGCCTGGCAGAATTCATCCGTCTCGAAATCTCAATTTTTCTCAGTCCTTAAATATCTCCTTCAGCCTCTTCAGCAGCCCTTCCTCATCATTCTTCCCAATCACCATCGGTGCCCGCCTCCGCACATTCTCCGGCGCATTTCCCATCGCCACGCCAAATCCTGCCGCACGCATCATGGAAAGATCGCTCTCGCCGTCACCGAAGGCCGCTGCCTCTTCCGGGGAAATTCCGAGTTTTCCACAGAGCGTCTTCAAACCTTCCGACTTTTCCACGCCCGCTGCCGTGATCTCCAGATATTCCGGGTTGGATGCCGCGGACTGAAGATCAGAGAAATCTCTTGCCAGAACCGCCGCCAGCTTTGTCATCACGTCCGGATCTCCCATGAGGAGAAATTTATGAATTCCGCCTTCTGTTTCAAATGTATCTTTAATAGATCCAATTTCAGCCGGAAATCCCACGATTTTCTCTTCCCGCTGCTCTCTCCAATCGTCCCGGTCATCCACGATCCACTTCTCGCCGCCGAAGGTATTACAGGCAACAGCCGGAAAATCCTTATCCAGCATCGCCTTCAGTTCCAGTGCCCGCTTAAGCGGGATCCTCTTACTGTAGATCTCATTTCCGTCATCATCAAGGATCAGCCCGCCGCAGAACGCAATGATCGGTGCATGGTTCCCCAGCATTCTCTTAATGACCCGCACGCCTTCCGGTGACCGCGCGGAAGTCAGGATAAACGGGATCCCCTTATTCTCAAGATTCAGGATCATCTCCTTCGTCCCCTCCGTGATCTGTCCGTCTGACGTCAGCAGCGTGCCGTCGATGTCACTGAATACGATTTTGCAAGTTTTTTCTTTTTCCATCTTTATCTCCATATTTTTGATGTTTATCCGTTGTATTTCCACACCAGTACGACCGCCTGACGCAGTCCGCAGCTTCTCGCGAATGCGCCTTCTCCTATCCCCGCTGCAAAATACTCCTCTCGTTCTCCCGCACTTTCCGTGCCAGCAGCGTATACTGTCTGATCTCTTCCTCTGTAAAATTTCCAAACTTCGCCTGATAGTAATCGTTCTCCGCCGCCTCAAGATCCGGGATCACAACTTCTGATGCCGGAAGAAGTTCCAGTCGGATCTTTCGTTCTGCTCCCCGCCTTCTCGGAAGCTCCGTTACCTCCACCATCTTTTTCGCGGACAGCCGCTGAACCGCCACCGCAAGGTCTCCGCGGCTAAGATCCATAAGATCCGCAAGATTCTTTCTGCTCAGTTCATGGCTTGCATCCTTCAGATATAAAAGCAGGGAAAGTTCCTCCATTGTCATATCATGCTTCAATGCCGCCGACTCCAGATATCTCTCCAGAAGTTTCCGGTCCCGGTATTTATCCACAATGATCCCATCATCGGAGATCACCTCCTGTAGCGCACTGCTCCGCTCCTCTCCGAGCTTCCGGTTTCCGGGGATCGATGCCGGGAAAACAAAGCCGTCCTTCGCTGCATCCACCAGAAAATGGTACACCTGAAGCCGGTTTTTCTCATAATCCTCTTCGTCCAACACATGCTTATAAAAGTTGTTGTAGTACTCAAACATCATAAGCTTCATCTTCACAGTCTTCGTGATGCTGATCTTCTGGTTCACCAGCGAACCTTTTGTCTTTACATAATAATACACCGGTGTCCTCAGCGCATAGAATGTCTCTGCATAGCGGACATACTCCAGATTGAACATGAAATCCTCACACCAGCTGATCTCCGCATCCATCCGGATCCCGAAGCGGTTTACGAGATCGCGCCGGTACAGCTTATTCCACAGCACTCCATAGTAATAATCCGCCGGATTCTCCATCATAAACGACGCGAATTCCTCCCGGTCGATCACGCAGTCTGACTCGATGTCCCCTTTTCTGGATACCATATCCCCAACGACACGGTAAAAATCGGAGATCACCATATCACAGCCATGTTCCTCTGCCGCCCGGACCATAAGCTTTGTCGCATCCGGCGTCAGCCAGTCATCACTGTCCACAAACTGGAGATATGTTCCCTTTGCCCTTTCAATTCCCTGATTTCTCGTATCTGAAACCCCGGAATTTTCTTTGTGGATCACCACCACACGCTCATCCGTCTTCGCATACGCATCACAGATCGAGCCTGACATATCTCTGCTCCCATCATCTACGAGGATCAGTTCAAAATCTCTATATTCCTGTCCGAGAATACTGTCCACACAGCGGTTCAGAAATTTTTCCGCATTGTAGACAGGAACAATTATACTGACGGTCGGTTTCATTCTCCTCCTCCATTCTCTATAATAACCTGTTGGAATATCTCCTATGAAATAAATTTACTATACGATCTATCATATCATATTTTTCTCACAATACGCGATTTATTTTTTTAAATTCTCTTGACTTTTGAAAATCTGTGACTATAATAAAGGGCAGTTTTAAATATTCCTTGCGATGATGGGAACGCTCTTAACGAAGGTCTTTCAGAGAGCAGCTGGCTGGTGAAAAGCTGCAGACACCGCGTTACAGACAATCCTCCCGGAGCTAACCACTGAAAGTGTTCCAAGTAGGCTGGTTCGGTTTACACCCGTTAACGTGTTGCCTGTTTACTTTTCCGCACTAAATGAGCCGGAAAACGACGGGATCGAGAGGCTGTTTTTACAGCAAAAAGAGTGGTACCGCAGAAGTTTCGCTTCTGTCTCTTTAACAGAGACAGGAGCTTTTTTATTCTTCAGATTCTTACTGCGAGGGGCAGTTAAGATATATACTTATAATCAATCTATTCTTAAAAGACTTTAGGAGGTCATTATGAAAAAAAGTGCAAAATTATTATCCGCCGTTATGGCAGGCGCTATGGTTCTTTCCATGGCAGGCTGCGGCTCTTCCAGCAATTCTACAGAGACAACTGCTGCTGCCGCTGAGACAACAGCCGCTGCCGCTGATTCTTCCGCTGCTGAGAGCAAGGAAGCGACTTCAAGCACAGACGCAACCGTAATAAAGCTTGGTACGACCGTAAACGAGCAGGACAGCTTCCAGGTGTGTGCGGAGAAATTCGCTGAGCTCGTAAAAGAGCGCACAAACGGCGCCTACGAGATCGAGATCCATCCGAACGGAGCTCTCGGCGACGAGCGTACCATGCTTGAGAGCATGCAGATGGGTACTCTTGATATGGGTATCATCACAAGCGGTCCGTTCGTAAACTTCTCCAGCGCTATGGGTGTTCTCGATATGCCGTTCCTGTTCGCAAACAACGAGGAAGCTTACAAAGTCCTCGACGGTGAGATCGGTAAAGAGCTCCTTGGAACACTTGAGGATGCTGACTTAAAGGGTCTCGCATACGCAGAGCGTGGTTTCCGTAACATCACAAACAGCAAGAAGCCGATCACAAACGCGGCTGACGTTGCAGGCTTAAAGCTCCGTGTCATGGAGAACGATGTTTACACAGCTACCTTCAAGGCTCTTGATGTAAACGCGGTTCCGATGGCATGGTCCGACGCTTTAACAGCTCTTCAGCAGGGCACCATCGATGGCGAGGAGAACCCGATCAACGTTATCTACTCCTACAAGCTCTGGGAGTCCCAGAAGTATGTAACCCTTGACCGTCATTCCTACTCCACAGCGATCATCACCATGAGCAACGACCTCTTCAAGTCCTTACCGGAAGATGTTCAGAAGATCTTCGAGGAATCCGCACAGGAAGCTGCTGAGTACGAGCGCCAGTGGGTTGCAGATCAGGAAGCTGACCAGCTCCAGGAGATCAAGGATCATGGTATGGAAGTCGTGGAAAACCCGGATGTTGACAGCTTCCGTGCCGCTGTTCAGAGCGTATATGATGCATATCCGGATTACGCTGACTACATCACAAGAATCCAGGATGCTTTAAAGTAATCCCGGTTTCTGGATCGTAACTTTTTGTGCTGATATCCGCTGGCACTGCTTTCGCAGTCGGAATTTCAGCATGTGATCTGACCCGGCTGCCCAGGATCTCCTGTGCAGCCGGTCCCATCTTAAACACATTTCATGGTTACTGTTCACGATAAGCATTTTCCACACCTGCAGGACCTGCCGCCGGCGTCCCCTTACAGACGCATGGCTGCGGAAAACGCCTGTCGTGAGCAGTAACCGCTCAGGATTTAAAAAGGAGGAAACACCGTTGGCTTTCGTTAAAGGTTTTCATAAACTCAGCGATGTCCTAGACACCTTATGTTCCTACATCATCGTTGTCATGCTCGGCGCCATGGTCATCATCACCGGCGCACAGATCGTCTGCCGTATGGCATTCACCGCACTCTCCTGGAGTGAGGAAGCAACCCGTTACCTTTTAGTCTGGTCATCATTTTTAGGCGCAAGCTGTGTATACAAGCACAGCGGCCATATCTCCATCACCTTCGTTCAGGATATGGTTCCGGCGGCGTTAAGCAAAGTCTTAAAACTTCTCGTCCATGTGGTCTGCACAATTCTTTTTGTTGTCGTGATCATCTATGGTATGAAATACTTCGAAAAACAGGGAAACCAGCTGTCTGCAGCAATGCGTCTTCCCATGAAATATATTTACCTCTGCATTCCGGTAGGATGCGGATTCATGCTCGTACACGCGGTTGACGCGGTTCTTGGACTTTTATTTGGAAAGGAGGAGGCATAACATGGCAGCATTATTATTCATTTCCTTTATCGTTCTGCTTCTGATCGGCGTTCCGGTCGCATTCGCGATCGCGGCGGCAGCTCTCCTCGTCCTCTTAAAAGGCGATGTAAAGCTCCTGATCCTCGTGCAGCGTATGTTCGCCAGCACCGACTCTTTCTCCCTGATCGCAGTCCCCTTCTTCATCTTTGCCGGCGACCTTCTCGCAAAGGGAAAAGTTTCCAAGGTGCTCGTTGAGTTCGCCGAGTCCTTACTTGGTATGTTAAAGGGCGGTCTTTCCATCGTATCCGTCCTCGCAGGTATGTTCTTCGCGGCGATCTCCGGTTCCGGTGCCGCCACAACAGCCGCTGTCGGCGCAACACTGATCCCGGAGTTAAAGAAACGCGGATACCGCGAAGATTCCGCCGCTGCCCTGATCGCAGCTGCCGGAACCATCGGTGTCGTTATCCCGCCGTCCGTTCCGATGGTATTATACGCCGTTATCTCTGAGGACAGCGTAAACACTCTTTTCAAAAACGGATTTATCCCGGGAATTTTAATGGGCGTGATCCTCGTTGCGATCTCCCTCTATCAGGCGCGCAAGTTCAACTACCCGAAGGGAAAAGCGTTCTCTGTCGGAAACGTGCTCCACACCTTCAAGGAAGCGATCTGGGGAATCTTAATGCCGCTGATCATTCTCGGCGGAATCTTCTCCGGTTACTTCACACCGTCTGAGGCGGCTGCCGTAGCGGTTATCTACGCGATCTTCGTCTCCTTCTTTATCTACCGCGACCTTGATTTCAAGGGTCTCGTTGAGATCATGAAGGGAAGTGCAAAGACATCTGCCGTTATCATGATCATCATCGCATGCAGCGGTCCGTTCGGCTGGGTTCTCGCAAACTACAAGATCCCGGAGGCCATTGCGTCCGGAGTATTGGGAATCTCCACAAACAAGTATGTGATCATGTTCCTGATCTCCCTGATCATCCTGCTCGCAGGAGTCTTCATGGAGACCTCCTCCGCGATCATCATTCTTTCCCCGGTGTTCCTGCCGCTTGTCAAGGCCATGGGCATCAGCACCGTACATTTTGGAATCCTCTTCGTAGTTGGTATCGCCATCGGTATGATCACACCGCCGGTTGCCATCAACCTGTTCGTTGCTTCCGGTATCACGGGACTTCCGATCGAGCGGATCTCCAAATCTGTTATCCCGTACCTGATCGGACTGATCATCGTATTCTTCATGATCGTATATGTTCCGCTTCTGATCCCGGGACTTATGTAATCGTATAAGAGATCATAATACGCGAAAAAAGTCCGCCGAATCTTTTCACGATTCGGCGGACTTTCTATTTCCCCATTCACAAGCCGCTCTCTGCGGCTATATCTTTTTGCAGGACCTGCGTCAGGCTGTCACTCCGGACAAGTTTCCCGGAAAACTAAACTGCCTGCGCTTCCTCCAGTGTGGTTGTCTCGTACTTGTCGAGGATCACTCTCTGGATCATGTCCCGTGTTCCGGAATTGATCGGATGGGCGATATCGCGGTATTCGCCATCAGCAGCTTTTCTGCTCGGCATCGCGATAAACAGGCCTTTCTCCCCTTCAATGACCTTGATATCGTGGATCACGAACTCGTTGTCCAGTGTGATGGACACGATCGCCTTCATTTTTCCCTCTTTCTCAATTCTTCTCACACGTACATCTGTTACCTGCATAATAACCTCCCCCATCTGCGCTCCCCGCAGATTTTATGTAATCACCGGCCAGTCAATATTTGAATGCCTGTCTTTCAGCCTTTGCCGCACCGTCCGGAATATCCCGTCTCCGAACTGCGGCACCCTTTTTACAGGGTATATCTCTCGTTCTTCTCGATCACGATCTTCACATCGTCCGGCTTTCCGATATACGTCGTATTCGCCCGGATCGTATCACGGCTCTCAACGATGCAGTTCTCGATAACGGTATTATCCCCAATATACACGTCATTTAAGATGATCGAATTCTTGATGATACAGTTGTTTCCGATATAGACCTTCTTAAACAGAACTGAATTCTCTACCGTTCCGTTTAAGATACAGCCGCTGGATACCAAGCTGTTCTTCACAACTGCGCCCGGATTGTATTTTGCCGGCGGAAGGTCATCCACCTTGGAGTAGATATCCGGATACTCTTTGAAGAAGTAATTGCGCACTTCCGGTTTTAAGAAGTCCATATTTGTCTGGTAGTAAGCATCGACAGAAGCGATGTTGCTCCAGTATGTATTTAACTTGTACGCATAGACCCGCTTGAGACCTTTGTAGCGCACCAGAATGTCCTGTACGAAGTCATATCTGTCCTCGTTCGCGCAGCGCTCGATAAGTTCGATAAGCTGACGGCGGCGGACAACATAGATACCGCAGGAGATCGTGTGGGAATCAGCCACCATCGGCTTCTCCTCAAACTCAACGATCCGTCCGTCGGCATTCGTCTTCACCATACCGAAACGTGTCACATCCACATCACCCGGCATGTCCTTGCAGACAACCGTGATATCGGCTTTCTTTTCGATATGATATTCCAGGACCTTATTGTAGTCCAGCTTATAGATACCGTCTCCGGCAGCGATCACTACATATGGTTCGTGGCTTTTCTTTAAAAAGTCCAGATTCTGGTAGAGCGCGTCTGCTGTTCCGCGGTACCAGTCGCTGTGCTCCGCCGTGATCGTCGGAGTAAATACATACATTCCGCCCTGTTTTCTTCCGAAATCCCACCATTTGGAAGAGCTTAAATGTTCATTTAAGGAGCGGGAGTTATACTGTGTCAGTACGGCAACGCTCTGGATATGAGAGTTGCTCATATTGCTTAACGCAAAATCCACGCTTCGGAAACTGCCCGCGATCGGCATCGCCGCGATCGCTCTCTTATTGGAAAGTTCGCGCATCCGCTTGCTGTTTCCGCCTGCTAAAACAATACCGATTGCTCTCATACGATTCCACCTGCCTTTACAATGTAGCCGCCGCTCTCAAGCGCTCCGTCCGGATAATCCTCCGCGGTCGTCACACCTGAAATTGCTGTATTCTTGCCGATCTTTACGTTCTCCGGGATCACAGAGTGTTCGCCGATCGTCACAAGATCAAACTGGTATACTTTCCGGTCATATTTGCTCGGCGCATATTCACCAACACCAAGGTGCGCCCCGGCGCCGACCTTTACGTCCTCGGCCACGATCGCTTTTTCTATCACCGCGCCTTCACCGATCACGCTGTCCTGCATGATGATGGAGTCTTTGACTACAGCGCCTTTCTCGATCGTTACGCCGGATCCGATCACAGAGTTCGTTACCTCTCCGTAGATCTCGGAACCTTCGCCGATGATACACTTTGTGATCTTCGCGTCCGCGGAAATATACTGCGGCGGGATCCGGTCGCTCTTTGTATAGATCTTCCAGTATTCCTCATACAGGTTGAATTCCGGAATAATGTCGATGAGCTCCATATTTGCTTCCCAGTAGGAGCCGAGAGTTCCGACATCTTTCCAGTAACCATTGTACTCATATGCAAAGATCCGTTTGCCCTGCTCGAAGCAATACGGGATCACATGTTTTCCGAAATCACAGCCCGGCTCCTCGGAAAGCTTGATGAGCGCTTCCTTCAGTGCCTTCCAGCTGAAGATATAGATACCCATGGAAGCGAGGTTGCTTCTCGGGTTCGCCGGTTTTTCCTCAAATTCCGTGATCTTATTGTTGTCATCCGTGATCAGGATTCCGAAACGGCTTGCTTCCTCGATCGGCACCGGCATAGCGGCAATCGTGACATCCGCATTATTCGCTTTGTGATATTCCAGCATGACCTCATAATCCATTTTGTAGATGTGGTCGCCGGAAAGGATCAGAACGTATTCCGGATTGTAGGACTCCATGTACTCCAGATTCTGGTAAATTGCGTTCGCGGTTCCTGTATACCAGTCGCTGCCTTTACTTCTCTCGTAAGGGGGCAGGATCGTAACGCCGCCGACGTTGCGGTCTAAGTCCCACGGAATACCGATTCCAATGTGCGCGTTTAAACGTAAGGGCTGGTACTGGGTCAATACTCCCACAGTATCAACACCAGAGTTGATGCAGTTGCTGAGCGGGAAATCAATAATTCTGTACTTTCCGCCGAAGGAGACGGCCGGTTTTGCCACTTTCTGTGTTAATACACCGAGGCGGCTTCCCTGTCCTCCTGCCAACAGCATCGCTATCATCTCTTTTTTTACCATGATATCACCTCTTGCTGCTCTTTTTGTCCCATACATTAGTTTCTTAGATGGTGACTCTATTATAACATACTTTTTAGAAGATGTGAACAAACTTTTCATCCTTTCAATCCCAATTTTGTGTATATTCTGACATTTTTTTCTTTTTGTATGATACGCAATACAATACCTATGTTCCTGATTGGTTACATAAGTACCAAAAATGCTGATTCGAAATTGTATAAACCTATTAATAGTTACTGTTCACGCCTTGCGCAAACAGTAACTGATTTTGCCGATGCTTCGCATTC
>OGEZ01000802.1_pt1 | contig 21319 bp, 18 predicted proteins | sample 1570831 | NCBI WGS metagenome assembly OGEZ01 (sample SAMEA2582059, study PRJEB24529) | metagenome | biome: Human gut stool | place: China | collected 2011
CTTACGCTCCGTGTATCAACCACGGTCTGAAAGGCGGCATGAGCGGCGCTCAGAACGAAATCAAACGTGCAGTTGAAGCAGGTTACTGGCATATGTACAGATTCAACCCTACTCTGAAAGAAGAAGGCAAGAACCCCTTCACTCTGGATTCTAAAGAACCCACAGCAAGCTTCAGAGACTTCCTGCTGAGCGAAGTTCGTTACAGCTCACTGCAGAGAACATTCCCCGAAGTAGCGGAAGAACTGTTCGAACAGTCCGAAAAGAACGCAAAAGAAAGACTGGAAAACTACAAAAGACTGGCTAACCAGTAATCAGGTTTCACAGGATTTCAAAATGAAATAAAAACAGGCTTTGCCTGATGAAATGGAGAGATTTCCCTAAGCAGGCTTCCCTTAAGAAAACATTGGTTTTTGATTTCTTAAGGGAAACTGCGGCGGCTGTCCTCAGAAGAAAAATTTCTTCTGAAGAAGCCCCCAATGGACATGACCTCTTTTTCCCAGAGTCTATCACAAATATTCATGGAGCCTTGCCGAAAGCCCATCTGTTTGCAAGGGGGCGAGGTTCAGCCGGTTTTGCCGGCTGACTCGCCAAGGTTTTTTGCTGCCTGCAAACAGTATGTTACGGGGTTATTGTTCTGCAAGCTTCTTGTATGCTTCGTATTTTTCTTTCGCCTTGTCAGCAGCTTCTTTCAGCAGCACTTTTGCTGTTTCGGGGAAGGTGCGAACCAGGGAAGCGTAACGAACTTCGCCCATGATGAAGTCGTTGTAATCCATGGAAGGTTCTTTGGAATCCAGGATGAAAGGATTCTTGCCTTCTTTCTTCAGATCGGGGTTGTAGCGGTACAGGAACCAGTAGCCAGCATCCACTGCCAGTTTTGCTTCCAGCTGAGCGTTTGCCATGCCTTTGGAGATACCGTGGTTGATACAAGGCGCATAAGCGATGATCAGGGAAGGACCTTTGTAAGCTTCTGCTTCTTTCAGGGCTTTGATCAGCTGTGCAGGGTTAGCGCCCAGAGCAACCTGTGCAACGTAGATGTAGCCGTAGCTCATTGCCAACATACCCAGGTCTTTCTTCACTGTTGCTTTACCGCCTGCTGCGAACTGTGCCACAGCGCCGATAGGTGTTGCTTTAGAGGACTGACCGCCTGTGTTGGAGTAAACTTCTGTGTCAACAACCAGTACGTTTACGTCTGCGCCGGAAGCCAGTACGTGGTCCAGACCGCCGTAACCGATGTCGTATGCCCAGCCGTCGCCGCCATACATCCACATGGATTTCTTGGTCAGGTGTTCTTTGTTGTCCAGGATGAAGGCTTTCAGGTCTGCTGCTTCGCCGCTTACGGAAACTTTTTCCAGAGCTGCCAGCAGAGCTTTGGTGTCTTCTTTGCTTCTGTGACCGTCATCGTAGTTTGCCAGCCATACATCAGCTGCTGCTTTCAGATCTGCGTCGTCTACCAGAGCCAGCAGTTCTTTCAGCTTCATAGTTACGCGTTCTCTCTGCTGTTCTACTGCCAGAACCATACCCAGGGAGAATTCTGCGTTATTTTCAAACAGGGAGTTGCTCCATGCGGGGCCCCAGCCTTCTTTGTTTGTTGTGTAAGGTACGCAAGGTGCAGCAGCGCCCCAAGCCTGTGTACAGCCGGTAGCGTTTGCCAGATACATACGGTCGCCGTAAAGCTGTGTCATCAGTTTTGCGTAAGCTGTTTCGCCGCAGCCTGCACATGCGCCGGAGAATTCCAGCAGAGGCTGTTCGAACTGAGAGCCTTTTACGCTGTATTTGTCCATAGGGTTCTTCTTATCGGACAGAGCCAGAGAGAAGTCCCAGTTAGGCTGTTCGTGCATCTGAGTATCCAGAGGTTTCATTACCAGCGCTTTTTCTTTTGCGGGACATGCTGTTACGCAGACACCACAGCCCTGGCAGTCCAGAGGATCAACCTGGATGCGGAAACGATACTGAGCGATTTCGCCAGCGCCTTTTGCAGGTTCTGTTACATAGCCTTCGGGTGCGTTCTTCGCTTCTTCTTCTGTCAGCAGGAAAGGACGGATACATGCGTGAGGGCATACGTAAGAACACTGGTTACACTGGATACATTTTGTTGCATCCCATTCGGGAACGTCGATGGCAACACCACGTTTTTCGTAAGCGGAAGTACCCAGAGGGACTGTACCGTCTTCTCTGCCAACGAATACGGATACGGGCAGGGAGTCGCCTTTCAGTGCGTTCATGGGAACCAGCAGTTTTTCAACGTATTCAGGCAGAACGCGTTTGATTTCTTCTTTATCCACGTCTTTTGCATCTTTCCAGCTTTCGGGAACGTCGATTTTTACCAGACCTGTCAGACCTGCGTCTACAGCGGCATAGTTCATGTTAACGACTTTTTCACCTTTTTTGCCGTAAGATTTTTCGATGGCTGCTTTCATGTAGCCAACTGCGTCATCAACGGGGATGATGTTTGCCAGTTTGAAGAATGCGGACTGCAGAACGGAGTTTGTTCTGTTGCCCAGACCGATTTCACGGCAGATTTCAACAGCGTCGATGGTATAGAAATTGATGTTGTTGTTTGCGATGTAACGTTTTACTTCAGCAGGCAGGTGTTTTTCCAGTTCTTCGCCTTTCCAGCCGCAGTTCAGCAGGAAAGTACCGCCGGGTTTGATTTCGGAAACGATATCATACTTGGAGATGTAGGACTGGTTGTGGCATGCCACAAAGTCTGCTTTGAATACCAGATAGCTGGAGCGGATGGGCACATCACCGAAACGCAGGTGAGATTTTGTGATACCGCCGGATTTTTTGGTGTCATATTCAAAGTATGCCTGTGCGTATTTATCTGTATGGTCACCGATGATCTTGATGGAGTTTTTGTTTGCGCCAACAGTACCGTCGGAGCCCAGACCCCAGAATTTGCATGCGATTGTGCTTGCGTCTGTTACTTCGGGTTCTGCGCCGACTTCGATGGATGTCATGGAAACGTCGTCAATGATACCAACGGTGAAGTGGTTTTTCTTTTCGCCTTTCATGTTGTCAAAGACAGCAACAACCTGTGCGGGTGTTACGTCTTTGGAGGACAGACCGTATCTGCCTGCCAGTACCAGAGGAGTTCTGCCTGCTTCTGTCAGTGCGGAACATACATCCTGGTACAGAGGTTCGCCCAGTGCGCCGGGTTCTTTTGTTCTGTCCAGAACGGTAACGATTTTTGCTGTTTCAGGCAGTGCGCCCAGGAAATGTTTCAGGGAGAAAGGACGGTACAGGTGAACCTGCAGGAAACCAACCTTTTCGCCTTTTGCTGTCAGGTATTCTACAACTTCCTGTGCTGCGCCGGTGATGGAACCCATAGCGATGACTACGTGTTCTGCATCGGGTGCGCCGAAGTAGTTGAACAGCTGATAGTTTCTGCCTGTGATTTTGTTGATTTCGTGCATGTAGTTTTCCACGATTTCAGGCAGACGTGTATAGAAAGGTGTCTGTGCTTCTCTGTTCTGGAAGAATACGTCAGGGTTCTGTACGGTAGAACGCTGTACGGGATGTTCGGGGTTCAGTGCGTTTTTGCGGAATTTGCGCAGTGCGTCTTCATCCAGCAGTTTTGCGATATCTTCGTAGTCCATCACTTCGATTTTCTGCAGTTCGTGAGAAGTACGGAAACCGTCGAAGAAATGCATGAAAGGTACGCTGCCTTTGATAGCTGCCAGATGGGCTACGCCGCCCAGATCCATAACTTCCTGTACGGAAGCGGAGGACAGCATTGCCACACCGATCTGACGACAAGCCATAACGTCGGAGTGGTCGCCGAAGATGGAGAAAGCATGTGTACCAACGGTTCTGGAACTTACATGGAATACGCCGGGTTTGAGCTGACCGGCAATACGGTAAATGCCGGGGATCATCAGCAGCAGACCCTGAGAAGCTGTGTATGTGGTTGTCAGTGTACCAGCTTCCAGTGCGCCGTGCATAGCACCTGCGGCACCTGCTTCGGATTCCATTTCTACCAGACGTACTGTCTGACCGAAGATGTTCTTCTTGCCGTTTGCAGACCAGCTGTCAACGTGTTCTGCCATGGGAGAAGAAGGGGTAATAGGGTAAATGGTAGCGACTTCTGTAAATGCGTAAGAGATATAAGCAGCCGCTTCATTCCCGTCCATGGTTTTCATAATTTTTGTGTTCATGGAAAAACTCCTTTCATATAAATAAAATGTCCCCGTAATAACTGTAATTTCATGATAATGTATTCTGCATACACTGTCAAGAAATTACCAAGAAGAAAACAAAAAAAGTCAATTTGTTTGACATTCGGCTGTGAATTTGTGCAATTTACCCATAAAAAATTCTGGAAAGAGGAGAAAACAGGAAAAAACGAGCAAAAAAGTCACGAAATTGTTATGTACAGAAAAAAGAAAAAACAATAAATTATTGTATTTTCGTTGATACATCGTCAAATTGGTGAGGCGCATGTTTGCGAAAGGGCTGGAAAAAAGAGGAAAATCAAGGAAAAACAGGTGCGGATTTCAGGGGATTGCAAAGGATTGTATGACAAAAAATGCAAAAAGATTGTTTATAAATTAACAAAATGGGAGGCGTTTCCATGGAAATCATCAATATCACATGTCTGCGGCAGAAATCCCAGCGGCATCGACCCAAGTGGGTGGGAAAACTGCCGGAAAAATTGGCGGAGAAATGGCAGCTGAAGTATTGCCCCTGGGTGGAAACAGCAGAAGGCAGCTGGTGCTTGCAGACGAACAGGGACGGCTGTTTTCTGCCTCCGTGGCGGGAGAAAGCCAAAGAACTGCTGGAACAGGCAGCAGAGAAAGGCGCAAAGATTGCTCTTTCTCCCATGGCAGCAGACCTGCCACAGGATATCCTGCCCTTTGCCACAGGACGAAAACTCTATCCCATATTCGGCGCAGAAGCGGCAGCCACAGGGCTGGAAGCAATGGGCAAACGACCGGAAGGAGCATCTTTTGTGGTGGCAGACGGCGGTGGATGGGAAACGGAAGCGGTGCTGGCGGCTTTGCCCGGCTGGGTCAATCGTCTGGGGATTCTCACAGACCGCCAGCCTTTTTTCGTGTCATGGCAGGAACGGTTTCTGGAGGAAAGAGGACTGGTGGTGGAAGTGTTTAGTTCCGTGGGCTATGGCGTTTTTCGGGAGGCAGATGTGGTCCTTTCCTGTGCTAAGGGCAACGGCGCCATGGCTTATGCTCTGGCGGAAGGGGCTGTGTTTCTGGATTTGGTGGGCAACGGCACCGTCACGGAGAGTATTGCCCTGCGCCGACCGGATGTGCTGGCAGCAGACGGCTTTTTCTTCGGCAACCAAAAAGAGATGGAGGCAGGTGCCCTGACAGAAGCTCGTGCCTATTGTGAAAACCAGATGTTTCGGGCATATTTTGACGCGCCTGGCGCTGAAAAAGCGGCAGAGGCAAAAGCACAGCTGGGGCAGCTTTGCCCCGTTGGTTTTCTTCTGGGTGGAAAAAGACGAAAAATTCCGAAAAAACAGGGATAAAATCGCATTTTCCCGGGAGAAAACATTGACAAAATTACTTACCTTAGTATATAATTTATCAATGAATTTTCGGAGGGCATTTCGGTAAGCCCTCCCTTTTCCTTGTAATATCAAGGAAAATCCCTATTTTTGAAAAAATTGGATAAAACCCGCAAGGAGATGAAATAAGCAATGGCAGAAGCAAAAAAAGTAGTCATGACCTATGACGGTCTGAAAAAAATGGAACAGGAACTGGAAAACCTGAAAACCGTACGCAGAAAAGAAGTAGCAGAAAAGATCAAAGAAGCCAGAGGACAGGGTGATTTGTCTGAAAACGCCGAATATGATGCTGCGAAAGAAGAACAGGGCGAAATCGAAAGCCGTATCGTACAGCTGGAAAACCTGCTGCGCAACGCGGAAGTTATCGACGAAGACGTACTGAAAATGGACGTAGTCAACCTGGGCTCCAAAGTAACAGTACTGGACGTGGAATTTGACGAAGAAATGGAATACACCATCGTTGGTTCCACAGAAGCAGACCCTATGAACGGCAGAATCTCTAACGAATCCCCTCTGGGTATGGCGCTGCTGGGTCAGAAGGTTGGCGCAACCGTTATGGCAGACACACCCGACGGCGAAGTGGCATTTAAAATTCTGAACATCCAGAAATAATTTTTATTTTTTGCATAAGAGAACACGGAAACGGAGGAAAACAAAGTGGCAGAACAGAACAACCAGCCTGCACAGGAAATGACACAGCAGGAACTGAGCGAACAGATTAAAATCAGACGGGAAAAGCTGGCACAGCTTCAGGCTGAAGGCAAAGACCCCTTTGAAATCACAAAATGCGAAGTAACACATCACAGCGATGAAATCAAAGACAACTTCGACGAACTGGAAGGCAAAGACGTTGCCATCGCCGGCAGACTTATGAGCAAACGTATCATGGGGAAAGCGTCCTTCTGCAATATCCAGGACAGAAACGGCAACATCCAGTCTTATGTAAGCCGTAACGACATCGGCGACGAAGCTTATGCCGCATTCAAAAAATTCGATATCGGCGACCTGATCAGCATCAAAGGCTTCGTATTCAAAACAAAAACAGGGGAAGTTTCCGTACACGCAAAAGAAGTGACACTGCTGTCCAAGAGCCTGCAGGTACTGCCCGAAAAATTCCACGGCCTGAAAGACCAGGAACTGCGTTACCGTCAGAGATATCTGGACCTGATCGTGAACCCCGAAGTGCGTGACACATTCATCAAACGTTCCCGCATCATCACAGAAATCCGTAAATTCCTGGACGGCAAGGGCTTCCTGGAAGTGGAAACACCTGTACTGCAGACCATTCCCGGCGGTGCTTCCGCAAGACCTTTCATCACACACCATAACACACTGGATATCGACATGTACTGCCGTATCGCGCTGGAATTGCCTCTGAAACGTCTGATCGTTGGCGGTTTTGAACGTGTGTATGAAATCGGCCGTGTATTCCGTAACGAAGGTATCTCCGTTCGTCATAACCCCGAATTCACCCTGATGGAACTGTATCAGGCTTATACAGACTATAACGGCATGATGGACATCACAGAAGAAATGTTCCGTACCGTTGCCCAGAACGTACTGGGTACCACAAAAGTGGTTTATGGCGGTCACGAACTGGATCTGGGCAAACCTTTCGCAAGAAAGACAATGGTAGACGCTGTTAAAGAATTCTCCGGCGTAGACTTCGACCAGGTAGCTGATACAGCAGAAGCTAAGAGAATCGCTGACGAACATCATGTAGAATATGAAGAACGTCATGTAAAAGGCGATATCCTGAACCTGTTCTTCGAAGAATTCGTAGAAAAGAACCTGATTCAGCCTACATTCATCATTGACTACCCCGTTGAAATCTCTCCTCTGACAAAGAGAAAACCCGATAAACCGGAATTCACAGAACGTTTCGAACTGTTTATCGTTGGCAGAGAATACGGCAACGCATACTCCGAACTGAATGACCCCATCGACCAGCGTCATCGTTTCGAATATCAGGAATACCTGAGAGAAGCAGGCGACGACGAAGCAAACATGATCGATGAAGACTTCCTGACAGCTCTGGAATATGGTATGCCTCCTACAGGCGGTCTGGGCGTAGGTATCGACAGATTCGTTATGCTGCTGACAGAATCCGTTTCCATCAGAGACGTAATTCTGTTCCCCACAATGAAACCCCTGGACATGCCTAAGAAAGCAGAAACAAAAGCTCCTGCTGCTGTAGCTGCTCCCGTTGCAGAAAAAATCGACTTCTCCAACGTAAAGGTAGAACCTTTATTTGAAGAATTCGTGGACTTTGATACATTCGCGAAATCCGACTATAGAGCCGTAAAAGTAAAAGCATGTGAAGCAGTGCCTAAGAGCAAAAGACTGCTGAAATTCGTGCTGGATGACGGCAGCGGCACAGATCGTGTGATCCTGAGCGGTATCCACGATTACTATGAACCCGAAGAACTGGTAGGCAAGACTTGCATCGCTATCACAAACCTGCCTCCTCGTAACATGATGGGCATTGACTCTTGTGGTATGCTGATCTCCGCTGTGCATGAAGTGGATGGTCACGAAGGTCTGAACCTGCTGATGGTGGATGATAGAATTCCTGCAGGTGCAAAACTGTATTAATTTTTTTAGATTTTTTAAAAGCAAATTTTAGCTCGAAAAGGCGTTTTCTCGAAGGAGAAAACGCCTTTTTTGTACCATATTGTACCAATTTTGTACCAATGAAAATCTGTTTTTCTAAGGAAATAAAAACCATACGGAAATTAAAAAATCAAAAGCAAAAAATAGGATGATGAGTAATATCCGTGTACCAATATTTTTCTGGAAAAAAGGAATGTACTGCCAGACATCCAGAAAATTCGTTGCCAGTGCCCAGAAAATCAAAGGGACAAAGTAACGGTTGAAAATCACAAGGGGTTCATGCCCCGGTGTCGTTATCATCAACAGAAACCAAAGCACCATCAGCAGATAGCCAAAAACCGCCACAATCTGTTTCCAGAGGACACCGGTACGGAATCCCGGCGTGACATAGAGTATCCTGCCCCAAAGGGTACCCCATTTACGTTTGTAGATACGCTGGATTTTCTGCAGTTCCATCAGAAGTTCCGGCATGGATGCAAAACGGTTTTTCGGGTCAAAGGCGCAACACCGCAACAGAACACGGGAAAATATTTTCGGAATGGTTTCTCTGTTTTCCGCAATCTGTTCTGCCAAGGAACGTCCTTTTATGATTTCCTTTCCTGTGAGGAATTGATAGCATAAAATGCCAATGGCGTAAATATCGGAACGATTGTCTGTTTGGGCATAGCCAAATTGTTCTGGTGCCGCATACTCCGGTGTTCCCAGACAGACGGTGTCCTTGGGGGCGTGATCTTTGAAAGAACGAATGGTGCCTAAGTCTACCAGTTTGATTTCTTTATGCTCTGTGTACATGATGTTAGAGGGCTTGATGTCTCTGTGGATCAGAGGCGGATTCTGTTTGTGGAGAAAGGCAATGGCATCACAGATTTGTATGATGTAATCCAGCGTTTCTTCCATGGAAAACAGACCTTTTTGCAGAAGCATTTCTGCCAAGGTCTTGCCGGAGATATACTGCTGAAAAACATGAACCTCCTGTTCGCTTTCCAGCACCTGATACACGTCGGCAATGTTCGGATGCCGCAGATGTATCAGTTCTTTGTATCCTTCATAATTCATGGAGGCTTTTTCTATGATTTTTTCCACATATAATCGCTTTTGCTGACGAATGAGAAAGACGGTGCTGTTGGCGGTTTCTGCCAGCGAACAAAGTCTTTCATAACTGCCAAAACCTGCTGCAAACTGTTCCATAGTGGTGACTCCTTTTTTCTTTGCTCCCTTTGATATTAATGGCTCTCTCTTGAAATGGCAAGCATAACTTAGTATACTGTCCTAAGAAAGGCAGGAGGGGGCATTGTATGATGTGGGAAAAATCAACGGAAGAACTGGCAAAGGAATTGTTTCGCTCTAAGGATGTGGCATCCTATCTGAAAGAGGAGAAAAAATATCTGGTGGGTAGTATGACACTGGCGGAATATATCAAGTCACTACTGGAAGAAAAGAAACTGGACAGCGTAGAGGTGCGGAAGAGCAGCGGCATTGACAAGACTTATGTCTATGAGATTTTTACGGGGAAAAAGAAGAATGTCAGCCGGGATAAACTGCTTCTTTTGGCTTTTGCCATGGGGCTGAATCTGGAAGAAACCCAGAGATTGCTGCAGATTGGCGGACGCTGTCAGCTCTATAGCAGAGATCAGCGGGATGCGGTCATTATGTTCTGCATCTATCATGGAAATACGGTGTTGCAGACGGAAGAACGGCTGGGCGAAATGGGATTTGACAGCTTGTTTGAGGACGAACGACAAAAATGAAATTTATGATCTTCTCAAAAAAGTTCTTGCATTTTTTGGAAAATAGATGTATATTTATAAATATTGATTTTTTTGTCAGTTCCTATTGCCTTGGCGATTTTATGCTGCACTTCATTAGAGTTTAAATTTAAGCTTTCTGAAAGAATTCAGATGAAATTGAGTATGAAAGGGAGAATGCTAATGATAGTTTCAGGTGTAGTAATGGTGATGGCAGGTGTTTACGAAGTGTACCATGCTGAGGTGATATTTTAGATAAACTGAGTTAAACACTGAGAGGTTCGAGTCCTCTGCACTTCATAAAATCAGGCTGCTCTATAGCAGCCTTTCTTTTTTATATTTACACGATAAAAACGGTAGTCAAAAGACTACCGTTTTTTCATGCCAAATTAGCTGACAGCTAACGAAAGAAATTCTGTTTTTGCTTATACTGAAGAAGAATCACTCGTGGTCTAAATAAGAAAACATGGTTTTCAGCACATCGATTGCCATTTGTTTTTCTGCGTCTGATTTTTGGTCAATCAAACTGCGGAATTGATCCACGATGGTTTCGTCGCTGGGAGAGATGCTGTCATGAAGCAGGTAATCCACCGTCACCCCAAGACGGTTTGCCAGGTTTACCAGTGTTTCTAGGGAAAGGCTTCTCTCTCCGCGTTCGATATAACCTAAATAAGAATCTGATATATTCACATCTTCAGCCAGTTTTGACTGGGTAAGGTTGTGTTTCAGGCGTTCTTCTCGGATGCGCTGTCCAAGATGTTCATAATTCATCGTACATCACCTCTTACCTTATTACTTTACCCATAAAGTAACTGTTATAAAAATATACTGTTAATGGTTTTTTATGGACTATAAGTGGTATTTTATGTATAATGAGGTTAAATGGACTTTTCAGACAAAAGGGGGCAAGAAAGAAAAACAAACGGGTACTTTTGGAGTAAGAAACAAAAATGAAGGGGTGCAAAAACTATGGAACAACGTACAGAAAAAGTTTGCACAAAGTGCGGGAAGATACTGCAGGAAGATGAAAACTTTTGCAGTAATTGCGGGACACCTGCACCACAACCGCAAAGTGCAGAGAGCAGCCAGAATCAAAATGCGCAGCCGCCGGAACAAAAGAAATCCGGGTTCAAAATGCTGCTGATTATTCTGGTGGTCATCTTAGGCGGCGCAATGCTTTGCTGTCTTTTTGGAGATTCAGAAGATACGGAACCCACAGAACAGGTGCAGGTAGAGACAGAAGAACCTGTGGAATCCAGTGCATTGGATTTATATCAGACATTACGGGAGAACAGCAATATTTCTTTTTATATCACGAAAAAAGCAACTACCTTTTTGAAAGATCATGATGGATTGTTTCCTGTTCAGAGCCAGGAGGAAATCCCTGCTGATCTGGTAGATACCAGCATTACTTATAAGCACATTATCAAAAATGACAGCAAATATGGGGATAAATTAATGGTGCTGTCTAATGTAGAAGTCAGCCAGATTTTTGAGCAGAGTATGGGAGATGGAAAATATATCACACAGTTGAATCTGACAGATGAAAATTTTGATCGCTATTGGGTTTTTTATGATGGTACTTTGGATAATGTCTTTGAAGATGATTATGTTGATGTGGTTGGCTTGCCTTTGAGCAGTGGCTCCTATGAAAACGTCATGAAAGGCAGTACAGAAGTTATTGTATTGGCTGGGGCTTATGTGGTTCCGGGCAATACCTTAGGTAGTTTTACCGCACCGGTACCGGCTGCTACAGCGGATGTGCAGCCATCAGTTCAGCAGTCAGGATATTTGTCTTTAAGTGAAACAGAAAGAAAAAATATCAATCTGTTCCTCAGCAATTTCAGCGAAACGGACTTTGTTTATTTCGACCGCAATGGATTTTATGAAAGAGGTTCTTTGATTTTTTTTGCGGTGATGCACAATATTCTGAATACGAACAAAGTGACAGAGTTTTCAGTAACGGAAGATGGGATGGCGGCATCTGATGTGCATGCTACTATTCAGAAATTTTTTGGTTTGCTGATTGAATCTCCAACAACATTGGATGCACAGGAAACAGATTTTGGTATTTATTATTCTCCATATGATGATATGTATTATTGGGACAGCAGTTTTACAGATAGTCTGGCAATCGATGCTGTCACAAATGTGGATACTATCCAAAAGGATGCAAATGGAGCATATGTGATTGAAGCAACTGTTTACGATGTTCCGCCTTCTGATATTTGCGATGCGGTTTATATAGATGCCAGCGGATATCCAGAAAACACAAAATTAACAGCAAGAATTGAACCTAGTGGCAATTTTTATGTACTTCGATATTACGAGATTATGGGGTAATGGATATTTTTAAACTATGTCATAGAGGAAAAGGGGTAATCACAATGAAGAAAAAAACACTGGCAGTTGTTTTATCTGCCGTTTTGGCAATGGGTTCCGCCGGAACGGTATTTGCGGACACGCAGTCTGATCTACAGGCGGTAGAGGGGAAAATTGCTTCTACAGAGGCGCAGATTGTACGGTTGGAAAATGAGTTGAAGCAGTATGATCTGGATATTGCAATTATTCGGGGAGAAATTATTTCCACTTCACCATATTTCGTTGTCAGAGGTAAAAACTTTGGTATTGATATGATTAGTGGTAATTTTCGTTATTACATCGTACAGACACCAGAATCCGGCGTCAGTGGGTTTGGTATATTTACCGGAGGCTATCAGGTAGTTGGTACCCAGTGGATTGAGGTAAAAGGAAATTTAGTAGAAGCAATTGTTTTGACAGACTATCCCCCTGCGTATGACCAAAAAGGAGATCAGCTTTCTGCACTGCGTAAAGAGATAGAACAGTTGAAAGCACAAAAGGCAGCCTTGGAAGTGCAGGCGGAACAGGAACGATATTTGCCACCTGCATGGGCGCAGGAAACGGTTGACCGTGCCATTGCCAAAGGCGCCGTTCCGGGAGAAATTTGCATTGACTATCAGACACCCATCACACGGGCAGAATTCTGTAGATCCATTATTATGGGGATTCAGGGGGCTTATGGTGAATTAGGTGCAGCCTATATGGAAACAGAACTGCCTTATCTGAATTATTTGTATGATGCCAGCGAAGTACAGTTTGCGGACTGTAATGATCCCTTTGTGACATTGGCAGCAAGAGCGGGTATCGTCAGTGGCGGTGCAGATGGCAATTTCCATCCCTATGATTCTATTACCAGAGAACAGGCAGCAGCTATGCTGGTAAGAACGTTAAAAGCTATGGGATTTACGGTAACAACAGGAAATCCAGTAGAATTTTCTGATTTGGGACAGGCAAGCAGTTATGCGGTGAAAGATATTCAGCAGATCACTGCCTCCAAAGTCAATGGTGTTAGTGTGATGTCTGGTGTCAACCAGCATGAATTTGCACCAAAAGGAACCTTTACCAGAGCGCAAGCTATTGTTGCCATCCAAAGATTAATGGATTATACCCAGTCCGAAGAACTTATTAACAAACAGTGGGAGCAGGCGTATGCCAGCCCGCTGGGAGAGTATGCAGGAGAATATGAAGTAGGAGATTTCTTCGTGGGACTGCATCCTTCTTCTACAGGAGAATATACACTGAATGTCCAGAAAAACAGATACAAAGAAGATGGAACTTGGGATATTTTGGACTTTGCCAATTCCGAAGTGCTCCAGATCAACGGAAATCGTGCAGTTGCATCCTATACAGATGATTATGGCAATCGTGGTGAAATGATATTTGAGTTTGGTGATACCTGTTGGATCACCGTTACTGTGACAGATCAGCAGAGCGAGGAAACATTGGAAATGGCAAGAACGCAGATTAGCATGAGCGGAGATGTAGGCTGAGGAAAAGACCAAGTATAAAATAATAATCAAATCCGGCAGATGAAAATTCATTGCCGGATTTTGTGCATTTCTTTTTTAAAAAGATAAGCGTTTTATGATATTGCTTGAAAATGGGAGGAATATTTTTTATGAGTAAAAGAACGAAAAAAATACGTATCATTACGCAGTGGTTGGATAGATGCGCTACAACATGGAATACTTACACATATGGAAACATTCCAGCAAATATTTATAGAGGAGCTTGTACATATGCAGGAATGGTTGACTATGAGGATGTATTTGGTATTATAGATGAAACCGTTTTTGGCAGTGCTAGGAAGGGTGTTATGTTTACGGAAAAAGGCTGGTATAGCAGTAATTCAAAAAAATTTATTCCATATAGTGATCTTCGCAGTATTAGAAATTGGGCTGGATATAATTGCACAGCTTTTAATGAGGTTTTAGAAAAATTATACGAAATTGAAACCGGACCAAGTGGGTGGGAGATTGCAGGGCAAATTTTTGGCGCAATTTTAGATGAAATTGATGAATATACGGAAAAGGAACAGATTCAAAATAATAATATACAATTTTTGGAGGAAAAGCATACATTGACTGTGGCTGACTTAAAAGAACTAAAATATGAAATCGAAAAGCTTGGTTCTTTTTTGGATCAGATAGATGAGTGTAGGTGGCAGGAAGCAACAGAAGAAGATAGAGAAAATTTAAAAGCGTTTTTCGAAAGTATGAGTGAACTTTATAACTTTTTATCAGAAAATGATTTAGAGGACTTACTAATGCAGATGGATGATGAATGTAAAGAAAGTTATTTAGATATAAAAGAACAAATTAAAGAATGGAATAAAGAGATGGAATTGATTGATGACTAAAATAGAAAGCAGATAGATCAATCTGTGAAAGCTTTTCAGAAAGTATGGAAATAAAAAGTCATCTATAGATAGCAGAAACAGAAGGAAGTGAAATGATTGCTTACCAATATAGATATAAAATGCATTCAGAAAATCTATGAAAAAACTGGTATACCAAAAGAAGAGATTTTGGAAGTCTATAAGCAAAATAAAAAAGACGCAAAAAAAACAATGGATATTCTTTGCGCAAAATCGGGCATGATTCCAGGAGTAGTCTATGGGAATGTCAGTACAGCTAGTACTTTATACGGAATGGATAAACTGCAAACACCGAGAGGACATGGATTTGCTGCCGAAAGAGCGAATCATGTGACTGATTTGCTGAAAGGTAGATCGGCGCGTCTTGTTGGGGACAATAATGCGAAAAATGGACCGGACCGTATTGTAGACAATATTTTCATTCAATCAAAATACTGTAAAACAGGTTCAAAGTGTATTGCAGAATGTTTTGAAAATGGCAGGTTTCGTTATATGTTGCCTGATGGAAAACCTATGAACATTGAAGTTCCATCCGATTTATATGAGGATGCTGTTAGAGCGATGGAACATAGAATTGCAAAAGGGGAAGTGCCGGGAATAAAGAATCCACAGCAGGCAAGAGAAATTGTACGAAAAGGACAGTTTACATATGAACAGGCAAAAAATATAGCAAAGTTTGGGAATGTAGATTCTTTGCTATATGATGTAAAAAATGGCACAATTATTGCCACGCGTACAACAAGTATCAGTGCAGCGATTACATTTGCAGTATCCATATGGAATGGAGAAACCTGGGATAATGCTTTAAAACAGGCTGTTCGCTCAGGTATATCCGTAGGAAGTATATCTTATGCAGTTACTATTATATCAAGTCAGTTATCCAGAGCGGGTATGGAACAGCTTTTTATGGGAAGCACAGAGAAACTTGTTGGGATAATGGGACCTAAGGCATCAGCAGTACTTGCAAATTCTTTTCGAAGTGGAACCAATATCTATGGAGCTGCTGCTATGAAAAGCACTGCTAAGCTATTGCGAGGCAATATAGTGACAGGTGTTGCATCTACAGTTGTATTGTCTACAGCCGATGTTGTGAATATTTTTCGTGGCAGAATTTCTGCGAAACAGCTTTTTAAGAATGTAACAACGACAGCTGCATCGGTAGCTGGCGGTACAATGGGATGGACGGCGGGTACAGCAGCAGGAGCAGCCATTGGGTCTGTAATTCCGGGTCTTGGTACAGTAGCAGGAGGAATTGTTGGTACAGCAGTGGGTGTTTTGGGTTCTTTGGCAGGAGGAGCTGTTTCTTCGAAAGCAGCAAATGCAGTAATGGATTCGTTTATTGAAGATGATGCGGAAGGCATGCTGAGAATTATAGAGCATACCTTTCAGAAAATGGCAGAAGATTATTTGTTAAATGAAAAAGAAGCTGTGAATGTTGTCGAAGTTTTACGAAATTCGCTTACTCCAAAGACACTAAAAGATATGTTTGCGTGTAAAAATCAAGAGGCATATGCAGAAGCATTGTTAAGAGAGATTGTGGAGACAGAAGTAAGAAAGCGGCGAAAAATACCTGCTATTGAAAATAAAGAACTGGTAAGAAGTTTGAGAAATTTACTGGAATGTGTTTGACTTTCCGATAATGAGTATTGAGTTTATGTAAGGATTAGCCTCAAAATCAGATGAAGTTATATTCTATCTGATTTTGAGGCTATGTTTTTTATGGCATGTAATATTGTGATTAAAAGAATTTTTATAGTTTAAGTATGATTTACATATTCCACCAGACTATCCCTTGTAATTCTCCACCGATTTCCAATCCGAAACCCTTCCAGTTTCCCAGAGTGCAGCAAATCAAGCAATGTGTTTTTTCCCACTCTTAATATTTTTTGACATTCAGAGAACGTCATAATCACAGGAATGTCGTGTGTTGTCATAATGAAAAAACCTCCTTTTCAAATATAAAAACGGTTTGTATTGGTTTTTTTCTGTTTATTACTATGTTCCTTGGGCTTGGTTCCTTTGTATGCGTAACTTGCCTATCTGTGATGATATATTATCTCTTTAGCAACAAAGAAAAAGCTATATAGTTACACAAACAAAAAGGAGGATACAAGAATGAGAGCAGCAAGAAAATTTATTTTGGCAGTTTCCAATGTATTGGCAGCAGAAGTGGTGGTTTGGCTTGTAAACCATTTGACAGATGAAAGAAAGGGGAGATGAATATGCCTGCGCTGGTAGAAACAATGTTCAGTGTCAGAGAAAAACCTTGGCATGGTCTTGGTACCATTGTCGCAGAAGCGCCTGATTCTCAAGAGGCACTGCGCCTTGCAGGTTTGGACTGGAATGTGGTGCAAAAGGATATTGTCACAGCAGATGGACGAGATTATATTCCTGGATTCAAAGCGAATGTCAGAGATAGGGACAATAGCGTTCTGGGGATTGTGACAGATCGGTATAAAGTGGTGCAAAACAAAGAGGCATTTGCTTTTACAGATGCTTTGTTAGGAGAAGGTGTTCGCTATGAAACGGCAGGCAGCTTGCAGTCCGGCAGAAGAACATGGATTTTGGCGAGACTTCCTCATCAATATATCATCAATGGCGAGGAGATCACGCCTTATCTGGTGTTTATGAATAGTCATGATGGCAGTGCAGCCATCAAGGTAGCGATGACACCTGTTCGGGTTGTCTGCAACAATACTTTGAATCTGGCATTATCTACGGCAAAAAGAAGTTGGAGCTGTCATCACACAGGAGATATTCAGGGAAAAATGGAAGATGCGAGAAATACATTGCTGTATGCAGGACAATATATGGCTGAACTTGGAAAAAGTTTTGAGACATTACAGCAAATGAAACTGCGGGATCAAAAAGTGATAGAGTATATAGAAATGCTGCTTCCTGTTCGGGAAGACGCAACACCATTGCAGAGGAAGAATATACAGAAATTGCGGGATGATATGAAACAGAGATATTTTGACGCACCAGATCTGATGCACACAGAAAAGAGCACCTATCGTTTTATCAATGCGGTATCAGATTTTGCAACACATACAAAACCGTTACGGGAGCGTGCAAATTATAAAGAGAATCTGTTTGCAAAAACAGTAGACGGAAATCCGCTCATTGACCGTGCGTATCAAATGGTATTGGCAGCAGCATAAGTTTTTACAAGGGATAGATGGTTCTATCCCTTTATTTTTTAGGAGGGTATTATGAGAGTTTTGGTAAAAACAAAAGGTCTGAGCCATGAAGAATGGCTGAAATATCGTACACAAGGCATTGGAGGTTCAGATGTATCTGTCTTAGCGGGATTGAATCCCTATAAATCTGTCTATCAGCTTTGGCGGGAAAAGACAGGACAGGCTGAACCAGTAGAAACGGATAGTGAATATGCCCATTTCGGAACTGTTTTGGAACCAGTGGTACGGAAAGAGTTTATGAAGCGTACAGGCATCAAAGTGAGAGCCAGAAATATGCTGCTGCAAAGCAGTGAGCACCCATTCATGTTGGCAAATTTGGATGGGGTTATTAAAGAAAAGGATGAAATGGTGATTTTTGAAGCAAAGACAGCTTCTGCCTATAAACAGAAAATTTGGGAGGAAGGCGTTCCTCCGGAATATCTTCTGCAGATACAGCACTATATGGCAGTAACAGGTGCCAGAAAAACATATATTGCGGCGTTGGTAGGCGGCAATCATTTTTATTTTCATGAGGTGTTCAGAGATGAGAAGTTGATCGCACAGATCATTGCCATGGAAGAACATTTTTGGAAAGTGCATGTGATTGGTGGAAAAGAACCCATTCCAGATGGCTCTCAGGCAACAACGATACAAATGAACGAAAGGTTTCCTGTATCTAATGGAAAGCCCGTACAGTTGCCGGAAGAAGCTTTGTCCATTTGCAGTCGATACGATACTTTGTCGGAACAGATCCGAAAACTGGAAGAAGAAAAAGCTGCAGCAGTCAATCAACTGAAAAATTATATGCGAGAGTGCGAAACAGGAATTGTTGGGAACCGCAAAATCACATGGAAGATGGTCTCCAAGAGTTCTGTAGATACCAAACGCTTGAAAGAAGAACAGCCAGAAATTTATGAAGCGTATCTGTCAGAAAGTCAGTATCGGAAATTTACAGTTGCATAAGGAGGATGAAAGCGTATGGAACAGATCCGGCTATTAAAGCCAAGCGAAATCGAATGTAGAATTGGTACCATAGGAGAAAAAGGACTGACATTGCTTCTATATAAAGATGCCAGAGTGGACATGAAGATATTGGATGAGGTATATGGTCCTTTGAATTGGCAGAGAACTCATGTAATGATTGGCAATCATCTGTATTGTAAGGTCAGTGTTTGGGATGAGGCAAAACAACAGTGGATTTCCAAAATGGATGTGGGAACAGAAAGTTATGCGGAAAAGGAGAAAGGACAAGCCAGCGATAGTTTCAAAAGAGCCTGTGTCTCTTTGGGTATTGGAAGAGAATTATATAAAGCTCCTTTTATTTGGGTTCCAGCGGGGAAAACCCATATTCAGAAAAAGGGAGAACGGTATATCACCTATGACAAGTTTCAGGTAAAAGAAATACATTATAATCAAGAAAGAGAAATAGTAGGGCTTCTGATCTGCAATCAGGAAGGAAAACTGATCTATGAAATGCAGGCAGAAATGACAGCGATAGATGTGATCCAGAGAGAATTGCAGCGTACAGGGGTAGCATTGGAAACGGTATTGCAGAGATACGGCTTACATAGTCTGGAAGAGGCACCAGAAGAAGTCCGGCAGAGAATCATCAATAGTCTGAAAAAGACAAAATCAAAGGGATGCGCTGCGTAGAATGAGAATGACGGTTATTTGAGCCGTCATTCTTTTTTTCTGTGAGGAAGATATAGTATAATGCTGAATATAAGGAGGGGATTAGAGTGGAAGAAAACACAGGAACAATCACTTTGGCTGAATGGGCAAAGGAATATCATAAGAAGCAACAGCAGCAAGCCCAAAAGACAGAATCCAAAGGAAAGAAAATCCCAAAGTATACAACAAGATTTAAGTTTGATTTGTACGAAAAAGTAATGGTACGTTTAGGTATAATTACAGGACTTCTTATTTATACAAAAAATAGATATTTGCAGAGTAGTTTGCATCCGGATTTACTTGAGGATAACTGGGAAGAAAAGGTTGCAAAAAGACGAGAACATGAAGATAAAGAAATTTCACAAGCTTTGGAAACAGCCAGTTTGGAACTAGTGCAGATAGGGGAAGAAAAAGAAATTGTGACAAACTTCCTTCGTCTGAGTCATAGAATGCAGTGTAAGATAAAGAGGTGTTTAAACTTAATTTATAAGAAGGACATTGCAGATGAGGAAAAAATCATAGATGAATTGACTGTGATAGGAGAGGAGAATCCATATTGGCAAAACATATTGGAAACAATCGGGAAACAGTTGCAAGATACAGATTCTAATGTAAACAAAAAAGGAAAACGGCTAGTGAAGGCAATTTGTTCTCCGGATAAAAAACTGGAAGAGAAGTTTGGTCAGAAAGAATATTGGGTAGAGCAATACAACAAAAAATATGGAAAAATAGTAGATAGCTGGTATGATATGCCCTTGGGATATAAAACAATCGATTGTTTTATACCAGAAGAAACAGCATTTTTTGAATATATTCTGGAGCAAATGCCATCTGTGATTGAGTTGGACGGAAAAAAGAAAAAGCTTTTCAAACTGTTGAGAGCAGGCTATTGGGAAGTACTGGATTTAGAAGTTAGGAAGAATGTTCTTCTGATGCTGAATCGTATTTTGTGCTTAGAAAAAGAAAGTGCCACAAAGTTAATTTTGACACATACAGGAGATGAAGAATTTAATTTAGAAGAAGTAATTTTTAAGCTCATACACCCTGAACATTATAGGATAAAAAAATATTTGGAAGAAATTGAAATGATGGCAAAGTCCATCAGAAAGATGGATTGGGATAAAACTATTTCATTAGCATATTTGGAAAAGTCTATTCTTAAGATCAATCAACAAGTGACAGATCTTTACAATCAGTGCTTTCCACCTATGGATGAGGAGGAATTTGATCAACAGATGGAATTTTTTGCACAAGAATTTTTCGAAGAATTAGAAAAAAAGAAGAATCAGGATAGAGAACACATGGGATGAACTTTCGTCCCATGTGTTTTTGTTATATGGAGAACGGTCATTCTATACAGGTGTAACGGGCTTAACGGGCTAAAGCTTTTTTTATTTTTGTCATGATAGTTCTTACAGAACTGGTGTATACTTTTTTCTTTTTGATAAAAAAGAGTGAAAAAGTATGTGAAGCCCGTTACAGAGTAAAAATCTTAAATTTCAAATTCGATAATGTGGGATGTAATAACGATATATATGATGATTACATCCCATTATCATTTTGTAATGTCTTTGGATTATGATATCTGTGAAGGATGCGCAACTTCAAAATCTATAGAAAGGAAGATCCTTCCGAGTGTACACAAAACGCCATGGCATCGGTTGGACGAAAATGATCATGTCGAAAAAAAGCAAAAAAAGGACTTGGAGTCTGCTAGAAGGACTAGAAGAATTAGATTTTTGCGAGGAGAAAACAGTGGGCAGGGAGGCAGAAGAAGAAAGTCAAGAGTTGTCAATTTTCACACCTCCCGATGATGAAGAAGACGATATTGCAGAGGATTCTTCCG
>OGEZ01000804.1_pt1 | contig 21284 bp, 18 predicted proteins | sample 1570831 | NCBI WGS metagenome assembly OGEZ01 (sample SAMEA2582059, study PRJEB24529) | metagenome | biome: Human gut stool | place: China | collected 2011
GGACAGAAATTCTGATTGACATTGGAAATACTGGGTATCCAAATAAAAATCGTCACTGATTTGAAAAATTTCATACTGTACAGGAGCCAGAAATGAGGTGTAGTAGGAAAAATAGCTGCTATCCGACAGATTTTTATGGCTTCCAAAAGCGGCAGGAGAGAGCGTAGGGAGCTCTGTGCTGTTCTGCGCGGACAGGGGAATGCGTTCGTTCCAGTTTTGTATCCAAAAAGGAGACAGAAGGAGCAGAAAGAGGAAAACTTCTGCGGTGATGCGGCAGCATGTCCGAAGGAGCAGTTTTCTTTTTGCTTTGTGGAAATCCTCTGTTTCGGTCACGTCTGTTTCCTCAAAGATCTGCTTTTTCAGTTTTTGCAGCTGTCGAATTTCCTTCGTTGTATCAAGAAAATAAAAAAACAGAAGCAGGACAAAAGCTGAGATCAAAGCGGAATGGTGCAGCCAGTAAAGCCAGTTGCCGGCGGAAATATGTAAAAGCAGCCATAGGGGGAAAAGGCAGAATACAAGGAGCGCCCTCCGCAGGCATTTTTTCTGAAGTTTCCCAAGGGTCTCCATTTGCAATTCCGCATCTGTGTGGAGCTCCGGCAGAGAAAAATCATCGGTGCCATAGACCACCAGATGTTCCGAACGGTTGTCGATGTATTTCCAGCCAAATTCTTCGTAAAGTTGCTGCCGTTCCCGACTGGGGTCCCAGCAGCGGTCTGGGTCTGCGTCTACCCGATAGCGCATAGGTTTTGGGGTGCCTTTTTCAAATTTGGCAAAGGCACGGCGGCAGGAAACCAGAAACAGTCCTTCTTTTTCTGCCAGTTCTTCCAGCCAGGCTTCAAAAATTTTTATTTCATATGGGGCACAAGGAATCAAACGGCGAATATAGGCCATGTTATGCCCTCCTTTCTTATAAAGGCGTGTATGTTTGTGTAAAGAGTTTCGCAAAATCTTCCACATGGTCTTTCAGGGAAGCATCACCAGCGTAATGGACTATCAGCACCCGGTTGTCCTGCCGCAGAAGAAGAATCTGCGCATTGCCAAGGATATTTCCATAATAGGCTTCCGAAAAACCAGACAGGGAAAGGGATTCTTTTTTCATTTTGTAGCCTGATATGCCGGGGATATCTGCATAGAGATTTGCCAGATCCATGCCGACGATTTTTGCCAGAAAAGAATTTGCCATTTCCCCGTAATAAGAAGTCATAGATGTGGCAACGGCTGGCATGTTGGGGTCAGTGTGATAAGCCGTCTGACTGATCTGGAATGTGGCAGGTGCAAGAACGTTCGAGCGGCTGCGTACATAATTGGAGTCGCTATTCTTACTGCCAATGGTAATAGGGTCGTAGGGGGTCTGCACCCAATCGGAAGAAATGCCCATTTCCGCCAAAGGTACATAGGGCAGGGGTTCTTCCACAGTGGTCAGGGATTGGGTGATTTGGTCGTTTTCATCCCATTCCATCAGTTTGTCGTTGAAAGGCAGCAGGAACAAAACCAACAGCACCAGTGTAATGGTCTGTAAAGAAAAGATGCGCAGATATCCTTTGTGGTGACTGAGGGGGGTTCCCTGAGAAAGATTTCTGTAAATCTTCCAAAGCCGCAGGACAGACCAGAGAACCAAAACAGCAAATGCCAACAGTGTCAACAGAACAAAAGCAGAAAAACGGGGACACTCCAATAAAAATGCTGGATGATACAGGGGGATTCCCAGAAAGATTGCCAGCAAGGCGAGGGAAGCTAATCCAAATATGCTGAAATTCCGGCACATCCGTTTGTAGCCTTTTGCCTGTACCAGCGGGTCACAATGGATTTCCGGTGTATCGGGATTTTCCGCAACGAATATGAAGAAGAAATGGGAAAAAGGTGTGAGATATTTCCAGCCAAATTCTTCGTAAAATTGTACCATTTCCGCAGAAGGTGTCCGCACTGTATCGGGAATGGGTTCCAGACGATAGCGAACGGAGGCAGGAGTGCCTTTTTCAAATTGACAGAAAGACAGAAAATAGCCTACTTTTTTCAGGAACCAACCTTTTTTTGCCATGTCCTCCAGAAAGGTTTCCATGGCATCAGGGAAGGAAACTGGCAGGAAAGTTGGTAAATACAAACGATGTTTCATAGAAAGCCCCTCCTTTTGTTTACAGCTCCGTGTGTGCTTCCTCCTCCGCATCCAGCAGACAGCGGCGGAGCCGTTCCACTTCCTCGGCGTAGATGCGCCGTCCCCGCTCCGTGATGCGGTAGGTGCGTTTTCGTCCTCGGATTTCCGTTTCCTCCAAAAGACCTTCAGACTGGAATTTCGCCAGTATGGTGTAGAGAGTACCAGGCCCCATCTGGATACGCCCTTTTGTTTTCTGGTCGATGAAAGCAGCAACGTCGGTGCCGCACATATCTGTTTTCAAAAATGCCATCAAGACATAGAACATGGTTTCTGTTAAGATTTCCAGTGATTTTTTTGCCAAAGCCATCACTTCCTTTGTAAAACATATGAATATCGTGTATCGATATCGTCTATCGACATTATAACATGATGGACATTTGAACGTCAATGGAGAACGGATGGATAAAAATATTGTTTTCGGGAAGTGATTTTCTATTTTTTATCGTACTATAAGAGAAGGCTGTTTCAGAAAGGAGGGTGCAGATTGCAGGAAAAGAAAATCGTGGATGCCATCAAGGCTGGAGATGAACAGGTCATGCAGAAGGTCATCTGCCGTTATAGTCGGCTATTGTGGTCTATTGTGGGAGCGGTGCTCAGTCAGGTGGGGACCACTGAAGATATGGAGGAATGTGTGGCGGATGTATTCATTGATTTGTGGGAACATCCCCAGAAATATGATGAAAGCCGCGGCAGTCTGAAAGCATGGTTGTCTGTCATTGCCAGAAACAAAGCCATTGACCGCTATCGCCAGAAAACAAAGATACAGACTATTCCTTTCGAGGAACCCATGTTGGTGGAGAAAATGGGCATAGAAAAGGAAACGGACAAAAGCGAAGGACTTCAAGGAGCTTTGGCAGAGCTGACGGAAGAAGAACGGGAAATCCTGCTGCGGCGTTATGTCTATCAGCAAAAGCCGAAAGAAATGGCAGTGGCATTGGGGTTGTCTGTGAAACAAGTGGAAAATCGGCTTTACCGCATTAAGGCGAAGATGCGGAAACAAATGGAACAGGAGGGATGAAGATGCAGAAATTCCAGCAGGAAAATCTGGAACATATTCAGGAGATATTTTCCCAAAAAACAGGGGTGCATTTTCCGGCACAGAAAAAACCGCAGATAAGATTGCGCAAGGCAGTGGTTTTGGCCGCGGCACTTCTCTGTTTTTTGATGGTGACAGGCTTTGCAGTGGTGAAATTTTCTTCTTTAAAGGGGGATGAGGTACAGTTACAGGGGACATATGAAGGGAACGGTATTGTTTCTGTGTGGGTGGAAAATGAATCGGATCGGGATCTTTCTTTCCAGCCAGATCTGCGGCTCATACAGTATAAAGCGGGTGTGGAAATTTCGCAAAAAGACGGCGGACAGGTTATCTTTCATCATACAGACTTCGCCGCTCATTCTCAGGGTACTATGACCATAGACCTGTCAGAAGCTTATGATCTGGCGCAGTTGGAAGAGCCTTTGGAAAACGATTGGTATGAATTGATATTGACCAATAACGGTTTTGCTTTCGGTCAGGACTGGAAATGCAGTGTGGATTTTTCTGATACGCCTGTTGTGGGGGGAACAGTGGAATATCCAGAGGCGGAAGCGGATTTACAGGTGAAAGAAGCGGAAGAAAGTCTGGCATTTTATTTCCAGAAGTCTGCCCAGGAAAAATACCAGCGGACAGCGTTAGAAGAAGCCTATCAGCAGGCTTATGAAAATCTGCCGGAATTCCGAAAAGGGCAAGTTGTGTCGGCAGTATCGCCAGTGTTGCCGGGAAATCGTATCCAGAGTGAAATGTGTTTGACGGTGCAGGACCCGCCGGAAGGAGTCATTTGGGATGAAACGATTTCTCCTGAGAAACAGTATGAACTGATGGGACTGAACTGGAGCACTTACGACAGCTTCGGCAGACTCATTGGCGCGAAAGGAGCATATGCCATGGTACTGTCTGTGCAGGTGCCTTTGCAAGATTATGCCGATGGCGCGAGAGAATTGTCGCTGTTTTATGTCATGGTTTACGACAGGGAAGAAACCCAAAAGGATGCTGGCTGTGCTTTCATCCACGGGCAGATCGTATCTTTTGAAGATTTGGAAGCAAGAAAAGTATTTGCAGATGAAAAATATGTGGCTTATGATGTAAGCGACTATGTCTATGGAGATTGGGAAAGTTATTTGCAGGCATTTTTCCGGCAGAATCCTGATGTTGTCCAAAATGCGCAGACCCTGGAGCGAATACAGAACTTCTATACATATTATCAAGACCATCTGCAAGAATCCGTATTATATTTGCAGGATGCACAGCAAAAATAAAAAAATAGGAAGGTACAAAACAAAAGTTTTGTACCTTCCTGTCATGTTTGGATGCTGTATGAAAAAGTTTACGCTTCTTCTTCTGCCTTTTTGCAGGCAGCACATTTTCCGTAAAGAATCAACTGTTCACAGGCCACTTCAAAATCCAGTGGTTTGGAAAGTTTTTTGTGGAGGTCTGTCAATTCATCATTATATAAGTCTGAAACGCAGCCACAAACGGTGCAGACGGTATGAGGATGGCAGTGAACCTGCGCGTCATAGCGGGCGCTTCCTTCCCCCACGTTCAATTCCTGTACCAGTCCAAGGTGCTTGAAAAAGTCCAGAGTTTTATATACGGTAGCCAAGCTCATGGTAGGATTGGTGGCTTCCAATGTGCGGTAAATGGTTTCCGCATTGGGATGTTCTGTCGAATGCAGCAGCATATTATAGACAGCGATTCTCTGGGGTGTTACCTTGAGCCCTTTTTCACGCAGCACTTGTGCTGTTTCTTTCATAGGCAACCCTCCTAACTAATAATTATTCTTATATAATAATAAAGGATAAAAAGGAATCCGTCAAGTACCAGAAAGTGGAAATATTGAACAAAATTTCTTTTTATGCTAAAATAAGAGAAAATTTCCACGGAAAAGAGGGTAAAACGTGCATATTGTGTTATTAGAACCGGAAATCCCCCAGAATGCGGGCAACATTGCCAGAACATGCGCTGTGACCAATACGGTGCTGCATCTGATTAAGCCCTTGGGATTTTCTGTAGAGGATAAATATTTGAAACGGGCAGGGCTGGATTACTGGAAACTGCTGGATATTCGGTATTATGAGAATTTTCAGGATTTTCTGGACAAAAATCCCAATGCAAAAATCTGGATGGCGACCACAAAGGCGAAACATGTTTATTCCGATGTGACTTTTGGGGAAAATGACTATCTGATGTTTGGGAAGGAAAGCGCAGGCATCCCGGAGGAAATCCTGCTGCAATACCCGGATACAGCCATCCGCATTCCCATGCTGGAAGCGGCAAGAAGTCTGAATCTGTCCAATTCCGTAGCCATCATCATTTATGAAGCACTGCGTCAGCAGGGATTTCCTGGCATGCTCCAGGAAGGGGAACTGCACCGCCACACATGGGCGGAAGCGAAGCCAAAAGAATAAATTTCAGAAGAAACCAAAGAAAGCTGAAATCCTTGTAGTATAAAGAATTTCAGCTTTCTTTTTTCGTATTTTGAGCAAAAGAAAAACAGAGAGAAACTTGCGTTTCTCTCTGTTTGTTTTTTGTGTAGGCAATGCCATATTCAAATGGCTGATGTTGCAGTCGAATTATTTGTGACCTGCAGCTTTGTAAGCTTCGATACCTTTGCCCAGCAGTTCGATACCTCTAGCCATATCGTCTGCGTTCAGGATGTAAGCGATACGCAGTTCGTTTTTGCCCAGACCGGGTGTAGCGTAGAAGCCTTCAGCAGGAGCATACATAACTGTTTCGTTGTTTTCTCTGAATTCTTTCAGCAGGAACAGCAGCAGATCTTCTGCGTTTTCAACGGGCAGTTTGCATGTGATGTAGAAAGCACCGCCGGGTTTTTCGCAAACAACGCCGGGGATTTTCTTCAGAGCGTCGAATGTAACGTCTCTTCTGTGTTCATATTCAGCTCTTACATCGTTGAAGAAGTCAGCAGGCAGTTTGTACATTGCTGTAGCGCCAACCATGTCCAGTGTAGGTACGCACAGACGACCCATAGCAATCTTGAATACCTGAGCCATGTATTCTTTGTTTTTACATACCATGCAGCCGATACGAGCGCCGCAAGCGGAGAATCTCTTGGAAACGGAGTCGATGATGATAACTCTGTCTTCGATGTCAGGGATCTGACCGAAGGATGTCATTTCTCTGCCGTCATAAGCGAATTCTCTGTAAACTTCGTCAGCCAGGATCCACAGATCATGTTCTTTTGCGAAGTCAGCGATAACTCTCATGTCTTCTCTGGACAGGATGCAGCCTGTAGGGTTACCAGGGTTAACGATGGAGATCATTTTTGTTTTGTCTGTTACAACAGCTTCCAGTCTTTCTCTGATAGCGTATTTGTAACCTTCTTCAGCGTATGTTGTAACGGGTTTTACAACACCGTCAGCAGCCTGAATGAATGTCAGGTAGTTTGTGTAGTAAGGTTCAGCAACGATAACTTCATCGCCGGGGTTGATGATGGACAGGAAAGCCAGTGTCAGTGCTTCGGAACCGCCGCTTGTGATCAGAACGTCGTTTCTTTCCAGATTCATGTTGAATCTCTTGAAGTAATCAACGATAGCGTCCTGCAGTTCAGGCAGACCCCAGGAACCAGCGTAAGCCAGTACTTTCTGGTCAAAGCCTTTTACTGCTTCCCAGAATACGGAAGGTGTTTCGATATCGGGCTGACCGATGTTCAGGTGGTAAATTTTTACGCCTTCTGCTGTTGCAGCGTCAGCCAGAGGGTTGAATTTTCTAATAGGGGAGTTCTGCATTGCCTGCACTCTGTCGGAAATTCTCATGTCTTTCACTTCTCCTTTTTATTGATATTTTTTACAATAAATCATTTCTTTGCCTGTAAGAAAGCGAATTCCTTTCAGTGAGTGAACAAAAGTTCATCATCTGTCCATTTTCACGATAGAAAGGACTTGGTTTCGCTTCTGCTTGCAATAATAGTATATCACTTTTGGCGGGAAAAGCAAGTAGCACTGTGAAAATTTCTACAAAGTGGGGGAAGTTTGTGTATTATTTCGTATACTTTTGGCAAGAAAACGATATGGATGATATTTTTTATTAAGTTTACACCATAAGTGATGAAAAGCAGTTCATCAAATATGGAAATATTGTTGAGGAAAGAAAAGCTGTTTTACTGTTGATTTTTTCTGAATACGGCAATATGGCAGGAAGGACATTTTTGAATGCAAAACTATAAAAAGGGGCAGAAAAACCAGCGGGAGCAGGGAGAAACAGGACTTTTCCTGCATTTTCTCCAAATGGAGAGCCTGTAAAAAGCAAAAAAGATCGTATATTTTTTGTCAAATAAAAAGTATGAAAAAACGAACAATCAATATTTTGCGTGCAAAAAAACGGGAAAACATCAAAGTGCAAAGGCGGTGTTCCAAGGAGAGAAAAAAAGGGGAAATTCTGAAAAAAATGGGAAGGAAGGCAAAGAAAAACAGAACAGACAAGAGAAGAAAAAGCCGCTCTTGTCTGTTCTGCTGTCAGTACATAAAATTGTTATCTTTTTTGCAATGTTAATTTTCTGCTGTTGTTTCTTCCGGATTGGGTTGTGCTTCCGGCAGTGATGCCCGAGCAAAACGTATCTGCGCTTTGAACAGATCGCCGTCAATGGAAAGGAAGAACTTGCCTTTTTGCAGTTCCACCAGAGAACGGGCAATGTTCAGCCCCAGACCACTGCCTTCTGTAGAACGGGAGCTGTCCCCACGGACAAAACGTTCCATCAGTTCGTCAGGGTCGATGTTCAGCTGATCCCGAGAGATGTTTTTCACCGTGATAAATACCAGATCCGCATTTTGTTTGATCTGTATATAAACGCGGGTATTGGGCTGGGAATATTTGCAGGCGTTACTCAGCAGATTGCTCAGCACACGCCACATGAGGTTGCCGTCCACCAGACCGTAAACGATTTCGTTTTCCGGTGCGTTGATAACAGCTTCCAGCTGGGAGGCCGCCAGTTTTTCTTCATATTCTCCCACAGCCTGCTGTACCAGTTCCACAATGTCTGTGCATGCCAGAGAACAGTGGATGTTGCCAGTGGATGCTTTGGATGCTTCCACCAAGTCTTCTGTCAGTTTTTTCAGACGGCGGGACTGGCGATCCAGTACTTCGATATAAACGGAAGCCTGTCCGGTCAGTTCTTCTTTTTTCAACAGATCCACATAGTTGATGATGGATGTCAGTGGTGTTTTGATGTCGTGGGATACGTTGGTGATGAGCTCTGTCCGCAGACGTTCGCTTTTCATTTTCTGATTCAGGGCAATGGCAATGCCTTCGGAAATATTGTTCAAATCTTCCCCATGCTGGCGGAAGGAGCGGAACATACGCTTAGTATCTACCTTATATTCCAGATTGCCGGCGGAAAGCTGTTTGCTGGCCCGGCTCAGTTTCTGCCACTGTGCCGCAATGGAACAGAATACAATGAGCAGAACGAAATTCAGTATCATCACAACGCCAGCCGCATAGGTGCTGGTAAGATAGATGGAGGATACCACCAGCCAGCCGACTGCAACCTTCCATGTGCTGGGCAAAGCGTGAATAGCGTCACCGATGGTGCTGAGAATGGCTTTGCATACCTGCCAGAGGAATTTCACTACATAATACGAAAGGGCACTCCGCCACCAGCCGCCTTTTTTCAGACGGGTGGACATGGTCATAATCAATGCCAGCAACAGGGCTTCCAGTATGAAAAATCCGAAAAAGATGGACATCATACGGGTAACATCCAGATTGCCGTAATAAGCGCCGCCGGAAAGGATGCCCATGGTCAGGGACATGATGCCAAACCACAGGAGCAGGTAAATATCCAGAGGGATACGATCCTGTACGTTTAGGATGATTTCTTCGCTTTCCCCTCGATGACCTGCGGCACAAAGCAGGTAAATGAAGGATGCCGCCAGTATAAACAGACTCACGAGAGCAATGAGGAACAGCCAGTAACCCAATGACATGGTCAGATTATAGAGTCGATAGCTGAGCCAGTAGTTATCCGGTGCGGAAAGAGGGTCTGCCACATAGCCAACAACGGTATAAGCAACGGCATTATCAAAATAAGTATATTCGCCGTTGATATCCCGCGCATCATTGTAATAGAAGGAATAAGATGTGGTCAGACCGATTTTTTCCGGCAATTCGCTCTTTATAACCAGATTGCCATTGTAGTCATACAGCTCAAAGGCAAAGTTGGTTTTGCCGTTGGAAAAGATGCTGGCAATTTCTTCTGGTTCCGCGCCATCTATATACCAGCGCACCACGTTATCGGAATAACTGTAGGTGGTGTTTTCGCACCAAGGCGTATCATAATAGGATTTTTTCTGGTCGCTGAAAATGCCGCTTTCTCCGGCGAACAATATCCCGACAATGCTGAAAAAGGCCGTTATGCCTGTGATCATCACCAGAAAGATGCATGTCACTTTGATTCCCAGATTGTGGGTCACTTTTGTCATTCCTTCGCCTCCTTCTCCATTTTATAGCCCAAGCCCCAAACCACTTTCAGGTAACGGGGTTCGGAGGGGTTGATTTCGATTTTTTCACGAAGGTGACGAATATGAACGGCTACTACACTGCCGGAGCCATAAGCGTCCTCGTTCCAGATCTGTTCATAAATCTGATTGGAGGAAAATACCCGTCCGGGGTTTTCCATGAGCAGTTTCAGGATGTTGTATTCACTGGGTGTTAGGGAAACAGGTTCTCCATCCACGGTAACGGTCTTGGAATCGTCATCCAAGTCAATGCCGCCGATGACCAGATGGGAAGCTTTTTTTGCCATGCCGCCCAAAGAAGTGTAACGGCGCAGATGGGATTTGACCCTTGCCAAAACCTCAATGGGATTGAAGGGCTTTGTGATGTAGTCATCAGCGCCGATATTCAGCCCAAGGATTTTGTCACTGTCCTCACTTTTCGCTGTCAGCAGAATGATGGGGATGTTGTACTGTTCCCGCAGTTTTGCTGTGGCGGAAATGCCGTCCATCTGTGGCATCATCACATCCATGAGCACCAGATGGATGTCGTTGTGGGCAACCACGTCCAATGCTTCTTTTCCCGTAAAAGCAGTGAAAATTTTATAATTTTCCGTAGAAAGGTAAATGGACAAAGCGGACACAATGTCCTTTTCGTCGTCACAAATCAAGATATTATACATGGTTCATACACCTCCAAAGTTCTGCTTTTATTGTATCAATATTCCCTTTAAGAAAACAGGGAAAAAATCTTTAAGATTGCTTTAAGATTAGAGGAGGATTCCTCTTTGTATGCCTATTCTACCACATGACAAAGTGAAAAGGTAGGATTTTGCGCAGGGATTTTTTACAAAAAAGGAAGCGGTCAGAAACGGAATAAAATATTGAACAAATAAAAAAAGCTGGAGTCCTTTTTCAAGGATTCCAGCCATATTTCTTTTCTTAATGAAGCAGTGCTAAAGGTCTGTCTGTCATATTTGGATTATTCATAGTCTTTCGGGTTCTGGTAAATACCATTGAGCTGAATTTCATAGTGGCAGTGAACACCAGTGGACATGCCTGTGGAACCAGTCATAGCGATGACATCGCCTTTTTTCACAGTGTCGCCAACTTCTACCAGATTTTCGGAGTTATGAGCATACAGTGTGGTGAAACCGTTGCCGTGGTCAATTTTTACGTAATAACCGTACTCATCATGGTAAGTCGCTTCTACAACAGTACCTGCTGCTGTTGCGCTGATGGGTACAATCTGGCTTCTGGTGGAAAGGTCAACGCCTTTATGCACACGGCCGTCGCTGATAGCAGCATTGCCGTCAGGATTGAATTCTGTGGACATCACATAATCTTCTACAGGATAGCCCATAGGTACGTTGCTGTACTGTGCCAGTGTTTCTGTGACGTTTGTTGCCACATCCACGAAGGAAGCGCCTGTCATATCCAGCATCACATTCATTTTATCCAGCTGCGCGGAAAGAGATGTTGCCTTGTTGTAAGAAGTTGTAACGATGGTGGTGAATGTTTTTTCACCAGACTGAGATGTACTGCCGTTTTCCAGAATGGAAAGGCATGCAGTGGAAAGATCTGTTTCTGCGGAAGCAGTGTCGTTGCTTGCAGTAGCTTCTTCTGTACTTTCGGTAGTTGTGGTGGAAGTGGTGCTGCCGTTCATGTTGTTGATTTCTTCTGCAAGGCTCTGTTTTGTATTTTCCAGTTCAGTCATCTTGTTTTCCAGTTCTTCTGTTTTCATCTGGATTTCGTTGATGTGCTGGGTGTATTCTTCGTTTTCGTTTTCCAGCATTTCTGTGCGCTGGGTCAGTTTGCGGTTTTCTTTTTCCATTTCTGCCAGCTGCTGCTGAGAGTTTGTCAGACGGTTCTGGGTCTGCAGATAAGAAACACCCGCATAAGCGCTGCCGCCCAGTACGATCAATGCTGCCAGAGATGCGGCAATGATATGACCTTTTTTCAGGTGCAGGGTTTTGGAGCCGTTTTTGTGGGACAGATGCAGTGTGAGAAGATGCTTGTCCGCCTTTGCTTCTGCCTGTGTGTTTTCTGCAGATGCAGTGTTTTCTGTATTTTCTGTAAGTTCTGTATTTTCTGTCAGAATGTTTTCTGTATTGTTATCTTTGGAGAAGTTTTCATTTTCTGCCATGAGATCACCTTTCTGTCTTTTTTATCCTGAATTAGTATACTAAATAATCCAAAATTTGTAAACTAAAAGTTACGCATTTTTTACGATTGTTAATAATTTTTTAATAATTTACTGTTTTTTCCATAGAAGATGAGAATTTCCTTTGAAAAATCCCCTTTTCTTGTAACGTTGGAATAACTGTGGTATAATAAAGTACCGGTTTCGGGAAGGGGAATCATGATGAATCTGAATTTCAAAATGATAGAAAAATATGGCAAAGACGGTCTTTTTTTCTGGAAAATGCTGCGCAGAGGATTTTCTGTTGGAAAAAGGCTGTTTTTTGGCAGAAAACGGAAACAGAAACGGCAGGGAAAACAACGGCAGAAAAAGCGGCTGGTTGCGGACGTGCCTGTTTTTTTGTGTCGGTCTGTCAATAGTCCGACAATGCAAAGAATGAAACGGCTGGGGCGGACAGTGTTGGCTGTCAAAAACAGATATTTTTAATTGAAGGAGGTTCCTGAAATATGGACGAAGAAAAGAAGGATCTTTCCCTGACGGAGGATCAGGCACAGCAGATGCCCGCGGAAACAAAGGCCGCGGAAGAAGTGCAGAGCGCAGAAGAAGCGGCACAGACAACAGAAGATGTAAAGGAAGAAACAGCCGCTGAAGAAACAGTGGAAGAAACAGCGACAGAAGAAACGATAACAGAAGAAACAGCAGAACCAGAAGAAGAACCGGCAGAAGAACCGGCAGAAGAACCGGCTGCGGAACCTGCGGCAGAGGAAGCACCTGTGCAGACAGCGGCTCCTGCAAAATCCGGCAGCAACATCGTCGGCATCATTATCGGCCTGCTGGTGTTCATCGGTGTTCTGGCACTGTGCTGGAAAATGGTGGGCCCTGTTGGTGAAGTCCATGCAGACAAAGGCATTGCCTATGCAAAGGACAACAACCTGTATATCTATGACTTGGAAAACGACGCTTATGTGGCAGCAGAAGGCATTTCTGCCGGCGGTCAGTACAACCAGTACTATTCCGCATGGGGTACCACATTCAATGAAGACGGCAGCGGTCTGTATTACAGCACCAATGTGCGGGAAGATGGCACCTTTGACCTGTATTACAAAGGCGTTGGCGCAGACAGCGAAGGCACTCTGGTGAGCGAAGCTGTAGCGGACTATATGCCCACAAAAGACGGCGCAGCAGCTATCTTTGTAAAAACAACAGCAGACGGCGCAGCTGATCTGTATCAGTTTGTAAATGGCACATCCAAACTGGTGGAATCCAATATTCTGGCAGAAAGCGGCTCTTATGCCATCAGCAATGACGGCAGCTTTGTGATGTACCGCAAGAGTGGTGACAACGGCACAGCCCTTTACGCAAAAGGCACAGCCGAAGGCGAAGAAGCTGTATGCCTCCATGAAAATGCAGCAACAGCCATGATGACCAGCGATACAGACGAAATCTACTTCGCAGGGGCAGAAGGCGAAGGCTATGCGGCATTCGTGTATGCTTTCGGTGCAGAACCTGTGAAAATCATGGATGAAGTGACTTATCTGGAAGTAATGCCCAATGGCAAAGATGTACTGCTCATGGGCCCCAGTGAAGGTCTGGTAACATATGAATCTATCATTGAAGACGATCTGGAAGAAAGCGATGCACTGCTGACAGAAGCAGACGGCGACGCTTATCAGGAAAAACTGCAGAGAGATGCCATCCGTACAGCTATGGAAAGCGGCGAAGGCATTGAACCTGTACTCCAGAAAGTATATATGTACAGCAACGGCAAACTGACAGAAGTGGCTTCTGACACCATCTCTGCCGTATCCTTGGACAATGACAGACCTTATGCTGTATGCTACGCAGCAGGCGATATGGAAAAAATGCCTATTTCCCAGCTGGGAAGTCTGGAAGATGCAGAACAGGGTTATTATATGAGCCTGATGTATACAGAACCAAAGATTCTGGTAGTGAACGCTACTGGCGGCAGCTGGCAGCTTTCCGGCAGCAACATTTCTCCTGCCAATGTATTCCTTTCTGACGACGGCACCATGGTAGGCTATTATGAAACAGACACCATGACCGGCGCAACAACACTGAATGTTGGCAAACTGGGCGCAGAACCTTCTTTCACTATGGAAAATGTGGAAGTGGCAGACTTCCTTGGCACCACGCATGATGTGGGTTACTTCAAGGATTATGAAAACGGTCTGGGTACCATGGGTATCTGGAACGGCGGCGACCCTACAGAAGTGGAAAGCGTTGGCGGCGTACACTTTGCTGCGGATGGCGATGCGGTATACTACATCAACAACATCGACCAGCAGAACGGCAACGGTGATCTGCATGTGATTGCAAAAGGCGAAGATACACTCATCGACACCGGCGTTTACAGCATGCAGTACAAATACAACGGCAAACTGGCTTATCTGAAAAACTACGACTATACAGCCAATAAAGGCGATCTGTACTACTACGATGGCAACGAATCCAAAGAAATCGACACAGGTATTACAGCCATCTTCATGTACTAAAGAGAAACTGGGGGGCTATTATGGAAAAAATCTGGGAAACCCACAGCCCGGCGGAAACGGCGGCTCTGGGAGAAGAAATGGGTAAAAACGCCCAAAGGGGACAGATCTTTTGCCTGACAGGGGATCTGGGCACCGGAAAAACCGTGTTTACCAAAGGCTTTGCGGCAGGGCTTGGAGTGACGGATCACGTCACCAGCCCTACCTTTACCATTGTCAATGAATACCATGACGGACGCCTGCCTTTTTACCATTTTGATGTGTACCGTCTTTCCTGTGAGGAGGAAATGGACGACATTGGCTACGAAGAATACTTTTTCGGCGACGGTGTCTGCCTTGTGGAATGGGCAGAACTGTTTCCCGACCTGATTCCAAAGGAAGCCATCTGGCTGACAGTGGAAAAGGATTTTGCAAAAGGTGAGGACTATCGCAGAATTACCCTGCGGCAGGAGGTGGAACCATGAAAATACTGGCAATCGATACATCAGGACAGACTGCAAGTGCTGCCCTCATCGAAGATGAAAAACTCATTGGGGAATTTACCCAGAATGATAAACTGACACATAGCCAGACCATTCTGCCTATGGTGGCAGAAATCTGCGAAAAAACAAATACAGACCCGAAAGATGTGGATTATATTGCCTGCGCTGTGGGCCCCGGCTCTTTCACAGGGCTGCGCATCGGCGCTGCAACGGCAAAAGGTCTTTGTCTGGGACTGAACAAGCCCCTTCTGGCCGTTCCCACTTTGGATGCTCTGGCATATCATATGTTTATGACAGATGCTATCGTCTGCCCCATTATGGACGCCAGACGGCAGCAGGTCTATGCTTGCTTTTATGAATGGCAGGGAGAAAAAATGGTGCCCCTGACAGAATATATGGCAGAAGGCATTGATGTTATCATTGACAAAGCACTTTCTTTTCAGCGGGATGTGATTTTCCTCGGGGATGGCGTTCCCGTGCATAAAGAAAAACTGGCGAAAAATGCCAGCTTCCACTTTGCACCTGCCCACTGTGCTTTGCAGCGTGCGGCAGCAGTAGCGGCTTACGGCAAAGTCATGGCAGAAGAAGGCAAAGCCATTTCCGGCAACGAACTGGAACTGATTTATCTGCGGAAATCTCAGGCAGAGCGGGAAAGAGAAGAACGTCTGAAAAAGGAGGCAGCGGAACATGTTTGAAATTATCCCCATGACAGTGGAGCATATTGACGGCGTGTTGGCTGTGGAAGAAGCGACCTTTTCTATCCCTTGGACACGGAAAGACTTTGAACGGGAAATGACGGAAAACAACCTTGCCATTTATTATGTGGCAGTGGCAGATGGGAAAATCGTGGGCTACGCAGGTATGTGGCATGTCATCACCGAAGGTCATATCACCAATGTGGCAGTGCTGGAAGATTACCGGAAACAGGGCATTGGTGACGCCCTTATGGAACAGCTGGAACAGGTTGCCATGGAAAAAGAAATGATTGGCATTACCCTGGAGGTGCGTATCAGCAACGCCCCTGCCCAGCATTTGTACCATAAACATGGTTACCGTGCCGAAGGTCTGCGGAAGAATTATTACCCCGACACCCACGAGGACGCAGTCATTATGTGGAAATATACGCCTTTTTATGAAGGGCAGGAAGATTGATTTTTGAGATGCCGAAGAACCCTTTTCTTCGGCATTTTTTGCAAGGAGGCGAAAGGATATGCAACGCGAACTTTCTTATACAGAGCTGAAAAACGGCTGTTCTGCCGATGATTTCTCTTTCCGTTCCACAGCGGAATTGGAACCACTGGAAGGCATCATTGGACAGGACAGAGCTGTCAAAGCCTTTGACTTTGGGCTTCATGTGAAGATCAAAGGCTATAACATCTATATGTCAGGGCCTTCCGGCACAGGGAAAACCACCTATGCCAAAGCCAGCACAGAACGTCTGGCAGCAACGGAAGAAGTGCCTTTGGACTGGTGCTATGTTTATAACTTCCAGAACCCCAGAAGCCCGCTGGCGCTGTCTTTTCCAGCAGGGGAAGGCAGAAAATTCCGGGATGATATGAATGAACTGGTGCAGCTGTTCCAGACGGAATTGCAGAAAGTATTCCGCACAGAGGACTACGAAAAGCAGAAAACAGAACTGCTTCGTGGTTTTGACGAAAAACGGGATGCCCTCATGGATCAGATGAGCAAGGAAGCGGCGGAAAATGATTTTCAGGTAAAGACCACCAATTCCGGCATTTACTTTATGCCTGTGGTGGATGGGAAACCTGTTGGCGAGGAAGAATATGACGACCTTGCGGAAGACGTGAAAGATGTCATTGAGAAAAATTCCCAGATTGTACAGGAAAAAGCTTCTGCCATTATGCGGGATATTCGGGAATTGGATAAGGAATCCAAACGGTGCGTAGACCAGCTGGATTATAAGGTGGGGATGTTTGCCATTGGCCATCATGTGAGCGCTGTTCAGGAAAAATATGAACAGAACGAGAAAGCAGTGGCATATATCAATGCCGTGAAAGAAGATGTACTGGAAAATATCAGCCAGTTCTTTGAGGACGAGGACGACGGGGAAGAAGGTCTGGCATCTCTGCTGCCTATGCTTTCCAAAAAACAGCCGGAAGATGTGACACTGAAATATAAAGTAAACCTTATCGTGGACAACAGCGAAACCAAAGGCGCACCTGTGGTGACTACATTCAATCCCACTTATTACAATCTGGTGGGGGAAGTGGAATACGATAGCGAATTCGGTAACCTGACTACAGACTTTATGAAAATCAAAAGTGGTTTGTTCCATAAGGCAAACGGCGGCTATCTCATCGTGCAGGCGCAGGATATTTTGTCCGCTCCTCAGGCGTGGGAAGCTTTGCGCCGTGTCATCAAGACAAAAGAAATCAATATGGATGCCATTCGGGAACAGTTGGGCACAGTGGTTGCGCCGACACTGAAACCGGAACCCATTCCTGCCAATATCAAAATCATTATGATCGGCAGCAGTTATTACTATGAACTGCTCAGCACTTATGATGAGGAGTTTGACAAGTTCTTTAAAATCAGAGCAGATTTCGACTATGAAATGCCTCGCTCACAGGAAAATATGCTGAAGATTGCCCAGTTCATCAAGGGCTTTACCATGCGGGAAAAGACCATGGACTTTGATGTGAGTGCTGTCTGCGCTGTGGTGGAATATTCCTCCCGTTCTGCGGAACGGCAGAACAAGCTGTCCACCCGTTTCAACCATCTGGCGGAAATTCTGGGCGAAGCGGCAGTATGGGCAAAGCTGGACGGTGCGGAAATGGTAACGGCAAAACATGTGCAGAAAACCATTGTGGAAAAAGAAGACCGTCTGCGGCTGTACGAAGAAAAACTGGATGAAATGCTGGAAGAAAACGTCATCATGATTGACGTGGACGGCGCAGAAGTGGGGCAGATCAACGGTCTGGCGGTGCTGGATATGGGCTCTTATGCTTTCGGTAATCCCAGCCGCATCACAGCCACCACTTATGTAGGTAAATCCGGTATTGTCAACATTGAAAAAGAAGCCCGCATGAGTGGTCAGACCCATGACAAAGGGGTACAGATCATTACTGGCTATCTGGGACAGACTTATGCCCAGAAATTCCCTCTTTCTTTGTCCTGCCGCGTCTGCTTCGAGCAGAATTACAACGGCATCGACGGGGACAGCGCTTCCAGTACAGAGCTGTACTGCATCCTGTCCTCTCTGGCAGAACTGCCTATCCGTCAGGACTTGGCGGTGACAGGTTCTGTGAACCAGAAAGGGGAAATTCAGGCCATTGGCGGCGTCACATATAAAATCGAAGGATTCTTTGACCTGTGCAAAAAACGTGGTCTGACAGGCAAACAGGGGGTTATCATTCCTGTTTCCAATATCCGGGATCTGGTACTGAAGGATGAAGTGGTGGAAGCCGTGAAAGAAGGGGTATTCCATATTTATCCCATCTCTACCATTGACGAAGGCATTGCCCTTCTCATGAGCACACCCGCCGGAGAAAAAGACGAAAATGGGGAATATCCTCCTGATAGTGTCCATGGAAAAGTCATGAACAAACTAAAAGCCTTCTGGAAATACGCCGAAGGGGAATAAGAAATTTCAAAAGAAGCTGGAAAGTTCGGGCAGCCGGAATACACAGACTCAAAATATGACAATAAAAAAGAAGGAGAGGACTGAAGTGTCTCTCCTTCTTTATTTTTGTTTCTTTTTTATTTCCATAATCCCGCAGATTCCTGCAATTCCACAAAAAATTGCAGGAATACTGGTTACCAGATTATTCATCTCCTTTGCACCGATGCCAATTAGGATAACTGCTGCAATAAAGTTCATTATGGTACTGAAAATCATTGTTTTCATGGTTTGCTCTTCCTGCTGTAAGATTTTGTGAAAATATAGTATATCAAAATTATACTAACAAAATTTATGAAATAAATCATCCATTTTGTTTTTAACAGCCGGAAAAATATATGGAGCGTTCTAAATCTGAATGAAGAAATATCCTGATATTTATATGAGATGCAGAGTACTGTTTTTACAGGAAACGAGGAAATTTATTAAAATTCCATTGCAAATGGAACTTTTTCCTTTTCATTCCGACAAAATTTGATAGACTGGGTTGTTTGATAAAAAGAAGGAAGAACAAAGGAGCGGAAAATATGTGGTACAAAGGAAAACGTCTGCTGCTGACGACATTGGCAGCAGGACTGTTATACACGACGACGGCATTTGCCGCCAATGTCCAGATGGATTTGTTTTATAATGGCGCACACCATGCGTATAACGCCAAAGAGATTGCCATCGTCATTGATGGAGAAAGCTATACAGACCCCAATATGCCGGCGGTGAGCATTGACGGCAGAACCATGTTGCCTATGCGCGGCATCTGTGAGGAACTTGGTTGTACCGTCACATGGAACGAAGCGGCAAGACAGGTTTATGCTGTCAGCGACACCCATACGGTGGTGTTCCAGATTGACAGCAAAACAGGCTATAAAAACGGGGAAGCCTTTACCATGGACGTGGCACCCATGATTATCAACGACAGAACTATGCTGCCTGTTCGTGCACTGGCAACAGCTCTGGATATTGATGTCACATGGGATGACCCCAACAGAACCGTATACATTGGGGAAGCTCCCAGCACCGGTGAAAGTACCGGCGGCAGCACAGGCTCCAATACCGGAACCAACACTGGCGGCAGCACCGGAAGCAATACTGGCGGCAGTACCGGTACCAATACTGGAACCAGCACAGCTACCACAGGGAAAGTATCCAGTGTGACTGTGCCCACATCCAAAACAGCAACACAGAATTTTGTCATTACAACAACGGGCACATTCAACAGATGTGAAGAAGTTTATGTCAGCGACAATAAAGTGGTACTGGATTTCTACGGTGCCACAAACGGACTGGCTTCCAGCATCACTGCCACCAACAGTCCTTTTGTCACTGCCATCCGTACAGCACAGCATACGGCGGACAATGGAGAAACCTATACCCGTGTGGTATTTGACCTGACAGGCAAAATGGAATACAAAGTAACGCCAAACGCTGCAAAAAATCAGGTGACACTGGCATTTGAACAGGTGGAAATCAAGAGCATCACCAGCAGCCACAGCGGCAGTACAGAAACCGTCACCATCAACGCCAGCGGCGCAACAGGCGCAACGGTAACCACCATGCAGGACCCTTACCGTACGGTCATTGATATGCCCGGCGTAAAGGCGGATGATATTGATGAAATCATCAATACAGACAGTTTGGAATATGTCAGCGAAGTCAGAACAGGCTGGATGAACGGCACCACTTTCCGTGTGGTGGTGGAAGCAAACGACCTGACACAGATGACATGGAAAGAAGAAAACGGAAAACTCACTGTCACCATCCAGAAATCCACATTGGAAAACCTTTCTTACAATGACAGCACCAATACACTGACACTGAAAAAAGTGAAGAACATCAACACAGGCAGCATCAAACATAAAGATGCTTATCTGGATGGATATTACGAACTGACACTGCCCGGAGATTATTCTGACGTATATGGTTATGGTACTTTGAACGTGAATACCAGCCAGATTAAGTCCTTTACCATCTCCACCACCGGTGGAAATACTGTGATTCGCTTCAACCAGAACATCATCAGCGCTTATACCATCAAGGATACTGGCAGCGCTTATGAAATCACAGCAAAGAACCCTCAGCAGGTATATGACAAAGTCCTTCTGCTGGATGCCGGTCATGGCGGCAATGACCCCGGTACCAGCGGCAATGGTTTGACAGAAAAGACCATGAACCTGACCATGGTGCTGAAAGTAAAATCTTATGTGGAAAACAATTCCAACATCAAGGTATATCTCACCAGAGATGATGACAGCAGACCTGCCAACGCAGACCGTGCAAAAACAGCCAACCAGATTGCGGACCTGATGGTTTCCATCCATATGAATGCAGGTACAGCTTCTGCCAGCGGTACAGAAACACTGTACGCCGCTCACAGCAACGACGGCAACGGCACATTGACCAGTTTGCAGGCAGCACAGGCGGTACAAAGCAGATTGCCTTCCGCATTGAGCACAACAAACCGTGGCGTAAAATCCCGTCCCGACCTGTTGATCCTCAATTCTACAACAGTACCTGCTATCCTCATCGAAACATGCTTCCTGTCCAATCCCGGTGATGCCCTGAAGATTTCTCAGGCAACTTATCAGGATGCGGCAGCAAAAGCCATTGGCGATGGTATCATTTATGCCATGAGCAATTACAAATTGAGATAATATTGGAAAACAGGAAGATGGAGCATCTTCCTGTTTTTTTCTGTGGGGCTGTTCAAAAAGAAAAAATCAGGCTATAATGAAAACAAATTCCCCTTAAGAAAACCTTGATTTTCGCTTTCTTGATTTCTTAAGGGGAATTACGACGGCTGTCTTCAGAAGAAAATATATCAAATCCATTCTTCGTAAAAATAAGAAAGCTGAAATCCTCTATATGACAAGAATCTCAG
>OGEZ01000806.1_pt1 | contig 21074 bp, 14 predicted proteins | sample 1570831 | NCBI WGS metagenome assembly OGEZ01 (sample SAMEA2582059, study PRJEB24529) | metagenome | biome: Human gut stool | place: China | collected 2011
ATGGTTAATTTACATGAATAATTAAGCAATATGTTTTTTATAGTATGGACAAAATTAAGCAAAATTTTAAGTTTGCTTATTTGTCCATAATTAAATAATTAATATATAAGTAACATATTTAATATAGCATATTTGTAAAAAGAAAAGGAGATTATGGAGATGAGTGAGGTTAAGAGTATAGACGTAGAAGAAAATCAGTTTGCATACAGATATGATACACAGCTTCTTATTGATAAGAGGGATAAAGACCTTGATGAGGATGAGATAGCTGACTACATAACAAACAACATAGAGGGTAATTGTCTTATCGCAGTTGGTGATGAGGATATGATTAAGATACATTTTCACACTAACAGACCTTGGGATGTATTAAAGTACTGCAATACAGTTGGTGAGATATATGATATAGTTGTCGAGGATATGATTCGCCAGTCGGCTGAACTTCAGGGATAATTAAGTTATTCAATATATGATTATAAAAATTAATATGAAGTTATAAAATAACAAATTTAAAATGTTGCATAATTATATCCGATTTATAAAGATATATTTTTGTAATCTATTAGAATGTATCTGTATGACAAATAAAAAGAGTTAGTTCTTATCTTTGTCTAAGATATATTTAAATAAAAATACATTTTAGTAATGCAGATAAAATTATTCAATACAGGAATAAAATCACGCTAATAAGGCATCTTAATGTTATAGTTATTGTTTCAGTGCTGATTGGAATATTAAATATAGCGTTGTGCAGTAATTAATTATCTTGTTAAGATGGATTGAGAGGATGCCTATAATGAGTGATTTTAGCTGTGATGTTAAAGAAAATATTAAAAGGTTGGAAACTAGTCTTAACGTGGAACGTAATTTTGATATACTTCAGAGAGAAGTGGTGATTGCGGGGCGTAGGGCTGGTTTTTTCTTTATAGATGGTTTCGTGCAGGAGGATACAGTAGAAAAGCTTATACAGTTTTTTTATTCTTTGAAAGAATCGGACATGCAGAGCCTTGATACATTTTTGGAAAAAGGAATGCCTTACACGGAGGTGTCAAGAAGCAGTAATATTGATAATGTTATCACGCAGTTCTTGTCGGGAGTATCTATTATGACGATAGACGGTTTCGATGAGTGTCTGTTAATAGATTGCAGAACATATCCCATGCGTTCAGTATCAGAGCCGTGGAAAGACAGGGTGTTAAGAGGTTCAAGGGATGGTTTTGTGGAAACGCTTGTATCCAATGCAGCATTGTTAAGAAGAAGAATACGCGACCCAAGATTTTCGATGGAATTATATGGCATTGGAAGACGTTCACGTTCAGATGTTGCGATATGTTATATATCTGACTCCGTTGACCAGAGTGTTCTTGACAGGATGAGAAGTCTTATACAGTCGATAGATGTGGATGCGCTCACTATGAATATAGAAAGTCTTGCGGAGTGTATGTTTACACATAAGTGGATTAACCCATTTCCAAAGTTTAAATACTCGGAACGCCCTGACACTGCGACAGCAGCCATACTTGACGGGAATATTGTAATTATGGTCGACAATTCTCCTGCAGTTATGATAATTCCGGCATCTATCTTTGATATTATAGAGGAGGCGGATGATTTTAACTTTTCGCCTATGATTGGTTCATATCTTAGAATTACGAGATTTTTCTTCTCTATAGTGACGTGGATATTAACTCCGTTGTGGCTGCTTCTTGTAAATAATCCTGAATGGGTTCCAGAATTTATGAAATTCATTCTTATAACAGATGATATAACCGTTCCGGTACTTTTGCAGCTTCTTATACTTGAGCTTGCAGTTGATGGTCTTAAGCTTGCGGCAGTCAACACACCTACTATGTTGTCCACTCCTTTGAGTATCGTGGCAGGTATTGTTGTCGGTGAATATGCAGTGAGCTCAGGCTGGTTTAATCCGGAGTCACTTCTTTATATGGCGGTTGTAACAGTAGGAACTTACGGACAGACAAACTTTGAGATGGGTTACGCATTTAAGTTTTTAAGAGTTCTTACGCTCATACTTACACAGATATTTAATCTTGGCGGATTTATTGCCGGAGTTGTAATCTCAGTGCTTATGATAGCGTTTAACAGGACGATAACCGGAAAGAGTTATATATATCCGCTTATTCCATGGGATGGGAAAATGCTTAAGAGGAAGGTGTTCAGGGTGAGGCTGCCGCATAGTTATAAGTAGAATAGTGTTGAATGCTAAATGTGTAAAAAGCTCTTAAATAGTTTATATAATTTTTCTAATTAATTCCACATTTATTAATGGTAATTCGCTATGAATATGATACACTAATAACTATCGGATGAATGTCAGGTATAAATATGCTTATATATGGAATGATTGGGTGTATTTATATCTGAATGTATGTTAGTATTATTCTTAGTGTGAGTTATGGAGGAATTATGAGTAAGGTAATTGGAATCGATCTTGGTACAACAAATAGCTGCGTGGCAGTTATAGAAGGAGATTCGCCAACAGTTATTACGAATAGTGAGGGATACAGAACTACGCCATCGGTTGTCGCATTTACTAAGAATAAGGAGCGACTTGTGGGAGATGCTGCAAGAAGACAGGCATCGGTTAATTCGGACAGAACCATATTCTCCATAAAAAGACATATGGGAACGGATTACAGGAAAAAGATAGACGGCAAAGCATATACACCACAGGAAATATCAGCCTATATACTTATGAAGTTAAAAAAGGATGCGGAAGGCTTTCTTGGTGAAGAGGTGACGGATGCGGTTATCACTGTGCCGGCATATTTTAATGATGCGCAGAGGCAGGCAACTAAGGATGCTGGTAAGATAGCAGGGCTTAATGTCCTCAGGATTATAAATGAGCCAACAAGTGCAGCGCTTGCATATGGACTTGACAACGGCAATCCCCAGAAGGTGCTTGTGTATGACCTTGGCGGTGGAACATTTGATGTATCAGTTATTGATATAGGAGATAATGTTATAGAGGTGCTTGCAACATCTGGAGATAATCATCTTGGTGGTGATGACTTTGATGCGCGTATTGTTGATTATCTTGTTGGAAGATTTAAGGAAACAGATGGAATTAATCTTGCTAAAGACCCGGCAGCTATGCAGAGATTAAGGGAAGAGGCTGAGAAGGCTAAGAAAGAGCTTTCGTCAGCTATGAATGCGAATATTAATCTTCCATTTATTGCTGTGGCTAAGGATGGACCACATCATATGGATATGAATATTACAAGGCAGAAGTTTAACGAGCTTACAGATGACCTTGTAGATAAGACAGTCATTCCTGTTGAAAATGCGCTTCACGATGCAGGACTTAGCAAGAGTGATATAGGTATGGTGCTTCTTGTTGGCGGTTCTACAAGAATTCCGGCAGTTCAGGATAAGGTAAGACAGATTATGGGTAAAGAGCCATCAAGAAATCTTAATCCTGATGAGTGTGTAGCACTTGGTGCGGCAGTTCAGGGCGGCAAGCTTGGCAATCAGCTTAAGCCGGGTTCAGCGGCATCGGAGATTATACTTATGGATGTAACTCCGCTTTCACTTTCTATTGAAACTGTCGGAGGTATATCGAGCAGGCTTATAGAGCGTAACACAACTATTCCGACACGCCACAGCCAGATATTTACAACGGCTGGCAATTTCCAGACATCTGTTGATATCAAGGTGTTTCAGGGTGAGAGAAGATTTACAAGGGACAACAAGCTTCTTGGCAACTTCAGACTGAGTGGTATAAAGAGAGCTATGGCAGGTGTGCCACAGATTGAGGTAACATTTGATATAGATGCGAATGGTATTGTAAATGTATCAGCGAAGGACTTAGGAACTGGAAGGGAGCAGTCGATAACGATAACTTCAAGTTCTAATATGTCGGAAGAAGAGATAGAGAGAGCCAAGTGGGAAGCTGAGGTGTATGGTGCGCAGGACAAGCAGAATGAAGAGTTCTGCAACTCACGTATAGAGGCAGAAAATACACTAAGAAGGGCAGAAGGTGAGTACAGCCAGAATAAAAAGGTCTGGGATAAGCCTAAGAAAAAGGCTGTCAAGGAGGCTATGAATGTCACAAAGAGGCTTATCTTAAAGACAAAGCCAGAAAAGATGGATGCCCAGTCAGCGGCAGCGCTTGATGAAGCAAGGAATAATCTGGAGAGAGCATTGAATAATTAAGGTGGCGAAGTTAATTAAGATAGAAATGGCTGACAAGGTAAGAAAATAAATAACCCGAAAGAATATTGAATAATTCAAATAATGAAAATAAAAAGAAGTCCAGAAAAAGATTAGATTGAGGAGTTACCTCAGTTTGAGCTTTTTCTGGACTTCTTTGGCTATATAAAATAAATTTTTTGGCTCTTTGTCAAGAGTGTGGGTAAGGTTTAGTATCCATTTTTTAGTTGTACTAAATTTCTTTTTCCTTTTGTGCCTGCTTAATTAATTGCAGATTTTATTTATCTGTTCTTTATATTGCGTTCTCTTATCGGTATCAATATCAAGAATATCCATCGCCTCATCAGCAGACTTACTGAGCTTGTTCATAATATTGCGGATTGCTTTAAGGGTTGCGTTGTCACTACCTTCCTTTAGTCCGGCGGTGCGCCCTTTTTCAAGGCCTTCAGTAAGTGCCTGCTTACGAGCTTCTTCACGAGCTTCCTCACGCAACACATCCATAACACCTTCTTCGTCATATTCAAATATACTCACGTCAATCACCTCATTCCTATGCTTTATAAAGAAGTCTGACAGTATATCCTCTTTAATACATTCATCAACTGATTCGATAACGGATGTTCGCACATTCAAGCCAAGTGTATCCATCTTATGACGTACTTTATTGACAAATGTCATATAATCCCTAAGCGACTGGCAACGGTTCAGAATGTCATCCGTGAATAATCCATTTACATTGCTGACATTTTTATGATTATTGCTGTGAGAGCTGCCTTTATTGTTAGTGTCATTGCCTGTAGCAGAGTCAGCTTCTTCATCTGGATTAAGATTGATTACGGTAACGATTAATTCAAGCTCCGGATTGTCTGTAGGATGTTCAAACATATCTGACAGCTTAAGAATTTTAACACGTTCCTTCATCTTTTCCCTGCCATTATAGAAGGTAATAAAATGCGGAGTGGGAATTTTAATCATACTTCTTCTGTGCAGCATACTATTGGGAAATATATCCCTATATACCTCAGAACCATAATGGAAAAATCTTAATGGCATATTGAAGTTGATAGATGACTGCTGCTCAAACATATATAACTCATAACTGAATACAAATGAAGCATCATTCTTATACTTCATATATACGCCGCCTTTCAGCGTAGTTATTGTAAGATTGTCAATATCAGTATGAGATGAATTATTCAGCGCATTATACAAATCTAATAAGTTGTTCTTATCAGAATATAACAGGCAGAACACGTTGTCACTGTATCGCTTGGTTGTAGTAGAGGAGCTACTATCTTTTTTAATTGTTTTATTATTATCAGCGCTTTTGTTGTAATAATTATTATCTTTGTCATTATGTTTCATAAGCAAAATCTCCTTTTGTATTAAGTAAATCTGACAACAGGCAGATCTGCTATGAAAACAATAAATAACATATATATATTGTAACATCTGGTTTGGCATATAACAAGTGCGTTGAGAGTATATCATTTTTAAAAATATTCTTAAACACATTTACTGCTGATTATAACAGGTGTATTAAAACGATATCTCTTATGTACAGGTAAAGCAATGCAGCAGTCCTGATACAGCAGTGAGTGGCAAAACTTATTTTTAACACTCACATCATAATACAAAATATGTTATAAAATATTAACACCTGATATAACCAATTATAGTAGCTGCCTGATTGTATATATGGGTATTGGTCTGATACTGAATTCAGCGCGAAATGTTAGAAATACATAAATATATGCTAAATAAGGGTGAAAATATCTATAAGTCTATGATGCAGATATTGTGAGCGGACATATTACTTGTATAATCACATAATCATAATTAAGCAATAGCTGGTTATACAACATCAAAATAAATCTAATAGGCAAATATAAACTTTTTGGAAAAGTCTTAGCTGCACGTTATGCAACATCAAAAATAAATTCTATAGCAATAAATATATGTATTTAAGACCTAATTAAGTATACTGTTAATATACGGCAAAAACAATAGAAAGTCAATAGTGAATTTATAAAAAGTATAAAAAGAATATTGCTACATAAAAATTATGCTGCAAAATATTGTAAATTCAAAGAATTGAAAAAAGTTTGTATTTCCAAAAGGGTAATAAAGCCTGTGCTGTGAAAATGACTTGTTGGATGAAAAAGCTTGTCAAAAGATAAAAGAATGTTTTGAATATTTAACAGAAATCTGATATTATCTATAGAGTGTGTTATTTTATGATATCAGATTTTTTGTGCGTTTAGGATTTAACTGGCTGGCTGTGGTACTGTTGGCAGGTTCGATATTCAATAATGTGGCAGATAGAATAAATATTGATACAGGATAGGAGAAAGATAAGGTGGCAGCAGGTTCAACATTTGGAAATATATTTAAGATAACGACCTGGGGTGAATCCCATGGAGAAGGACTGGGTGTGGTTGTGGATGGATGTCCAGCGGGTATTCCTTTATGTGAAGAGGATATACAGAAGTTTCTTGACAGAAGAAAACCGGGACAGTCTAAGTTTACTACACCAAGGAAGGAAGATGATAAGGTGAGTATACTGTCAGGTGTATTTGAAGGCAAAACGACAGGAACGCCTATATCAATGGTGGTATACAATAAAACACAGCGTTCATCTGATTATTCAGAGATTGCTAACTACTACAGACCCGGACATGCGGATTACACATTTGATGAGAAATATGGTTTCAGGGATTACAGAGGCGGCGGAAGAAGCTCAGGACGTGAAACGATAGGAAGAGTGGCAGCAGGTGCTGTTGCTATGAAGGTTCTTGAAGCACTTAATATCAGCGTGAGTGCGTATGCATCAAGAATAGGCGGTATAAGCATTGATTATGATAAGTTCGATATAAAAGAACGTGATAATAATGCATTTAATATGCCTGATAGTGAAGCGGCAGCAAGGGTAGAAAAGTATGCTGGTGAAAAGATACAGGAGAAGGATTCTATCGGTGGTATAATAGAGTGTGTTGTAACGGGTATGATGCCGGGAGTTGGTGATCCTGTGTTTGAAAAGCTGGATGCCAATCTTGCAAAGGCTGTTATGTCAATAGGTGCGGTTAAGGGCTTTGAAATAGGAGATGGCTTCGCAGCAGCTGATAGTACAGGAAGCTCTAATAATGACAGTTTTACAATAAAGGATGGCAGGATAATAAAGAAAACTAACCATAGTGGCGGAGTGCTTGGTGGTATGAGTGATGGTTCTGATATAATATTCAGGGCAGCAGTTAAGCCAACGCCATCTATAGCGGCAGTCCAGCAGACAGTCAACAAGTCAGGTGAGGATATTGAGATATCTATAAAAGGAAGACACGATCCTATGATAGTTCCAAGAGCAGTAGTTGTTGTTGAAGCTATGACAGCATTGACACTTGTAGATATGATATTAGGTAATATGACATCAAGAATAGACAGAATAGTTGATTTCTACAAAAGATAGATAAAAGACTGCTATCTATATAGATTATGGAATGATATATCAAAGAAGAATAAATTGGTAGAATAACTAATAAAAAAGCTGAATTATAGAAATAAGATAAGAAGGAAAAGAGAAATATGTACAAAATATTAAAAACAGATGGAAGAGCTAAAAGAGCGGAATTCACAACAGTTCATGGAACAGTTCAGACACCTGTATTTATGAATGTTGGAACTGTTGCGGCTATAAAAGGCGCAGTTGCTACAACAGATTTGCAGGAGATTGGAACACAGATAGAATTATCAAACACATATCACCTTCATGTAAGACCAGGTGATAAGCTTATAAAGGAGCTGGGCGGACTTCATAAGTTTATGAACTGGAATAAGCCAATACTTACAGATTCAGGTGGATTTCAGGTGTTTTCGCTTGCAGGACTCCGTAAGATTAAGGAAGAGGGAGTTACATTCCAGTCACATATAGATGGACATAAGATATTTATGGGACCCGAGGAAAGTATGCAGATACAGTCTAATCTTGGTTCAACTATAGCGATGGCATTTGATGAGTGTGCGCCTGCAAAGGCTGACAGAAAGTACATCATCAACTCCGTTGAGAGAACTACAAGATGGCTTGAACGCTGTAAGAAAGAAATGAACCGACTTAACTCGCTTGAAGATACTATTAATAAGAGCCAGATGCTTTTTGGTATCAATCAGGGTGCAATATATGATGATATAAGAATTGACCACGCAAAGCGCATATCAGAGCTTGACCTTGACGGATATGCAGTTGGTGGTCTTGCAGTAGGTGAGTCACACGAGGAAATGTATCACGTGCTTGATGAGGTTGTTCCATATCTTCCACAGAATAAGCCAACATATCTTATGGGTGTTGGTACACCAGCCAATATATTAGAGTCAGTTGACAGGGGTATCGACTTCTTCGACTGCGTATATCCATCAAGAAATGGACGTCACGGACATGTGTATACAAAGCTTGGAAAGATTAATCTTTTCAATGCAAAGTATGAAAAGGATACAGCACCTATCGAAGAGGGTTGTCAGTGTCCTGCTTGTAAGAATTATTCAAGAGCCTACATAAGACATTTGCTTAAGGCTAAGGAAATGCTTGGAATGAGACTCTGCGTACTCCATAATCTTTACTTCTATAATCATCTTATGGAGGATATCAGGGGTGCTATTGATGCAGGAAACTATAAGAGCTTTAAGGATGAGAGATTATATCTTTTAAAGACTTACGATAAAAAATAGGACTAATGTTCAGATATCAGAGTGTTGCGTTGATGTGTAGCAATACGTGTACATCATAAAATGAAAATAATAACAGAATTGATTGTAATCATAAAAATGCTATAAATTTATCATTAAAAGATAGACATACAGAAAAAATTACGTTATTATAACAATATTGAGCCTGTATAGGGCAAGTATTTAGGAGGAATTAGTAATGGGACAGCTTGGTATTATTATTGTGTATGTAATAGCACTTTGTGCTTTAATGTACTTCTTTGCAATTAAGCCACAGAAGAAGCAGCAGAAGGAACAGCAGCAGCTTATGGATTCAATGGCTATCGGTGATTATGTTCTTACAACAAGTGGTTTCTATGGCGTTATTCTTGATATAACAGAGGATGATGTAATCGTAGAATTCGGTAACAACAAGAACTGCCGTATCACAATGCAGAAGAAGGCTATTGCTCAGGTTGAGAAGCCAGCAGCATCAGAAGAATAATTGATGTGTATATTGTAGTTTGCCGTTATTTTATAATAGGAAATATCAGTACAATATAGATAGTGTAATAATCTCCGGAAAGTCAGATGATTTTCTGGAGATTTTTATTTTTTTGTCAAGAGTGGGGAATTTTAGAACCACTCTTAAAATTTCTACATTAATTACCGCACTACTTGAAAAAAACACTATTATGGAGTAGAATATTAACCAATAGCCTAAACTTAGCTTAGTATACTTAAGTGGGGCTGTAGTACAAGAAAGAAAGGCAGGAATTAACATGGATTGTAGAATAACATTAATTCCAGGAGATGGAATCGGGCCAGAGATAGTCACAGAGGCAGTTAAGGTATTAGATGCTGTGGCAGCTAAGTATGGTCATAAGTTCGATTATACGAAGATTTTAATGGGAGGATGCTCTATTGATGAGTGCGGAGTACCTCTTACAGATGAGGCAGTAGCCGTCGCTAAGGCCTCAGATGCAGTGCTTCTAGGTGCTGTAGGTGGAAACGTGGGTAACTCAAGATGGTATGACGTGGCACCTAACCTAAGACCAGAGGCAGGACTATTAAAAATTCGTAAGGACTTAGAGTTATTCGCTAACATTCGTCCTGCTTATTTATATAATGAATTAAAGGCAGCCTGCCCTCTTAAGGAAGAAATTATCGGCGATGGTTTCGATATGGTTATTATGAGAGAGCTTACAGGTGGTCTTTACTTTGGTAAGAGGCACACAGAAGAGGTTGACGGTCTTATGACTGCTGTTGATACTCTTACATATAATGAAGAAGAGATTAGAAGAATAGCTATTAAAGGCTTTGAGATAGCTATGAAGAGAAGAAAGAAAGTAACAAGTGTTGATAAGGCCAATGTACTTGACTCTTCAAGACTCTGGAGAAAGATTGTGCATGAAGTTGCAAAGGATTACCCAGAGGTTGAATTAGAGGACATGCTGGTAGATAACTGTGCTATGCAGCTTGTTATGAATCCGGGACAGTTTGATGTTATTCTTACAGAAAATATGTTTGGTGATATTCTTTCAGATGAAGCAAGTATGATAACAGGTTCTATCGGTATGTTATCATCAGCAAGCCTTGGTAAGACTAAGTTAGGCTTGTATGAGCCAAGCCACGGTTCAGCACCAGATATAGCAGGAAAGAATATAGCTAACCCTATAGCAACTATTCTTTCAGCAGCTATGATGTTAAGATATTCACTTGACCTTGATAAGGAGGCAGATGCTGTTGAGGCAGCAGTTGCAGCAGTCCTTAAGGAAGGTTACAGAACAACAGATATATATTCAGAAGGCTGTATAAAGGTTGGAACAGACAAGATGGGCGACCTTATAGCTAAGAGAGTATAAATAACATACAGTGTGAATGAATATTTATAGAATATAGAAAATAATGATAAATGTTCCCTGGCAGCATAATGTATAAAAGCTGGATAATAATGAAGCAGTATAATGCAAGAGGACTTAATAAATAGTGGAATAAGTTGCATATTCTAAGTAAATATGCGCGCCGAGAGAACATTTTAACTTAAAGAATTAGATTTACAAGGAGAATAATTATGGTAAGTGATAACGCAAGAAGCGGTATGCAACAGGCACCTGCGCGAAGCCTTTTTAATGCACTTGGCTTCACAGCAGAAGAAATGAAGAAACCTATGATTGGTATTGTAAGTTCATATAATGAAATAGTACCAGGTCATATGAATATTGATAAGATTGTTAATGCAGTTAAGTTAGGAGTAGCTGAGGCCGGTGGTGTTCCAGTAGTATTCCCAGCTATCGCAGTATGTGATGGTATAGCTATGGGACATGTTGGTATGAAGTACTCTTTGGTGACAAGAGATTTAATAGCTGACTCTACAGAGTGTATGGCTATTGCACATCAGTTTGACGGACTTGTTATGGTACCTAACTGTGATAAGAATGTTCCAGGACTTCTTATGGCAGCAGCAAGACTTAACCTTCCTACAGTATTTGTATCAGGCGGACCTATGCTCGCAGGTCATGTAAAGGGTAAGAAGAGAAGTCTTTCATCTATGTTCGAGGCAGTTGGTTCATATGCTGCCGGAACTATGACAGAAGAAGATGTACTTGAGTTTGAGGAAAAGGTATGTCCTACATGTGGTTCATGCTCAGGTATGTATACAGCTAACTCTATGAACTGTCTTACAGAGGCTCTTGGTATGGGACTTCGTGGAAACGGAACAATTCCAGCCGTATATTCAGAGAGAATTAAGCTTGCAAAGCACGCAGGTATGGCAGTTATGGATATGGTTAATAAGGGTATTACAGCAAGAGATATTATTACAAAGGACTCTATTATGAATGCTCTTACTGTTGATATGGCACTTGGATGCTCTACAAACAGTATGCTTCACCTTCCAGCTATTGCACATGAGATTGGCTTTGACTTTGATATCAAGTTCGCTAATCCAATAAGTGAAAAGACACCTAACCTTTGTCACCTTGCACCAGCAGGTCCTACATATATGGAAGACCTCAATGAAGCAGGCGGTGTATATGCAGTTATGAAGGAACTTGCAGATATCGGACTTCTTAATACAGACTGCATGACAGTTTCAGGAAAGACTATCGGTGAGTGCATTGCAACAGCTTATAACAGGGATGAAGAGGTTATAAGACCAGTTGATAATCCATATAGCAAGACAGGCGGACTTGCAGTTCTTTCAGGTAATCTTGCACCAGATGGTTCAGTTGTCAAGCGTTCAGCAGTAGTTGATGAAATGCTTGTACACGAAGGTCCAGCAAGAGTATTTGACTGTGAAGAGGATGCTATTGCAGCTATCAAGGGTGGAAAGATTGTACCGGGTGATGTTGTTGTTATCAGATACGAAGGCCCTAAGGGTGGCCCTGGTATGAGAGAAATGCTTAACCCAACATCAGCTATTGCTGGTATGGGACTTGGTTCATCAGTTGCACTTATTACAGATGGACGTTTCTCAGGTGCAAGCCGTGGTGCTTCTATCGGACACGTTTCACCAGAAGCAGCAGTAGGCGGCCCTATAGCTTTAGTAGAGGAAGGCGATATCATAAGCATTGATATTCCAGGCTTAAAGCTTGAACTCAAGGTTTCTGATGAAGAGCTTGCAGCAAGAAAGGCAAAGTGGCAGCCAAGAGAGCCTAAGGTAACAACAGGTTATCTTAAGAGATATGCATCAATGGTTACATCTGGTAACAGAGGTGCTATCTTAAAGACACCAGAGGCTTAATAAGTATATTTAGATGGAACATATTATAAAAGTAGAAATATAAATATAACGAAAGGAAGACGGACGAATGATATTAAATGGTTCAGAGATTATAGTTGAATGTTTAAAAGAGCAGGGTGTAGATACTGTATTTGGATACCCGGGCGGAGCCATTCTTAACGTCTATGATGCTTTATATAAGCATTCAGATGAGATTACACATATACTTACATCTCATGAGCAGGGTGCATCACATGCTGCTGATGGATATGCAAGAGCAACAGGTAAGGTCGGTGTATGTTTTGCAACATCAGGCCCTGGAGCTACTAATCTTGTAACAGGTATTGCAACTGCTATGATGGATTCTATTCCTGTAGTTGCCATTACATGTAATGTTACACTCCCTCTTCTTGGAAGAGATAGTTTTCAGGAAGTAGATATAGCTGGAATTGTTATGCCTATAACTAAGCATAGCTTTATTGTAAAGGATGTTAAAGACCTTGCTTCTACATTAAGAAGAGCATTCAGAATAGCAAAGGAAGGACGTCCGGGTCCTGTTCTTGTAGATATTACTAAGGATGCTACAGCAAATGAGTGCGACTATATAAAGGAAACTCCAAAGCCAATAGAAAGAGTTACAGACACAATAACAGAGGAAGATGTTGAGTGTGCAGCAGCTATGATTAAAGAGGCTAAGAAGCCTTATATATTCGTAGGTGGTGGTGTTATTGCCTCAGAAGCTTCAGAAGAGCTTAAGAGATTTGTTAAGAAGGTAGATGCGCCAGTATGTGATACACTTATGGGTAAAGGTGCATTTGACGGCTCAGACCCTCATTATACAGGTATGCTTGGTATGCACGGAACTAAGACTTCTAACTTCGGTGTGTCAGAGTGTGACCTTCTTATAACTATAGGCGCAAGATTTTCAGACAGAGTTACAGGCAATACACAGAGGTTTGCTAAAAATGCTAAAATTCTCCAGTTTGATGTAGATGCTGCCGAGATAAATAAGAATATACATACGGATGCATCTGTTATAGGTGATGCGCTTGAAATTCTTAAGAGAGTAAATGCAAAGCTTGACCAGCTTGACCACTCAGAATGGCTTGCACACCTTAAGGAATATGAAGAAAAGTTCCCTATGAGATACAGAAAAGATGTACTTAACGGACCATATATTATGGAAAAGATATATGACATTACAAAGGGTGAGGCTATAATTTCTACAGATGTTGGACAGCATCAGATGTGGGCAGCACAGCATTATAAGTATAAAAATCCTAGAACACTTCTTACATCAGGCGGACTTGGTACTATGGGTTATGGACTTGGTGCCTGCATAGGTGCCAAGGTTGGCTGTAAGGATAAGGTTGTTATCAATATAGCTGGTGATGGCTGTTTCCGTATGAATATGAACGAAATAGCAACAGCAACAAGATACAATATCCCTATTATTGAGATAGTATTTAACAACCACGTACTTGGTATGGTAAGACAGTGGCAGGATTTATTCTATGGAAAGCGTTATTCAGCAACTGTTCTTGATGATCAGGTTGACTTTGTCAAGGTATCAGAAGGTATGGGCGCTAAGGCGTACAGAGTAGCTGATATAGAAAGCTTTGAAAATGCACTTAAGGAAGCTATTGAGCTTAATATACCATGTGTTATTGAGTGTGATATATGCAAGGATGATAAGGTATTCCCTATGGTTGCACCAGGTGCGCCTATATCAGAGGCTTTCGACAGAGAAGACCTTAACAAAAAGCAGGCAGAAGGCAAGTAAGAGATTGGTTAAGATTAATTAATAGGAATTCCAGACTGGCATTGGTTATGCTGGTTTGGAATTCTTTTTTTAATATGTTCAATGAATAGGATGTGAGTGAAAAATCTCTATTCCACAGTTACAATTAATAAGATAGATGTAAAGAAAAACACTTAATTGTGTGCTAATTACTTTAAGGTATTAAAAAAAATACACATATAACTTTAATATGTTAAAATATTAACTTGACATAGCAAATATACAAGCATAAAATATAGTTTAATAAATTTTTAATACTTAGGAGAATTTACAACAAAAACTGACAAAAATATAGGTCGTTCTGAAAAGTGACTGAGTAATATACACTTACAGCAGATATTAAGATATAACATTTATACAGATATATGAAGAATGAATATTATGTTATCTATTGAGTTTATCATAATATAATAGACACAGCCATATGTTGTATAGTTGGGATGTTTACATATGTTGTACTTAAGATTAAAAGTTTATTATTATTATTATTTTAAAGAATTCAAATGGATTAGGAGGAAGAAAAAGTGGCAAGAGTTTATAACTTTAGTGCAGGTCCAGCAGTGTTACCTGAAGAAGTATTAAGGGAAGCAGCAGATGAAATGTTAGATTACCAGGGTTCTGGTCAGTCGGTTATGGAGATGAGCCATCGTTCCAAGGTTTATGATAACATCATCAAGGAAGCTGAAAAAGACTTAAGAGAGCTTATGAATATACCTGATAATTATAAGGTATTATTCCTTCAGGGTGGAGCATCGCAGTTCTTCGCAGAAGTTCCTATGAACCTTATGAAGAACAAGAAAGCAGCTTATATTATCACTGGCCAGTGGGCTAAGAAAGCATTTAACGAAGCTAAAATATATGGTGAGGCTGTTGCTGTCGCTTCCTCTGAGGATAAGACATATTCATATATTCCAGATTGTTCAGACCTTGATATTCCAGAAGATGCGGACTATGTATACATTTGCGAGAACAATACTATCTATGGTACTAAGTATAAGACACTCCCTAACACAAAGGGACATATCCTTGTATCAGATGTTTCATCATGCTTTTTATCAGAACCAATCGATGTTACAAAGTATGGCGTAGTATATGGCGGAGTTCAGAAGAATATCGGACCTGCTGGTGTTGTTATTGCAATTATAAGAGAAGACCTTATAACAGATGATGTACTTCCTGGAACACCAACAATGTTAAAGTGGAAGACACAGGCAGATGCAGACTCTCTTTACAATACACCTCCTTGCTACAACATTTATATCTGCGGCAAGGTATTTAAGTGGATTAAGAAGATGGGTGGACTTTCAGCGATGAAGGAACACAATGAAAAGAAGGCTAAAATTCTTTATGATTTCCTTGATGCGTCAAAGAAATCATAAAGAATTTTTGCTTTCTTTTCGTTGTATTCTTTCATTGCCTGAAGTCCACCCTGTTTTTTCAGCCATTTGAATACTTTACCACAAATGTAAATGCCGTAGCATGGTGGTGTGTTGTAGAGGGAATCTTTGTCTGCCTGTGTCTTGTATTTAAGCATGGTAGGCGTTCCTTCCATTACGTCATCGCGGATTAAGTCTTCGCGGATGATTACGATTACAACACCAGCTGGTCCTACATTTTTCTGTACTCCACCGTAGATTACGCCATATTTTTCTACGTCATGTGGTTCGGACAAGAAACAGGAGGATACGTCAGCAACTAATGTTTTACCCTTTGTGTTAGGTAACTTTTTATATTTTGTTCCGTAAATTGTGTTGTTCTCACAAATGTAAACATAATCTGCGTCTTCATCAATTGGAAGATCGGAGCAGTCTGGAATGTAAGAGAATGTTTTATCTTCGGAAGATGCAATCTTTACTGCTTTTCCGTAACGGCTTGCTTCCTGATATGCCTTCTTAGCCCACTGACCTGTAACGATGTAATCTGCAACACCATTTTTCATAAGGTTCATAGGAATTGCTGAGAACTGCTGTGAAGCTCCGCCCTGTAAAAATAAAACTTTATAGTTGTCAGGAATGTTCATGAGATCTCTTAAGTCCTGTTCTGCTTCTTTGATAATGTCATCAAATACTTTGGAACGGTGGCTCATCTCCATAACGGACATTCCGCAGCCTTTATAATCCAACATTTCATCTGCTGCTTCTTTTAATACCTCTTCCGGCAATACGGCCGGTCCTGCTGAAAAGTTATACACTCTAGCCACTGTTATATCCTCCTTACATAACTGTTAATTAATTCTGAATGCGATTCTCCTGGTCTTTCTCATCAAAAGAATCTTCAATCGCTGCTCCCGGAGCAACCATTGGCCATACCTTGTCATCCTGGTTGATTACGACTTCAATCACAACCGGTACCTCTGCTGACAATGCAGTCTTAATCGCATCGTCAATCTCCTCTTTTTTCGTTACACGGATTGCTTTTGCGCCCATTGCTTCTGATACTTTGCAATAGTCTACTTTATCTTCCAAAATGGTCTGAGAATATCTCTTACCATAAAACAAGGTCTGCCACTGTCTTACCATGCCAAGTGCATGGTTATTAAATACTATTTCAATAATCGGAATATTATATCTTGTTGCTGTCGCAATCTCATTCATGTTCATGCGGAAACATCCGTCTCCTGCGATGTTAATAACCGGTGTGTCAGGCACTCCGACTTTCGCACCGATACAGGCACCAAGACCATATCCCATCGTACCCATTCCGCCGGACGTAATAAAATGTCTCGGAGAGCGGTATTTATAATACTGTGCCGCCCACATCTGGTGCTGGCCGACATCAGTCGTAATAATCGCTTCGTTATCGGTAAGTTCACTGATTCGCTCAATCACATAAGGTCCTGTAAGAGCATCCGTGTGATAAGAAAGCGGCAAAGCTTCTTTTCTCGCCATAACCTTATCAACCCAAGCCTTATGATAGTGCTGCTCCAATTTGCGGTTTAAGATTTCCAAAACTGCCTTTAAATCACCGATAATGGAATAATCCACCGGAATATTTTTATTAATTTCAGCCGGATCAATATCAATATGAACAATTTCTGCACGGTTTGCAAATTTCTTTGCATTTCCCGTAACACGGTCTGAAAATCTGGCACCTAATACAATCAATAAGTCACATTCAGTTACACTTAAGTTTGCTGTCTTTGTACCATGCATACCAAGCATTCCTGTATAATATGGGTCTGTGCCGTCAAATGCACCTTTTCCCATCAAAGTATCCGTTACCGGAGCGTCTACCTTATAGACAAATTCTTTTAATTCTTTCTCTGCGCCGGAAATTACGGCACCACCGCCGACAAAAATCATTGGTCTCTGCGATTTTTTAATTGCATTGACTACGCTTTCGATATCTTTTTCATCAATCGTGTCAACCTGTCTCTGAATCAATTCCGGTGTCTGCGGTGTAAAATCGGTCACTGCAGCCGTTACATCCTTTGTTACATCCACCAAAACAGGACCCGGACGACCGGTCTGTGCAATCTTAAAGGCACGGCGCATAACCGCAGCCAAATCCTTTACATCTTTTACAATAAAACTATGTTTCGTAATCGGCATTGTGACACCGGCAATATCAACCTCCTGGAAGGAATCTTTTCCAAGCATCGGAAGTGTAACATTACAGGTAATCGCAACCATCGGTACAGAATCCATATATGCCGTTGCAATACCGGTAACTAAGTTCGTTGCTCCCGGTCCGCTCGTTGCCATACACACGCCAACTTTTCCTGTTGCTCTGGCATAACCGTCTGCCGCATGGGAAGCTCCCTGCTCATGAGAGGTAAGCACGTGACGGATTCTATCCTGATAACGATATAATTCATCGTACACGTTTAAAATAGAACCTCCCGGATAACCAAAGATGGTATCTACGCCCTGCTCAAGCAGACATTCAATCATAATCTGTGACCCATTTATTTGCATACCTTGCACCTCTTTCTTTTCGTCTGTTTCCCTATTCTCACACGCATCGTATTATTTCAAAATCGCTCCTGTGCTGCCACTTGTTACCATATTGGCATAACGGCGTAAGTAGCCGCTTGTCACTTTCGGCTCTCTTGGCTGCCAGTTTTTGCGTCTCTTTTCCATCTCTTCATCCGAAATATCTACCATCAAAGTATTTTCCGGAATGTTAATCTTAATGATGTCTCCTTCTTCTACAAGAGCAATCGGACCACCAACCGCTGCTTCCGGTGAAACATGTCCAATCGAAGCACCACGGGAAGCTCCTGAGAAACGTCCATCCGTAATCAAAGCAACGGAAGAGCCAAGTCCCATACCGGCAATTGCAGAAGTTGGATTGAGCATCTCTCTCATACCCGGACCACCCTTTGGTCCCTCATAGCGGATAACAACAACATCTCCTGCAACAATTTTACCGCCCTTGATAGCAGCAATTGCATCTTCCTCGCAGTCAAAGACACGCGCCGGACCTTCATGAACCATCATTTCCGGTACTACGGCAATGCCACCAGTTTCACTGTATGGATTATCAATTGGACGAATCACTTCCGGATTACGGTTTACTACATGTTCAATGTTCTCACCTACTGTCTTTCCGGTCACAGTCATAAGGTCTGTATAAAGAAGCCCCTTCTTATTCAGCTCATTCATTACCGCATAAACACCGCCTGCCTCATTCAACTGTTCCATATAGGTGTGCCCTGCCGGTGCCAGATGACAAAGGTTAGGTGTCTTTGCACTAATTTCATTGGCAATATCAAGATTCAGTTTTACGCCTGCTTCATGAGCAATTGCCGGCAGATGAAGCATCGTATTGGTCGAACATCCAAGTGCCATATCAACTGTCATCGCATTTAAAAATGCTTTCTCACACATAATGTCACGTGGACGGATATTTTTCTTATACATTTCCATAACCTGCATACCGGCATGTTTTGCCAGTTTGATTCGGTCGGAATATACAGCCGGAATTGTACCATTGCCCTGAAGTCCCATACCAATTGCCTCGGTCAGACAGTTCATGGAGTTTGCTGTATACATACCGGAACAGGATCCGCATGTAGGACATGTCTTCATTTCGCATTCTGTCAGGCCGTCCTCATCAAGCTTGCCTGCTGCGTAAGCACCTACTGCCTCGAACATACTGGAAAGGCTTGTCTTGTGTCCGTTCAGATGTCCGGCAAGCATCGGGCCACCGCTTACAAATACAGTAGGAACATTCAGTCTGGCTGCTGCCATCAGAAGTCCGGGTACGTTCTTGTCACAGTTTGGAATCATTACCAGTGCGTCAAACTGATGTGCCATTGCCATAGCTTCGGTTGAATCCGCAATCAAGTCACGGGTTACCAAAGAATATTTCATTCCCACATGTCCCATCGCAATACCATCACAAACGGCAATTGCCGGGAATACAATTGGTGTACCACCTGCCATAGCGACACCAAGTTTTGCTGCCTCTACAATTTTATCCAGATTCATATGACCCGGAACAATTTCATTATAAGAGCTGACAATAGCTACAAGCGGCTTTTCCAGCTCTTCTTTTGTCAAACCAAGCGCATTAAACAAAGAACGCTGTGGTGCTGTCTGCATTCCTTTTTTTACTGAATCACTTTTCATCTTGTCGTCCTCCTATTCAATCTCTGCAGCAATGGCATCGCCCATTTCTTTTGTACCAAGCAGAGTCTTACCTTCATCCATAATATCAATCGTACGCATTCCTTTTTTGAGTACAGTCTTGACGGCATTTTCAACCGCATCTGCTTCTTTGGAAAGTCCAAAGGAATAACGTAGTAACATAGCTGCCGATAAAATCGTCGCAATCGGATTTGCCTTATTTTGTCCTGCGATATCCGGTGCTGACCCGTGACTTGGCTCATACATACCAAAGGTTCCCTCACCTAAACTTGCAGAAGAAAGCATTCCTAAAGAACCGGTTACCATACTTGCCTCATCCGACAAAATATCGCCAAACATATTCTCTGTCAAAATGACATCAAACTGTTTTGGATCTCTTACAATCTGCATTGCACAGTTGTCAACCAGCATATTTGTCAATGTCACTTCCGGATAATCCTTGCTGACTTCCTCGACGACTTTGCTCCAAAGTCTGGAAGAATCCAATACGTTTGCTTTATCAACACTGCAGACTTTTTTATTTCTCTTCATCGCAATCTCAAACGCCTGAATGGCAATTCTGCGAATCTCATTTTCATCATATTTTAAAGTGTCCACTGCGGTGCGCACGCCATCAATTTCTTTGGTATAGCGTTCACCGAAGTAAAGACCACCCGTCAACTCACGGGCAAAGATAAAATCAAAACCACCTTCTACAATTTCTTCCTTCAACGGACAAGCGCCGCTCAATCCTTCAAACAGAATTGCCGGACGAAGGTTGCAGAATAAGCCAAGTCCCTTACGAATTTTCAAAAGACCTGCTTCCGGTCTTTTTTCCGGTGGCAATTCATACCAGCTGTCCACTCCGACTCGTCCACCGACCGCACCAAGCAAAATCGAATCACTTTTTCTTGCACGCTCTAAGGTTTCATCTGTCAAAGGCTCGCCGTATGCGTCAATGGAACAGCCGCCCATCAACAATTCTTCGTATTCAAATGTGTGCCCATATGTATCTGCCACTTTATTCAATACCTTTTTAGCTTCTGCCACAATTTCAGGTCCGATTCCGTCTCCGGGAATCACTGCAATATGGTAGTTCATTCTCTCTCTCATC
>OGEZ01000819.1_pt1 | contig 20716 bp, 10 predicted proteins | sample 1570831 | NCBI WGS metagenome assembly OGEZ01 (sample SAMEA2582059, study PRJEB24529) | metagenome | biome: Human gut stool | place: China | collected 2011
CCAACGACCCCGAGATTACAAATCACGTGCTCTGGCCAACTGAGCTAAAGAGGCAGATGGGTAAGCTAGCTACATCGCGCCGCTACAACCAAGTACCCTTGCTACGGTCAAGTCCTGGGGGATTCCGAGGGAGCTTGCCGTGTAGGACTTACCCGACTGCAAAGGTAGATATAATTTCTGAATTTGCAAGAGCTTTTTTTATTCTATCTCTTGTTTTTAGTATAAGTGATTGAAATATTAAATATTACGTATGTGTTAAAATATGTATTACTGTTATCGCTTATGGTCTTTGTTGGATTTTTAGGACTTCCAAGATTTTATGGAATATTTCTGTATTGGGATAAGTTCCGCAGAATTTAGATGAACCAAGGCCATAGGCGAAAATAGGAAGCATAATCGGTGTGTGATCGTCGGTCATATACCGGGCTGTCACTTTCTTTTTCTCCAGATTTCCGTCAACTAATGTCAAGCCTCCGGTTTCGTGGTCGGCAGTCACTATAACCAGTGTTTCTCCGTTTTGGTCTGCAAATCTGAGGGCTTCTGCTACCGCCTGATCGAAACTGAGTGTTTCCAATACGGAGCCGGGTAAGTAGTTGGCATGTCCGGCATAATCAACTTTCGCCCCTTCTACCATTAGAAAGAATCCTTTGCTGCTGGCGTTTGTTAACTTTTGAATCGCTTTTTGTGTAGCTTCTGCCAGAAGAGGTAAACTTTCTTCCGTGGTGGCTTTCCCCATCTGTTCATCCAAACAGATTTCCTTTTCCCCATGGGTTTTGATTTCCTCTATTGAGGAAGAGATTAGGTATTGTTTGGATAATTCGTCCTTGAGGTTTGTACCGTCTTTTCTATCTGTAAGTGCCGACATACCGGAACCGTTGAGTAAAGTCAAGTTGCCTTTTAATAACCAGCGGGTAATTTCGTCGGTTAGATCTCGTTCCGTGGTATGTCCGTAAAAGGCTGCCGGTGTTGCATCTGCTATATTACCTAAAGTTACGATTCCACAGGCGTATTGACGTGGTGCCAATATCTCGGTTAAAGAAGGATTGATACTTCCATCTTCATTGGTGCTGATATGTCGGTTGCAGGTTGGTTCTCCGGTAGCGATTGCGCTGCCTGCTCCTGCCGAATCAGTTGTATATTGATCTTTGGCATGCGTTCTTTGTAGTCCGATATGCTTCAATTGCAGCATTGTCAGTGTTTGGTTGACTGTCTGTGCCGCACAGATTTGGGCCAGTCCCATGCCATCACCTATCATAAGGATAATATTCTTAGGCGTTCGATTGGCATTATCCGACTGAAAGGTAGGCTGATAGGTCTCAACTGGCTGGCTTAGTTGGCTGGTTGATTGATCGAAACCTCCAAAAGAACGGGTTGCTTTGTCCAACCGATTTGTCTTTGCGATTTCTTCCGAAGCTTGTAAGGCTGTCTTTTCTGCCAATTGCATATTTTTACGTTCGAAATCCTTGAAGAAGTCTGAACATAATTCCGGTTTGTCGGTATTGATGATATCAACTCCCATTTCATGAAATGTATTCCAGGCAGTCACACCGTCGGGTGTTCCCCAAAAGCGGATCGGTTTTCCCCAGTTATGTACCTTCTGAATGACCTGATTGAGTTTCTCTTTTTCCGGAGCCACCATAGCTCCTTTGCCGTTCCATTTTGAATACTTGTCGAACGAGTCGCTGACCAGTCCGATTCTTTCCAGTTGCTCCGGTGTGTAGTCATATTGAGGTCTTCCGTCGAAAAAGATAAACTCCGGATAGTTCTTGAAATCTTCCGGTTTAGGTGTATTGCCTGTGATCAGTACCTTTACGGCTTTCGGATTGACCGACGGATCAAATACTTCGGGATATTGCTGGAGTTTCTTTACCAATATATCTAATGTAGGATGTTCTGCTGTTTTCAAGTCGATCATCAATTGTAATGTATGCTCATTGTCGGCCCAGGCTTTTCCTTGGTTTCGCTTGAATTGGGTTACGATCGGCGAGATATACAGTTCGTCAATTGTAAGGGCTGTGGGAAGTTCGTCCCGGTCGTGAGCTACCAGCAGACCAGTCTCGTCGGTATTGGTGTAAATATCGGCTTCAATGGAATAGACCTTTTGGGAATAGGCCTGATAAAAAGGTACACTTTGGCAATAATCATTGTGCGAATGAATATAAATACGAGACTGAGCCATTAATGATCCGATGGAACCGATGGCGATAAAAGCCAGCAGGCTTAACTGTTTGTACATGTGTTTTAGTTTCATCTGCTTATTCATTGAATAGATTGTAAAGTAACTGCTTTTTTATTTTTCAGGGATGAATATCCGATGACATCCGGATGACAATGTGGATACATGTGCGATCTTCCCTTTGCTGGCAAATTTATAGTAAAATCAGCGAATAGGGTAATGACCGGTTCAATAAAAGTGACAGGCTTTTGAGTTTTCGTTCAATCTGAGATGAAGAAAGAGGCTTTTTGTGAGAGGCTTTCAGCCGATAAAGGGTTTCTTGACTGACAAAATGTAAAGTGTATCCTCCACAAATTAAGATGTTTTTTGACTGCACCTTTTTTACAGATGGCCGATATTTTGTATTTTTGCACCCATATTTCAAAAACTTAATAATAAGAATAAACACAATGGGTGGTTTTTTCGGTACTATCTCAAAGTCGGCCTGTGCTACTGATTTGTTCTATGGTACGGACTACAATTCACATCTGGGAACCCGTAGAGGCGGTATGGCGACATACGATAAAGAAAATGGGTTTACTCGCTCTATTCATAATCTGGAAAGTTCTTATTTTCGAACCAAGTTTGAAGCTTCTTTGCCTAAATTCGTAGGAAATGCCGGTATTGGTATCATCAGTGATACCGATGCACAACCAATCGTTATCAATTCTCATTTAGGAAAGTTTGCGATTGTTACGGTAGCTAAGATCAATAATATTGACGAACTGGAAAAAGATTTGCTGGCTGTCAATATGCATTTCTCTGAATTAAGCTCCGGAAAGACGAATCAGACGGAACTGGTTGCCTTGTTGATTACGCAAGGTAAGGATTTCGTGGAAGGTATTGAAAATGTGTATAACCGGATCAAAGGATCTTGTTCGATGCTGTTGTTGACGGAAGACGGTATTATCGCTGCCCGTGATAAATGGGGAAGAACTCCGATTGTCATTGGGAAAAAAGACGGAGCATACGCGGCAACAAGCGAATCGAGCAGTTTGCCTAACTTAGGTTATGAGATAGAGAAATTCGTAGGACCGGGCGAAATAATCCGTTTGCGTGCCGATGAATTGGAACAAATGCGCAAACCGAATGAAGGTATGCAGGTTTGTTCGTTCTTGTGGGTATATTACGGCTTCCCCGTTTCCAGCTATGAAGGAAAGAATGTTGAGGAAGTGCGTTTTGCCTGTGGATACAAGATGGGACAGAAAGACCATTCGGAAGTAGATTGTGCCTGCGGTATTCCGGATTCGGGAGTAGGTATGGCGTTGGGTTATGCTGAAGGAAAAGGAGTTCCTTATCATCGGGCTATTGCTAAATATACGCCGACCTGGCCCCGCAGTTTTACTCCGGCCAATCAGGAGTTACGTTCGTTGGTAGCCAAAATGAAACTGATTCCGAACCGTTCAATGTTGGAAGGTAAGCGGATTCTGTTCTGCGATGATTCGATTGTCCGTGGAACTCAGTTGCGTGATAACGTAAACATCCTGTATGATTATGGAGCCAAAGAAGTACACATGCGTATTGCTTGTCCGCCGTTGATTTATGGTTGTCCTTTCATCGGATTTACTTCTTCCAAGAGTGATTTGGAATTGATCACACGTCGTATTATTAAGGAACTGGAAGGCGATGAAAACAAGAATCTGGACAAGTATGCTACTACCGATTCTCCGGAGTATAAGAAAATGGTATCCATTATTACAGAACGTTTCGGCTTGAGTTCGTTGAAATTCAATACGTTGGAAACATTGATTGAAGCGATCGGATTACCTAAATGTAAGGTATGTACGCATTGTTTCGATGGAAGCAGTCATTTTTAATAAGTGATAAACTCTTGTATCAGAGGCGATAATTAAGTTAAAATAGATAAGCTTTAGTTTGCATCACCCGGGTGAATCAATTAATTCATATAGCTGAATTGATTAATTCACCCGGGTGATTTGTTTAATTCACCAAGGTGAATCAATTAAAAGTAAATTAATTTTTACGTAAATACTCTTACCTTTTTCTTTGTTGATACAAACTTTTCATTAACTTTACCACGCATTCGATTATTCGGATGTATTTTATTATTTGTAATCGTAGCTCAATCGCCTCTGAATCACCACCTCGGATATGAACGAGCTAGATATAACACACGTTGAGGAGTCCGTATATGGCGCAGACTTCTCGCTTCGTGTGTTATGGTTTGTGGTGAACCAAGAGGCGTATGGCGGTTGTCTGCGTCTTTCTTTTAGTTAGACGTATGAGAGATGCTAATAGATATAGTTGCTAGCATAGGTTTAATGTAAAGATTTAATAAATATCTGTTGCCATGAATAATATCAGTTTCAGTGGATTATATACGCAGTACTACAAGCGATCCTTCCTGTTTGTGAAGTCGTATGTACGTGATGATATGGTGGCCGAGGATATTGCTTCAGAGGCTTTGATTCAATTATGGGAGACTTTGAAGACTGAAACGGTAAATACTCCATTGGCATTGCTGACGACTATCTTGAAGAATAAAGCATTGAATTATTTGAAACATCAGGCTATAGAGTGGGAGGCAATGGAAGATATTTCGGACAAGCAGATACGGGATACTTCTTATCGGATCGCTACCTTGCAGGCTTGTAATCCGGAAGAGATGTTTTCTTCGGAGATAACCCGTATTCTGGAGGATACATTGGCTTCTTTGCCCGAACAGACACGTCAGATCTTTATCATGAGCCGATATGAACAGATGTCGGTAAAGGAAATAGCTGAAACCTTGCACTTGGCTCCCAAAAGTGTGGAATATCATATTACCAAATCATTGAAAGTACTACGCATAGCCTTGAAAGATTATTTACCGGTGTTTTGGTGGTTCCTGTAAATTAAAGCTAATGAAAGTAAACTTTCTTTTGAGTTTACTTGTTTTGAAATAAAAAGCTTTATGGATCGTACCAGTAAAACACAAGTGTGCCCGTTATTGATAGCCTGTTTCCTAGGTTTTTCGCTGGGCACGAAGGGGCAAGTGGAGTTAATCTCTTCAGATACATTGCGGATAGATTCATTGCGAGTGGAGGAAATCAAGATCGGATATGCCGTCGGAAACCAACAAACCTTATCGGGGGCTGTCGATAAAGTTTCTGAAAAGCGGATGAATAAAGGATTTGTGACGACACCCTTGGAAGCTTTGAGCGGACAATCGGCGGGTGTCAGTATTTCTTCAGGTGAAAACCGGGCAGCCATGCTGTCGTCGGTGCGTGTCAGAGGTACAACTTCTCTGACGGGAGGAAATGATCCCTTGGTAATTATTGACGGAGTATCGGCAGATTTGAGTGCATTGAATACGATTTATCCGGCAGATATTGAGAGTTTCACGATTTTGAAAGATGCGTCCGAGACTGCTCAGTACGGATCGCGGGGTGCTTCTGGCGTAATTGAGGTTGCAACCAAGAAAGGAAAAAGTGAATCTTTTCGGGTAAGTTATACCGGGAATTACGGTGTTCAGTCGGTTTATAAGAATCTGGAAATGCTTTCGGCCGATGAATTCCGGGCCGTAGCGCGACAACTGAATATGGATATTCTGGATTTAGGTAACCAGACGAATTTCCCCGACGAGATTACTCGTTTGGGAGTCATGCAAAATCACCATATAGCTTTTGGAGGCGGAACGAATACGACCAATTACCGGGCTTCTATTGGTATGATGGATCGGAAAGAGGTGGTACAGAATAATGCTTATCAGAATTTTACCGCCAAGGTAAATCTTTCGCAGAAGGCTTTTCAGGATCGTTTCCAGTTGGATATGGGTTTGTTTGGTTCGTTGCAGAAAAACAATTACCTGACGGATGAACAAAAGACCTTCTATTCGGCTGCGACATTCAATCCGACTTTCCCCAATCATCGAAACCCGGAAACTGGTTCGTGGGATCAGATTACGAATGCCAGTCAGATCACCAATCCGTTGGCTTGGCTGGAGGTACAGGATGATGAGTCGAATGCTCACTTCAATACCCACATGAAACTCTCTCTCTTACTGAACCGGCATCTGACGTTTTCGGTTTTTGGCTCGTATTCCTATAATGTCATAGAAAATTCGCAGTATTTGCCCACTTCGGTTTGGGCACACGGACAAGCTTACAAAGGGGAGAACAAGACGGAAGATTTGCTCGGGAACATGATGCTGAGCTATACCAATACCTGGGGAAAGCATAAGTTGGATGTCCTGGGATTGGCGGAAGTCCAGAAAAAGATTCTGACCGGATTTTATACCACTGTGACCAACTTTACTACCGATCAGTATGGATATAATAACTTACAGGCTGGTGCTGTCCGCTTGTGGGAAGGAACGGGTTCGTTTTATGAATCGCCCCGGTTGGCTTCATTCCTGGCCCGTTTCAATTATGTGTACGACGGGAAGTATGTCCTGACCGCCAATGCCCGTGCAGATGCTTCGTCGAAAGTAGGAGAGAATAACCGTTGGGGCTTCTTCCCTTCTACATCCCTGGCGTGGATCTTGTCGGAAGAAGGTTTTCTGAAAGATGTCTCGTTTCTGAATAATCTGAAACTGCGTGCGGGTTATGGTGTTTCAGGTAATTTAGGAGCCATTGATTCGTATAATTCTTTACAGTTGATGAAACCGAATGGGGTTGTTTCGGTAAACGGTGCACCGACTGTTACGATGGGTGTGATCCGAAATGCCAATCCCGATTTGAAATGGGAAGTGAAGCGGACATTCAATGTCGGACTGGATGCCGGTTTCTTTCAGAATCGGCTGATTCTGGCGGCAGATTACTATCATGCTAAAACGAGTGATATGTTATATCTGTATGATGTCAGTGTCCCTCCGTTTGCTTATAATAAGTTATTGGCGAATTTAGGTTCGATGGAGAATAGTGGAGTTGAATTGGGATTAGGCATCACTCCGCTTCAGAAGAAAGATATGGAATTGAATATCAACGTGAATGTTGCCTTTCAGAAGAATAAACTGTTGTCGTTAAGCGGTATGTATAACGGACAATATATGTCGGCCCCGCAATATACACCGATAGCCAGTCTGAACGGAGCAGGTTTTCACGGAGGAAACAATCATATTGTATATCAGATTGTAGGAGAGTCGCTGGGCGTTTTCTATCTACCGCATTGTACCGGATTGGTAGAACAGGCCGACGGCAGTTATCGCTACGAAGTGGCGGACTTGAATGGAAACGGTGTCAATCTGGAGGATGGAGAAGACCGTTATGTGGCGGGACAAGCCACACCGAAGGCAATGTTGGGTTCAAACTTCAGTTTCCGTTACCGGAACTTCGATATCTCCCTGCAGATTAATGGGGCATTTGGACATAAGATTTATAACGGAACGGCACTGAGTTATATGAATATGGGTAGTTTCCCGGATTATAACGTTATGAAAGGTGCTCCCGAACAACGAATCAAAGACCAGACTGCTACCGATTATTGGTTGGAAAACGGAGACTATGTCAATTTTGATTATCTGACAGTCGGCTGGAATGTTCCTTTGGGGAAACTGAAGAAATATATTCGCTACTTACGCCTGTCTGCGTCTGTGAATAATTTGGCAACCATAACCGCATATTCCGGTTTGACGCCAATGATTAATAGTTCGATTGTGAACAGTACACTGGGAGTTGATGATAAACGGAATTACCCGGTGGCCCGTTCGTATTCAATCGGTTTGAATTTCCAATTTTAATGTTTGTCGGGTATGAAGAAGTTCAGTTTGTTTCTATATATAAGTAGTCTTTTCCTGTTAATGGGATGCAGTAAATTCCTGGAAGAACATCCGCGTGATCAGATCTCGGAGGAAGAAGCTTTTGATACGCCAGCCAATATTTATCTGAATACAGTTGCTACCTTATATAATTATATAGGAGGGAATAGTGATAGTCAAGGTCTGCAAGGAACGTATCGCGGCGTGTACGACTTGAATACGTTTACGACGGACGAAGCTATGCTCCCGACACGGGGTGGCGACTGGTACGACGGTGGTTTCTGGCAAGGTCTGTTCTTACATCGTTGGGGAACGAATAATTACGCAATTCAGGCGACCTGGGAATATCTGTATAAGGTAATCGTATTAAGTAATAAATCTCTGGAAATCTTACAGACTTTGCAGAAACAACATCCGGAGTACGAATTATCTCCTTATTTGGCGGAAGTCCGGGCAATCCGTGCCTTATACTATTATTATCTGGTAGATCTTTTCGGACGTGTACCGTTGGTATTGTCGTCGTCCACGCCTATGCAAGATGTTAAGCAAAGCGAACGGAGTGAGGTTTTCCGGTTTATCGTGGATGAACTTCAGGTCGCATTACCCGATTTGAGTTTGGAACGAAGTAATTATCCGGGTGATTATTACGGACGGGTGACGCGCCCGGTGGCTTTTTTCCTGTTGGCTAAACTGGCATTAAACTGCGAAGTCTATTTGCATGATCGGTGGACAACTACAGCTCGCCCGGATGGAAAGTCTATTTATTTTAAGGTTGGTGATCGTTACCTGAATGCCTGGCAAACAACGATGGCGTATTGTGATTCGCTGACAGTTTGCGGTTACCGGCTTTCTCCGGCTTATACCGATAACTTTAAAGTCTATAACGAAGGTTCGGAAGAGAATATCTTTACCATCCCGATGGATAAGAATTTATATGCGAACCAAATGCAGAATCTGTTCCGTTCCCGTCATTATAATCATGCAAAGGCATATGGGTTGGGAGGCGAGAATGGATCGAGTGCTACCATCGAAGCCCTTCAGACATTTGGTTATGGAACGGATTCTGTCGATACCCGTTTTGACGCCTGCTATTTTGCAGGAGTAGTATTTGACTTGAACGGTGATACGGTTCGGTTGGATAATGGAACGGTCTTGGAGTATCTTCCTTGGGATATTCAGCTGGATCTTTCAGGACTGGCTGCTGAGAAGACGGCAGGAGCGCGGATGAAGAAATACGAAGTGGATAGTCAGGGAACGAAAGACGGGAAATTATCTGACAATGATATCGTCCTTTTCCGGTATGCGGATGCTTTGTTGATGAAGAGTGAAGCTAAAGTGAGAAATGGAGAAAATGGTGACAGCGAACTCAACGAAGTACGTCGGCGGGCAGGAATGCCGGAACGGAAAGCTACGCTTGAGAACATCCTGGCAGAACGCCAGTTGGAATTGGCTTGGGAAGGTTGGCGCCGACAGGACCTGGTTCGCTTTGGTCGGTTTACGAGGACTTATAGCAGTCGCCCGCAGTTACCACAAGAAGAAAATGGTTATACCACTGTTTTCCCGATTCCAGACAATGTACTGACACTGAATAAACAGCTGACGCAAAATCCGGGATATTAAAGAAAGACCGGGAAAAAAGAGAAAAGCCCTTCGAATTTCTCCGAGGGGCTTTTCTATGTGGGTTAATTCTACGAAAGATGTTTCGTGAAGTTTAGAACAAATCCAATTCTGCAATAGCTACTACTTGACCTCCGGCGGCGATGCGGGTAGCTTCTATTTTAACGAAGCGGGCAGAAACCGGTTGCTGGAAGTAATGCTGGCGCTTGGTTGGGTCGTTGATCAGATTTCCGAATTCAAAATCTTCTACCTTTTTCCAACTCTTGCCGTCTGCACTGATGTAGAACACTCCTTTTTCTATCATGCCTTCTGCATTGACAGTCTGTGGTGTGTAGGCAAATCCCTTGAGCTCACGTGAAGCTCCCAAGTCGATGACAATAGATTGATTCTTTCCGGGTTTTGACAACCAATAAGAATAAGGTTGCTCGTCGAATGCCAAGGCAGCCTGATGATTATCGGCTTCACTGCTGGCTGATACCAATTTCCAATCCTGTTTGATCCATCCGAAACGATCCGATTGCATGGCACCTTCCATCTCATTTAATACCGCAAAAGCTTTCACTTCTCCGTTTTCCATCTTAAACGGCTTTGTATATGGAGTAGATGAGGTGGTCGGAGTACTGCCGTCTGTTGTATAATAAATGGTATAACCTTGACTTAAGTTCTTGGATGCATTCTCGCCATACTGATTCCATTTGAAGTTTTGTACCTTAGGCTCGATACTGACATTTCCAGATAAATCACGGATGAAATCCAACTGAGGTGGACGTGCCTGATAATGATGAGCCGTGATGGTATGGATAGCCGGATTCGCCCTATTCTCTAGGAAGCGTACGCGGATCTTGTCAGTTGTCACATCCGGGAAACGGAGGATTCGTTTGTATCCGATATTTGTAGCCTGGGCAATCTCTTTCCATTCGCCGTCTATACAAGCATCTACCGCATGTTTTTCTACTCGTTCACTATGAGAAGCAATTGCTTCCTGCAAGAGCAAACGGTTGAACGTAATAGGTTGGGGCGTCGAGATTGTGATCTCTTTCTTCTTACCATCCAGTTCCACATACGTATTTTCATCTTTATCCAAAACTTCTTCCGGGCCTTTGGCTCCTTCCAACAAGTTGGTACCGTAAGTCTCCCGGATCCGTTTGCCGGCTTCTGTCAGTGAAGCTACGTCGGCTGGAGAGAAACGTCCGTCGCGATTAGGTGGAATATTCAACAGGAAGGTTGAATTGCCGCCTACAGCACGTTCGTAAATATCAAACACATCGTCGGCACTTCTTACTTTCTGGTGTGTATCGTCCCGATAGAACCAACCTTCACGGATAGAGGTATTCGTTTCTGCCTGTTGGTAATGCAGGTATTTCGCTTTATACAAAACCTCGCGGCTGCCCAGATCTGTATCCGTCATATCAACGAAAACCGTTGCTGTATCCGGATTGTGCGGATAAGTGATGACATTCCATTCGGTATCTCTTGTTTTCCCGGCTTCATTACCACACCAACGGACATCTTCCCGACCAAAGATAACAGCTTGCGGAGCCAGTTTGTGAATCAATTCTTTCCAAGCCGTATAGTTATACCGCTGTCCACCTTTCCGCTTCGGATGTGCTCCGTCAAACCATACTTCATGAATAGGACCGTATTCGGTCAGCAATTCAAACAGCTGATTGAGGAAATACTCATTGTAATCATCTACCTCAAACTCAAACTTAGTCTGGTTGGCAAACGGACGACCCGGCACTTCACGCGGAATCGTTCTTTTGGTATATTTGCTCAGGTTTCCATACAGACCATCCGGACTTTCTATCTGGAATAAGTCAGCGGGAGAAAGATAAATACCTAACTTTAGTCCGTATTTCTGACAAGACGCAGATAAATCTCTCAATACATCTCCCTTCCCATTTTGGAATGGACTCGACATAATTCCATGAGTCGTATAACGACTTTGCCACAATACAAAGCCATCGTGATGTTTCACTGTCAGAATAACCATCTTCATGCCGGCAGCCTTCATGGTTTCACACCATTGGTCGGTATCCAGGTTCTTCAAGTCGAAGATTTTAGGATCTTCCATACCTGTTCCCCATTCACGGCGGGTAAATGTATTGGGGCCGAAATGGATAAATGCAATGTATTCATTATGAAGAGCAGCCAACTGGTTTTCTGTTGGAACCACATGAGCTGCCTTTTCGATAATCATTTCTTTACTGTCATTTGGCTCGATTGGAATCGTGTTTTGAAACGCCATCTGCTCTTGCTGATTTGTACCACAAGCCGTCAATAGCAACGTGGCACCCAATAAACTCCAAATAGTTCTCATGTCATTTTGTTGTTTAGGTTTGCAATCCGTTTTTATTTGATAGAACAAAGAAAAAGAATATCAGTTATTTCTCCTAACACGAAACAGATAAAATATACTAGAATATCGACTTCTTGATTTTTTTCTGAAAAAAGTGGATTTTTTGTTCAGGGATTTTTCGGGTTGAATTGTCATATTAATGAAACGGATAAAAAGACAGATGGATTACGAATTATTACAACGATATATTGAAGGACGAGTAACGACAAAAGAAGCGGAACAAGTTGTCGATTGGCTGGATGCGGATGAAGCGCATGTGAAAGAGTTCATGGCTTTACATAAAGCATTCGACATCTCCGTGATGAACCAGTCGGCTGCTCAAACACTTCGGAAACGGGCAAAGCAAATAAAGCTTCGTTCGATAGGAGTCGAACTCGTCAAGATCGCAGCTGTGATCTTACTGATATTAGGTATTCAATACGGATGGGAGTTCAGACAATCAGAACAAGATCTGAAAGAGCAGCCTCTATACCAAACTTTATATGTACCAGCTGGGCAACGCGCAGAACTAACGTTGCCGGATAGTACGAAGGTATGGCTAAATGCTCATTCCAAATTGGTTTATCCTCTTTCTTTTCAGAAAGATACTCGGTTGGTGGAACTCTCTGGAGAGGCTTATTTTGAAGTCCGCCGGAATGAAAAAGTGCCATTTGTCGTAAAGACTTCTAAAGTGGATGTAAAAGTATTGGGAACAGAATTTAATGTTTCGGCCTATGAAGAAGAAGCCGACTTTGAAGTAGTTTTATTAAAAGGGAGTGTCTTACTGGAATCATCAAGGTTGCGGGAACCTCATTCGATGAAACCGGGAGAGATGGTTTATTTCAAGGACGGACAATATTATTCGGGACTTATTCAGAATCCGGATTATTTCAAATGGAAAGAAGGTTTGATCTGTTTTCAGAATGAACCGATATCAGATATCATGGATAAGTTGTCTTTGTATTTTGATGTGAAGATACAACATCGAAACCAAGCCTTTTTGAAGGAACGTTATACGGGAAAGTTCCGGAGCAAAGACGGCGTGGAACAGGTGTTGAAGGTTTTACAGATGGAACATCATTTCCGTTATGTAAAGGATAACGAACAGAATGTCATAACAATAAAATAAAGTGCCTATGGATAAATGAAAGAACAAAAAACAAGAAGCCGGGTAATGCTGCCACATAACCCGGCTCAAAAAAAGTCAGTATTCTGACACTAACGGGAATTAAATCGAATACCAACAAATTAATTGCAACAAAGTTATGAATAAAAAGTTGATCAAGGTATCAAATGCCTTGTCGTTAACCGAATTTAAGCACATTTTTAAAGTGATGAAGTTAACCTCATTATTTGGAGTACTATGTGTTTCTTCGGCCTTTGCTGTGAATGTAAACTCACAAAGTCTGCGGGTAAATATCCATGCGAATCAGAAGCAGGCGAAAGAAGTCATCAAGCAAATCGAAGAACAGACAGATTATCTGTTTGTCTATAATCATGACAAAGTAAATCTGAACAACACTGTGACGATCCAGGCAAACAACGAAACGGTTGCCGAAGTGTTAAACCAAATGTTTGCAGGGACAGACATTATTTATGCCATGCAGGGGAATAATATCCTGTTGATGCAAAAAGATGCTGTAGTTCAACAATCCGGAAAAGTTGTAACCGGAACCATTGTTGATCCATCTGGTATGCCTGTGATTGGTGCTAATGTAATGGTAAAAGGAACAACCAACGGAACCATTACCGATATGGATGGTAAATTCTCATTGGAAGTAGAAGAAGGAGCAACCTTACAAATCTCTTATATCGGTTATGCCAATCAGGAAATTAAAGTCGGAAATCAAAAAACATTGTCCATCGCATTAAAAGAAGATGCTGAGGCTTTGGATGAGTTGGTAGTTGTGGGGTATGGAACGCAGAAAAAGGTGAATTTGACAGGGGCAGTGGCTCAAGTATCTGGTGAAGTAATGAAAGATAGACAGGTCTCAAATGTTGGTCAAGCTTTACAGGGGACAATTGGAAATTTGGTTATTACAACAACAGGGGATCCTGGAGGAGTAGGAACACCTGCTTCTTATAATATCCGTGGTTTTACAAGTATAAATGGAGGTTCTCCTTTGTTTGTAGTTGATGGTATTCCTAATGAAAATATAGATAATATTAATCCTGCAGATATAGAATCTGTTTCAGTTTTAAAAGATGCTGCCTCTTCTGCTATTTATGGTGCTAGAGCTGCTTATGGTGTAATTTTAATTACAACAAAAAAAGGTAGCGCGAAAAAAACAACAGTAAGTTATTCTGGAATGATTGCGATAAGTCAACCTACAAAACTTCCGAAGCAAGCTAACTCATTACAATTTGCTGAAACTTATAATGAAGCAGCACGTAATAGTGGACTATCTGATCCTTTTTCAGAAGAATATTTACAACGTATAACACAATATATGACAGATCCTAATAGTGTTCCGGTAACAACTGCAGATCCTACAAATCCTAATATTTATGGTTTTGAAAATGCTAATGCAAATACAAATTGGTTTAAGGAATATTTAAAATCTAACACATTTAGTCATAAACATGATGTTAACGTTAGTGGTGGTAATAAGTCAATAACATATTTTATGTCATTGGGGTATTACGATCAAAATGGAATTTTACGCTATGGTGATGAAAATTATAAGCGTATTAATACAACTTCAAATTTACATGCAGAGCCATTAGATTGGTTACGGTTTGATTTGAGAATGCGTTATAGTCGTAGTAATACCGATAACCCATATCCTTATACGGCAAATAATGGAAATTGGTTCCATTTTATAGGAACACGTCAACCTATTTGGCCTGTTAAAAATCCTGATGGAAATTTTAGTTTGATATCGAATATAAATACATTTTTTAACAATGCTCGCGATAAACTTACTAATAACGATTTATGGCTTACTGGTGCAGTAGAAATTGAACCAATTAAAGATTGGAAGATTAATGTGGACTATACTTTTAATTCGTTGCATAGTAATCAATTATCTCAAGAGAATCCGATTTATGCGTATCAAATTGATGGGACAAAATATCCTTATTATACAAACTCATCTGTAGCGGAAAGTGCAGTGATGGATACGTATAATTCTGTCAATGCTTATACTTCGTATACAAAACAAATAGACAAACACTCTATTTATGTATTATTGGGGCAACAAGTGGAATTGGCTAAATTTTATACCCTGTCAGGTTCTAGGAGAGATTTAATTTCTGAATCTATACCATCTATGGGAGTTGCTACTGGAACTCAAACAACTTCTGATTCGAAATCTGAGTGGGCAACAGTTGGAACATTCATGCGTGTAAATTATAATTTTGATGAAAAGTATTTGATTGAGTTTAATGCTAGATATGATGGAACTTCTAGATTTCCTAAGAATAATAGGTTTGGTTTATTCCCTTCTGTTTCTATTGGATATAATTTAGCAAAAGAGGAGTTTTTTACAGTTCCCGAGAATCTTATTAGTGACTTAAAGGTAAGAATGTCGTATGGTAGTTTAGGAAATCAATCGGTAGCAAATTATATATATTTTGCTACAGTTCCTATTAATACACAGTTGGGATATTTATTAAATAATGAACGTCCAAATTATTTGGGAGCTCCAGGTTTAGTTAGTGAGGATATAACATGGGAAACTTCAAATACATTAGATGTAGGTCTTGATGCCTCTTTGTTCAATAAACGACTTAATTTAACATTTGATTGGTATTCAAGAAAAACTTTGAATATGTTAGGACCTGCTAATGCTTTACCTTCAGTGTTGGGGGCTAGTGTGCCACTAACAAATAATGCGGATTTAAGAACAAATGGATTTGAATTGAGTGTAGGATGGAAAGATTATGTAAATAAAGATTTTCAATATAATATATCTTTGGTTTTGTCTGATTATGTATCAAAAGTTACGAAATATAATAATCCTACGGGATTACTTTCTACTTATTATGAGGGACAAACGATAGGTGAGTATTGGGGATATGAAACAAATGGTTTGATACAAACTGAAGAACAGTTGAATCAGTTATGTGATCAATCTTTGTTTTATGGAAATTGGAATTTAGGAGATGTCTCTTATAAGGATCAAAATGGAGATGGGATAATAAATTATGGAGATAATACAAAAGATAATCATGGTGATTTGAAAATTATAGGAAATAATACACCTCGTTTTCAGTTTGGTTTAACTACTGGTTTTAATTGGAAAAATTTAGATGTTAGTTTGTTTTTCCAAGGAGTGGCTAAAAGAGATTTGTGGCTTGATGGTACAATGTTTTATGGTTTAACTGGGGGATATGGTTCTCAAGTATGGGAATCTACACTAGACTATTGGTCTTCAAATAATACTGATGCTTATTTCCCTCGACCTTATCATACTTCTGAAATTAATAAGAATAGACAGGTCTCAGATCAATATTTGCAAAATGCAGCATATGTTCGTTTAAAGAATATGCAGATTGGATATACTTTGCCTCATTCAATTTTAAGTAAATGTAAGTTATCAAGATTACGTTTGTTTCTTACAGGTGAAAATCTATTTACTATTTCTGGGATAAATGAAAATTTTGATCCAGAAGTAGCTACAGGTGGTTGGGGATCAGGTAAAATTTATCCTCTAATGAGAACTTTTTCTTGTGGAATTAATTTAGAATTTTAAAATAATACAATATGAATAGATTTGTTTTGAGTATATTGGTTTTAATAGGGGGATTATGTTCTTGTGAAGATTTCTTAGACAGAGAGCCTTTAGATAGAATAACAGATAAAGGAATGAAATTCTCTAAAAATGAGATGGAACTATATTGTAATTCTTTTTATACACTTTTCCCTGGGTTTGAAACTATAATATGGGCAGATAATTCTTCTGATAATTTAATGAGTGGCGATTATAATTATAATAGTCAATTATCAGGAACAATAGTGGTTCCAGCTTCTGGCGGAGGTTGGGAATGGGGAAATATTCGTAATATAAATTATTTTTTAAATAATTATCATGTTACGACCGAGTCATGGAATGTCACATCTAAGTATGTTGGCGAAATGTTGTTTTGGAGATCTTGGTGTTATTTTAATCTTTTGAAACAATTTGGAGATTTACCCTGGATAAACAAAGCTTTGGATGTTAATTCAGAAGAATTATATGAGCCAAGAGTATCTCGTTCTATAATCGTGGATTCAATCATAAGTGATTTAACTTTGGCTGCTGAATATTTACCTACTATAGATAAAACTGAACCCCAAAGAATCCATAAAGATGTAGCTCTTGCATTTTTATCGAGGGTTGCTTTATATGAAGGTAGTTGGGAAAAATATCATGCAGGAACAGATTTTGGTGTAAAAGATTGTGATTATAATTATTTTTTCCGTAAAGCCAAAGATGCTGCAGAGGAAATAATGAAAAGTGGTCGTTATATAATATCTAAAGGTACGGGTGACGATTTTGCCTATTGGAATCTTTTTAGGCAATTAGATTTATCTGGTAATAAAGAGGTTATACTATGGCGGAAATATGATTATTCAGAACAAATATCCCATGAAGGACAAAATCGTCTGTTATTTGATGGAGTTAATACAGGGGTTACGAAATCGTTAGTCGATGATTATCTTTGCATAGATGGTAAACCTATAACTGGAAATTTAAATTATAAAGGAGATAATTCGGTTATGGATGTAATTCAGAATAGAGATCCACGTTTAGCTCAAAGTATATTTGTTCCAGGCTATCCACGCTTAATTAGAGATGGTGATACAGTTAAATATTCTCTTCCGTTTATAAATCTACCTGGTTTTCAGAGAAACACAACAGGTTATCAGCAGTTTAAACATGCTAATCCTGTAATCGAATCACAAGGTGCAGGTTCTGGTAGTCCAGGTGCAACTACTGCTGCTATATTGTTTCGTTATGGAGAAGTTCTTTTAAATTATATAGAAGCAGTTACTGAACTAGGAGAGTGTACACAGCAAGATTTAGATCAGACTATAAATGTCTTGAGAGATAAGGTTGCTATGCCTCATCTAAAAATAGATGTTGGTTTTTCGGATCCTGATTGGGATTATCCTGATTTGTCTCCATTGATTAATGAAATAAGAAGAGAACGACGTGTTGAATTGGCTTTTGAAGGTTTTAGATTTGATGATTTAATGAGGTGGGCTGCAACTTCAGTTATACAAAAGAAGCAACTGGGAGCTAAATTTTCTCAATTTGAAGGTGCATTATTTGATCCCCCCTTGACTGGTTTATTTATTAGTTCAGACGGTTATTTAGATCCATGGCAAAAAACTCCAGCAAAAGATGGTTGGAATTTTGATCCAACCAAGAACTATTTAAAACCAATTCCTACTAATGAATTAGTTTTAAATAAAAATTTAAAACAGAATCCTGGTTATTGATTTTTTTTGAATAATATAAAACTTAATTTACATTATTGTTTTTTTTATTAATAGTATAAGCAGGTGAATTTCTTGATAAAAACACCTGCTTATATAGCTTATATTTAAATAATAAAAACTATTAGAGTTCTTATTATATTATAAATATTTTAATTGTTGTTTAAATTGATAAAATATATAGATATGAAAAGGTTCGTTTTTGTGATTTGCCTATTTGTATTTGTTTTTTCTTCCGTATCATTGGTTCAAGCAAAAAAAATATATATATCAAGTAGTGTTAATAATGATTTATATGGTTTATTAGTGAAGGAGAATTTTAATGTAAAACGTTATGATACTCCATTAGATGCAATAAATAATGCAGAAATTGGTGCAGGAGTTATAATTACAGCAACAAGTTATCCTTTTCAACCAGTAAAAGTTGATGCGGATTTTTATAAAATAGCAAATGAGAAAAAAATAAGATTGTTTATAGAGTATGTAGATGAATATCCAAATGTAGATATCGATAAAAGTGTATTTAAAGGAGAATTGGAAAGAGGGGTTATTTCTTCTGATTTTTTTTCGCCCAAACTTCGTAAAATGGATTTATTAGGACTTAATGATTGTCATATATTTATCGCTAGAGTTGAAAAGCCTTTGATATCTTATGCTAAGGTTGCAGGATTTGATGTGGCTCAATTTGGTTTAGTTGATACTGATGTCATTCCTTTACTTTTTAAAGATCATAATAATTTGGTCTCATTAACATGTATGACGAATTTTAAGAAAGCTAGGTATGCACCTGTTACTTCATGGAATTCAGTTTGGAACAAAATTTTAAGTTGGTTATTGGATGATAAAAATATTTCATTAAATAAATGGGAGTCGGATCCTATGCCTTCATATGCTGAAGATGAAATTTTACCTTCAGATGCAAGGAAAGATGCTATATGTAGGGGTACTGAATGGTTATATAATGGACGTTTTTTGATACATCCTTCATGGCGAGATTTTGTTTTAATGAATCAAGGAGATGGAACGCATCCATTTGGAAAACCTGTAGAAAAAAATAAGCTTATAGGAAATGGGTCTGAGGGTGTTCTTGAGGGGCATGCTTCAAGGATTTATTATGATGGAACTGAACAATATCGATATTGGTTAAGAAACGATGTGCAAGGAGAAGTTTCATTTTTATTAGCTTCAGCAGCCAGTTTATTGGGTAATAAGAAATATAGTTCTTCTTCTGAGAATATTATTGACTATATGTTTTATACTGCCGAATTTAGAAAAGGAGCGAGAAATTTAAAGGATAGTGCTTCATATGGTTTACTTGGGTGGGCCAATACACATCCATATGTTTTTTATAATGATGATAATGCGAGAGCTATTTTAGGTGTTATAGGAGCATCTGCTTTTTTAAAAAGTGAGCGTTGGAATAAATATATCGTTGAATGTATATTAGCTAATTTTAGAACGTGTAGTAAACAAGGTTTTCAAGGGGGAAGGTTGGAAGAACCGGAAATTTTATCTAAGGGATGGGAGTACTACTGTCAAAGAGATTTTGTAAATCCTCATCCTCATTTTGAAGCTTGGATGTGGGCATGTTATCTTTGGCTGTATGATAAAACAGGATATAAGCCTTTATTAGATAAAGCTAAAACAGCAATACGTATTACAATGGAAGCTTATCCTGATAAATGGTCATGGACGAATGGTATTCAGCAGGAACGTGCAAGGATGATTCTTCCATTGGCGTGGTTAGTTCGTGTAGAAGATACAAAAGAACACCGTTACTGGTTAGACTTAGTTGTTCATAAATTATTGGAAAATCAAGTTGAATGTGGTGCAATACGTGAAGAATTAGGGAATCCTTCACAAGGAATGTTTGGTAGTGTTCATTCAAATAAAGATTATGGTGTAACAGAAGCTCCATTGATTGCCCAAAATGGAGATCCAGTGGCTGATATGTTATATACTAGTAATTTCGCTTTTTTTGCATTGAATGAAGCTGCGCATGCGACAGGTGATTTATATTATAAAAATGCTGTGGAAAAATTATCTGATTTTTTGATTCGTATACAAGTTAAGAGTAAAGAACATATAGATTTAGATGGAGCTTGGATGCGAGCTTTTGATTATGATCGGTGGGATTATTGGGCTTCAAATGCTGATGCTGGATGGGGGGCTTGGTCTACTTTGACTGGTTGGATTCAAAGTTGGATCGTTGCAACACATGTACTGCTAGAGAAAGATCAGTCTTATTGGGAAGTAACAAAACACTTGGATGTTAAGAATGATTTTAATGATGCAATTTGGATGATCAAGAACATGAATGATGTTCAGTAGGGATCTTAAAAAATATTTTATCTGGTTTATATATTGGCAATAGTTCGTTAAAAATTCGCCAAGCCTAAGCGGCTCTGGCAGTAAATAAAA
>OGEZ01000820.1_pt1 | contig 20673 bp, 16 predicted proteins | sample 1570831 | NCBI WGS metagenome assembly OGEZ01 (sample SAMEA2582059, study PRJEB24529) | metagenome | biome: Human gut stool | place: China | collected 2011
TGATAATCATAGCCATATTATACCACATTTTTGATTATTGGTACAGCTTCTCAGATCAAAGGGGTTTGGGACACTCCCCAACAAGCGTTTTGCAACGCAAAAAGTGTTTTTGTATAGACGAAAACATTGCTTGCTACAATGGTGTTGGTTCTGAGAAGTTCACAGCCAGTGAGCTATACAGATGCCCAAACCTAAGCTACAATGAAGATGTGCTGAGAGAACGAAGCATTGCTTGAGCTGAACGCTCGTACGCGCAAACTGTTTGCTGGCACTGCGTACCGTAAAACTCCCGTTTCAATCTTCACGAGTGATTTTTCTTGGAAAAAAACCGCCGAAGAACATCTGCCCGGCATTATACAAGCGAAAGAATGTATGAAAAAGAAGAAGCACATCTCAGAAGAGCAGCATTATCTCTGTGAAATCGGTCTGGAAAAGATGCCGTATGGATCTTCCTGGCTCCACAAATCTTATACAGAGGAAAGCCTCACGCACATCACGATTACGGCCTATTATAATGTGGGCGAGGCTTTTCTCCAAGCTTCCACTGCAGCATGGGGGAATCTATGGGATTGCCGTGCCGCGCTTCGCAAGTTGGTATTCTCCGTCTATCTGGAAAGCGATTTGAACCTTCCATTCGGAAAAACGGAAAATTCTTATTCCAACTTGGGTATACTCCTGTTGTGTCCGACATGAACAAAATCGTTAAGAAAGCTGCCGCATCGTCTTTCCCCCACATGGACGTTAGCCGTATGGGATATGGATACTGCAACATTATATATGGTCAAATAAGACAGAAGTCATTGATTTTCTTTGTTTATCTGTGATACCATTCGTTATAAGACCGATGGCGTTGCTCTCTTCGCCTATGGTGGAGACTCCGGCACTCAAAGAAAATTTCCGAAAAGCACAACGAGGTGACCATTTTTGAAACGTCGAACTTTTCTTGTCTGCACCGCTGCACTTTTTTGCGGTGCGTTTCTGGCAGGGGGCTGCACTCCAAAAACTTCTCTGCCTGTCCTTCAGCAGATCGAATACTCCAATTTGGCAGATTCTAATACACAAGCTCTTCTTTCCAAGCTTTTGCAGGATGCCGGCGTATCCGACCTACGGATACAGACCTTCTTTGATCATGTGCAAAAGTTCAACAATGCTGTGGACCCGGCATGGCTCACCACAGGGTTTGAAAACGCCAAGCCTTTGGATCTGAAATACGATCCTTACTCCATGCAGGACGCATGGACGGAAAAATATAACACCTTCCCCGGCTGGAACTGTCGGATCACTGCTTGTGGGCTGTTCGGTGATTTTATCACTGTCATGGGCAAGGCAGACCTTGACTCAGCTGAGGACACCCTGTTTATGGACTATGAAACACTGGATTCTGACCCGGAATCCCTTTGCGGCGATGAACGGCAAAAATTTGATGCGCTGTTCGCCCCAGTTAAAACCACTAATACGACCGATATTCCTACCCATTTGAAAACGATTCAACAGGAATGGAAGAAACGCGGTCTCTCCTTCGTAGAAGATGATAAGATCCGTCTCGTCTCCGTGGTCCTACACGATCAGTTCTCTAAAACGGACAATTCTCTTATGATCGGTCATGTCGGCGTTATGCTTCCCACATCGGATGCGGTATATTTCGTCGAAAAGGTCGCTTTTCAGGAGCCGTATCGCTTGTTGAAGTTCAAAGATCGAACCGAGTTGAGCGATTATCTGATGCTGAAATACGATAACTCGTGGGGACAGGATACTGCCCACACCTTTATTATGGAAAATTCAGACCTGATAGACGGCTGGCGCATTCTTGACGAACAGGAAAACGCAAGCTAAAAGCATCGCATTCATTGGGAGCCGTTCGGTCTGACAGATCATTCGCCCTCTGATACCAAAAAGACGCTGCAATCTCTCATCCAGAGGCGGCAGCGTCCTTTTTATATCGGAATATTTTGTTCGTAGGGGGAACTCCGTGCTTATGACAGCGTGTTGATGAACTCCACAAAGGAGGACATATTTTCATTGAATCAACCACTCGTATGAGGATTTTCATGGGAGCATTACATTATCCAGTATGAAACTGGAAGAACCTCTGCCGCTCCCTAAAGGAAAATTGGTAGATACCTTTTTTTTCAATACAGCCGCTCCATGCAAAGTTCCTGCTCTGCCATGATGGATTCATCCGTTGGGTCGTAGACTTGTTGGCTGTGGATCGCATTTTTTATCGGCATGGTTCTACTCTCCTTATTTATAAGGAATCTTTCTCATTTTTCAGTAGATTCTTCCAGGTTCTTTCGGTACTGTGCCGGACTGACACCATACTCTTTCTTGAATACCCGGCTAAAATAGAGTGGGTTATCATACCCTACGATCTCTGCAATTTCTCCAATATTGTATTCGGTGTTCTCCAATAAGCTTTGTGCATTTACCATCCGAAGGGACAGGATGTATTGTGCAGGGCTTATTTTCATGTACTGCTTAAAATTACGGATAAACCAGTTCGTACTGATATGCAGCGATTCTGCGTAATCGTCCACACTGACCTTTGTATTATAATTCTCGTTAAAGTAGGCAACGGCGGCTTCGATTTCTTCGGGGATGCTTGTAGTTGTTTTCTCGCTTTCCTGCTGTTGCCTGCTTACTAAAAGCAGAATGATGTTGAAGAGAGAAGCAATATAGTCTTCATAGCCATATTCACATTGTTGCAGTTCCCGGATGATCTTTCGGAACAGCATTTTGTAATCCGGCAGTGTGCCGCTGTAAAAAACGTGCTTGTCCAAGGGGATTCCGTGATAGTTCAGGATGTTTTTGACATCATATCCTGTAAAGTGAATCCAGAACACCTCTGGGTGATCTTCTACATAATAAACATACTTCTGGACTTCTTTCGGCTGGTAAAGCACCATGTGTCCGGAAGTCACTACTTCCTCAACACCATCGAACCAAAAGTGCGCTTTACCGGATGCCACATAGAGAATTTGATAATCTCTACGTCCTTTTTGCCAGAATGTAGGCAGTTTTGGTCGTTTTTTCAAGCGATAAGTGCCGCAGCTGCCTACAATCAGCGGCTTTGAGTAGTCTTTGAAATCCAAACGGGAGTTGTTCAAATATCCTGAGTTGAAATACATCCCTGCGTCCTCCTCATCTTCAGAGATTTTACAGTGATTTGGGAAAGGTTCTATAAAAAAATTACAAACTCTTTGATTTTGTGCATATTTTGTTCCATCTTGTCTATATCTTTTCGTCCCATTAGATTCTATAATATTTTCAGACGAAACGCAAGAGATTTGGGCAACTTGCGTAATGAGAATTCCAGTCTGAAGTGCGCAGCAGATTGGTCGCGCCCACACAAAACAAGCAAGATGGGAGAAAGCACAATGACTGAGAAGCGTTATCTAAAGTGGTATAATAAAGTCGGCTATGGTTCAGGCGATATTGCGGGCAACGTGGTGTATGCGTTCCTGTCCTCCTTCGTCATGATCTATCTGACCAACACCGTTGGCCTGAACCCCGGTATTGTCGGTACTCTGATTGCAGTTTCCAAGCTGCTGGACGGTGTGACGGACATTTTCTTCGGCTCTCTGATTGACAAAACTCACTCCAAAATGGGCAAAGCCCGTCCTTGGATGCTGTACGGCTACATTGGCTGTGCCATTACGCTGGTGGCAATCTTCGCGATTCCGACCAATCTGGGACAGTTTGCACAGTACGCATGGTTCCTGATCGCGTATACTCTGCTGAACGCTGTGTTCTACACTGCCAACAACATTGCTTACTCTGCACTGACTGCTCTCGTCACGAAGAACAGTGCCGAACAGGTCGAGATGGGTTCTTGGCGTTTCATGTTCGCCTTTGCCACCAGCCTGCTCATCCAGTCCATCACGCTGGGTGCTGTTACGGCATTGGGCGGTGGTGCTGCCGGTTGGCGCACTGTTGCAATCATCTACGCCATCATCGGTCTGCTTGTCAACACCCTCTCCGTTTTCTCCGTGAAGGAACTGCCGGAAGGCGAATTGGTGGATACCACCGACAAAAAGGAAATCGAGCAGGACGAAAAGTACAATCTAGTTCAGGCTGCAAAGCTGCTTGCTGGTAACAAATATTATATGATGATTTGCGTCACCTACATTTTGCAGCAGATCTACGGTGCCATGATCAGCATGGGCACCTACTATGCAACCTACATCCTTGGCAACCAGAATCTGTTCGGTGTATTCTCTTGGGCAATCAACATTCCTCTGATCATCGCACTGGTGTTCACCCCGACCTTGGTTGCAAAGTGGAATGGAATGTATAAGTTGAATGTAATGAGCTATACTCTGGCAACCGTTGCCCGTGCACTGGTCGCTGTGGCAGGTTATATGGGCAGTGGTAATGTTCCCCTGATGCTGCTCTTTACCGCAATCGCTGCTCTGGGTCAGGGCCCTTGGCAGGGCGACATGAACGCCGTAATCGCAGCTTGCTCCGAGTATACTTGGCTGACGAAGCATAAGCGCGTGGATGGCACGATGTACTCCTGCACTTCTCTCGGTGTGAAGCTGGGCGGCGGTCTGGGAACTGCCATCACCGGCTGGCTGCTGGCAGCAAGCCATTTTGACAGCGCTCTGACCGTTCAGCCGGATTCCTGCATCAATATGCTGAAGATCATGTATCTTGTGATTCCGTTTGCTCTGGATGCCATCATCACCTTCATTCTCTCTCGTATGAAGGTCGAAGAAGCAAATGAAAAGCTGCGTGAAGCAGTCTGATAACAAGCCATTATCATTTCTCCTTCATCTGCTGTTCCCCGGAGGAATCCAGCGATTCCTCCGGGGAGGCTGGAGAAATATTATAAAATTATAAAAGGTAAATGAGGAAATACTATGGCTGCATTTGATTTTGCAAAAGTAAAAGACCCCACCTTTTTCAAGGAAAACGTGCTGAATGCTCATGCAAGTTTCCGTACTTACGCTTCCCGCGAAGAATATCGGACAGGCTCCTCTTCTTTGGCGCTGAAGCTGGACGGCATCTGGAAATTCGCCTACGCAAAGAACTACACCAGTGCCATCCCCGGCTTTGAAAAGACGGATTACGATTGCAGCGGCTGGGATGACATTCATGTTCCGGCACACATCCAGATGGAGGGCTACGACATTCCCCAGTACGCGAATATTCAGTATCCGTGGGATGGCCGTGAAGAAGTACAGCCGGGTGAGATCCCGCAGTGGTTCAATCCGGTGGCAAGCTATGTAAAATACTTCGAGTTGCCGGAATCCATGCAGGGCAAGCCCGTCCACATCGAGTTCGAGGGTGTGGAAAGCGGCATGGCTCTTTGGCTGAACGGGTCTTATGTGGGTTACACCGAGGACAGCTTCTCCGCACACGCATTCGATCTGACTCCCTATCTCCAGCCGGGCGTGAACAAACTTGCTGTGCAGGTGTTCAAGTGGACTTCCTCCAGCTGGTGCGAAGATCAGGACTTCTTCCGCTTCTCCGGCATCTTCCGCAGCGTGTGGCTGTACGCCATCCCCACCGTGCATCTGGAAGATATATCCGTCAAAACGCTGTTTGCCGGGGATGATTTCGCTCATTCCACGCTGGAAGTTGCACTGCAGGTGGAGGGCAAGGGCGCAGCCCGTCTGACCCTGCGCCGCAGTGAGCTGGAAGTGTTCTCCGAAAAAATCGCACTGAACGGCGGTTCTGCTCTGTTCAGCCATGCGGTGGAGAACCCCCACCTGTGGAGTGCAGAGGACCCGGCTCTGTATGAACTGGAAATCGAGCTGCTGGACGATGCAGGCCATCTGGTAGAAGTGACTGGGCAGAAAGTCGGTTTCCGCAAGTTCGAGTTGAAGAACGATCGGATGCTGCTCAACGGCAAGCGCATCGTGTTCAAGGGTACCAACCGTCATGAGTTCAGCTCCATTACGGGTCGTGCTGTGGGCGTACACACCCATGAGGAACTGCTTCGGGACATCATCACCATGAAGCAGAACAACATCAATGCCATCCGTACCAGCCATTACCAGAATCAGGATGCACTGTACGACCTGTGCGACGAGTATGGTCTGTATCTGATCGCAGAGAACAATCTGGAATCCCATGGCACATGGGACATCCATCAGGCGGGCATTCGCGGCATCGAGGGCGTTTTGCCCAATGATAAGCCGGAGTGGAAAGCTGTCTTGTTTGACCGCATGAATTCCACTTACCAGCGTGACAAAAACCATCCTGCTGTTCTGATCTGGTCTCTGGGCAACGAATCGTTTGGCGGTGAGACCCTGCTCCAGATGGCAGAGATGGTCCGCCGCTTTGATGACACCCGTCTGGTGCATTACGAAGGTGTGGTCAACGATCCCCGCTTCCTCGAAACCACCGATATCGAGAGCCATATGTACAGCACTGTGAAAGACATTAAAGAGTATCTGGCACAGGGTGATAAGCGGCCTTATATCGAGTGCGAATATTCTCATGCTATGGGCAACTCCAACGGTGCTTTGCACAAGTACACGGAACTTGCCGATCAGAAGGACTGCGGCTATCAGGGCGGCTTCATCTGGGATTACATCGACCAGTCCATCTGGAAAAAAGACCGCTACGGCAAGTGGTTCCAAGCCTACGGCGGCGACTTCGGTGAGCGTCCTACCGACTATAATTTCAGCGGAAACGGCATTGCCTACGGTGGTGACCGTGCTCCTTCTCCCAAGATGCAGGAGGTCAAGTTCTGCTATCAGAACATCGCTGTTTCCATCGACAACTCTGGCTTTGAAGTCTGGAATAAGAACCTGTTCACCTCTACGGATGCTTTCGACTGCGTTGCACTGCTGCATCGCGATGGAAAGCTGTATCAGCAGCAGGAACTGACCAATATTGATGTTGCTCCCGAAGAGCGTTCCAGCTTCCCGCTGCCGTTTATGGTTCCTGCGCTCCCCGGTGAATATGCAGTGACCATCAGCTTCCGTTTGAAGGAGGACACCAGCTGGGCAAAGAAGGGTCATGAAGTCGCCTTTGGACAGGGTGTGATCGCTGTGGTTCGCTCCATTCCCAGCAAGAAGGTCACGCCGTTTACCGTTACGCACGGTACACACAACATCGGTGTCCGGGGTGAGAATTTCGATGTTTTGTTCTCCGATCTGAACGGCGGCCTGACTTCCTACCGCTATGCCGGCAAGGAGATGATTCAGGAGATTCCCCGGCCCAACTTCTGGCGCGCTCCCACCGACAACGACTGCGGCAACAACATGGGCGGCGTTCGCGGTCAGTGGAAGCTGGCAAGCCTGTACGCTACCGCCAAGGGCATCGGCAAGGAGATTCCGTCTGTTCATGGCGGCACCATCCTCCAGAACCCCACCTGCGAGGTGGAAGCCGACAGCGTGGTCGTGACCTATCTCTATAACCTCCAGACCAGCCCCGCAGCAGAGTGCAGCCTGCAGTACCGTGTGTTCGGTGATGGCCGCATCCAGACCACCCTGCACTATGACCCGGTGGAAGGACTTGCAGCAATGCCGGAGTTCGGCGTACTGTTCAAGATCGATGCTGACTACGACACGGTGGAATGGTACGGAAACGGCCCTGCGGAGACTTACTGGGATCGTCAGCATGGTGCCAAGCTGGGCATTTACCAGAACAAGGTCGCAGACAACATGGCACAGTACCTTGTGCCGCAGGAGTGCGGTGCAAAGACCGCTGTGCGCTGGGCCAAGGTAGTGGACCGCAAGGGTCGCGGGCTGCTGTTTACCGCAGATGCCGCAAAGCCCATGTTCTTCTCTGCACTGCCCTACACTCCCCATGAAATGGAGAGTGCCAAGCATCCCTACGAGCTGCCCCCGGTCCATTACACGGTGATTCGTGCCATCGGCGAGCAGATGGGCGTTGGCGGCGATGACAGCTGGGGTGCCAATGTCCACCCGGAGTATATTCCTGATGTGACCAAGCCTGTGGAGTTCACCTTTACGTTCCGTGGCATCTGATGATGGGCCGCAAATGAGGTGTTCTCTGTGAAAAAAGCGAAAGATCAGCCTGAATCTGAACCAGCTGAACGAGCATCCCTTGTTGGAGAGCGGATCAGAAAGATCCGCAAAGAAGAGGGGTTAAGCCTAGAGCTTTTTGCTTTACGTTGTGACATGAATAGTCGCTGCACCAGCTATTGGCGATGGCAGGGCGGTTGGTGACGATAAGCACCGTCTGTGCATCGACCTGCTTGCAGAAATCGTAGACGGAAAGGGTCTTGCCCCCGCAAGCCGGGAACTGCACCGGCGTTTCCACCGTCTGCCAGCCTTGGGGCAGCTTTACCGTGAACTGCCCGGCACTCTCCCCTGCCCCCAGCCCACGGAACCAGTCGGCGTCCAGTGCGTTGTTCATCTTGTTGCGGACCCATGCGGGGCTGAACACCTCGCCTTTTTGCGGGTGCGCTGCTGCTGGGTGTCGGTCTGCTTCATCATCCGGGGCAGCACCACCTCGTAGTGGGTCAGCCCGAGCTGATGGGTGGTGATCTGGAATCTATCCGTGACAGATTCGTACATCACCGTTTGCAGTTCATCCGGCGGGTCGGTGGCCCAGATGATGTTTTTACCGGTGGATTTATCTTTTAGTAGCGTATCCAGCACCGCCTGCACTTCCGGTGCGTGAAAGTCGATCAGTTGTTCCAACGGGGATTCCCTCGCTTTGCCTTAGCGTTGCGGCGGAAGTAGCATTTTTGTGCTAGTTCTGCCTTATACTAGTATTATACAGCTACTTTTCGCCTTATCTAGTATTGTACAGCCACTTTTCGTCAAAAGTAGGCGTGATTCATATACTAGCAGTAAGGAAAGTTGGTCAAGCTATGCTTGGGGAATGATTGGCAGAACTCCGCAAACTGAATGATGACACACAGCAGACCCTTGCGGACAAACTTGGTATCTCCGTTTGGTCTATCCGTGCGTGGGAACAGGGAAAGAGCTACCCCTTCAGCAATGTGCTGCTTGCCATCTGCAAGCTCTACGGCACCTCCGCCGACTACCTGCTGGGTCTGACCGACATCGACCCCTCGGACGAAGCCCGCAAACAGCGCCAGCGCCTGACCGAAGAAGAACAGAACGAGGGGTACCGCTACGAAGAATATCTGCTCTGGAAACGCAAAAAATAAGCCGCCCAGCGAGACCGTAAGGTCGCTGGGCGGCTGTTTTGTATGCATCAATGGGTTTTTAAGGCTTTTCTTATTTTTCCCATATTATTTTTCAAATCATGCCGAATTTCTTCATCCTGACCATATTCTTCTTCGGTGTGTCCGATATAAGTAAAATAATTTCCTCGTTTGCTTTTTGCGCCATGTTCAGAATAAAGCGTATACAGACCCGAAAGATTGATGTGATTTCCTTTTCTGGTATACCCTCCTGTTTTTGCAATATTTTTTGCCTTTCTGTGCATCCGGTAATAGTATTTGGCCGTTGTTTTAGAACGGATAAACACTTTCTTTCCATCAAACGAAAACCCCAAGAAATTGATAAATCTTTTACTATCGTCTGCATCTTTAGAAATCGCTTTTCCGATATTCTCAACTTTTTCTCCTACATAATGGAAATATTGCGTTTTACTTGGCTCTAGTATCAATCTTGGCGCACTGGCAATAAACTCTCGCACTTTTGAAAAAACATCCAGAACTTGACCATCCGGTCTATCTGGCAACACTACTATAAAGTCATCGCTATACCTCATATAGAATCCTTGATATTGTTCTACAAGGTCATAGATTTTCCTATCAACTTCTAACATATAAAGGTTTGCCAGCATTCCGCTGATTGGCGATCCCTGTGGAATCCCGTAATGGTTTTTGTTCGATTGTATATGCGAGCGATTGTTTTTATATTGCTCTGCTGTCAATACCCTTGATTGTTTATTAAGCGCACGATGACCTGCTTTGTTATCTTTCAGCGCATTTATATTCAACAAGTCCGTCAATTCCCATTGACTAAACGATGTGATATTCTTAAAAACATTATAATGGTCCTTCGGCAATCTTTCACACTTCAGTAAAGAGCACCATTGTTTTTTCAAGTAAGCATGATCTAAGTTATCAAAGAAATGCGTAAAATCACCAATCATTACATAGCAGTTCTCTGTTTTACGGATAAAATCGTAGGCAGCTTTGGAGAATTGAATATTGCTCTTTCCTAAATTGGTACGATAAGCAACAGCAACAACAGAAATTCCATCACTAATTGTTCTCTCATTATACAATTCATTTAAAATGTGACTGTAATATTGATAAATGCACCGATCAATATGCGCTGCATAACAAATATCACGAGTTTTAGGAACCAGTCCTTTTTCTTTCTTAAATTTGCTCATATCCATTTCGTAATGGATAAAGGGGTAGAAGCCATGCATTGCAACAGATTGCGGATTCGAAACATAACCTTTCACATGACCAATATCAGTTTTTACATCAAAATGTGCATAATACCGTTTGCTTTTTCGAACAGTTTCTTTATTACTCAACCAAGCATCCATTTTCAATTCCCCTAAAATGCAATATCCACCGGCACGAGGAATAGCGTCTCTAAGCCGGTGGATATACGTTTGACGTGGTTGCCCCTATTGCCATAAAGGATTTTCAGAGTTCCCAGCTATTCTGTTAGCGCAATCATCAATTATGGTATAATTGACGAGGAGGCGATTGTCTTGATTCTCGGAATCACTCTGATTATAGCTTCAACTACATCAGCATCAACAACCGTGTCAACTGTGCTGCTAAATGTTCTCGAGAACATTCTAGCAGGATGGTTGACAACAATCTCCTTCCCTCATACCTTTTGTATGAGGCATTTTAATTATAGAACTTTTTACCAAGTAATCAATGCTATTCATAATAAATTAACCTACCGTTGTGTATAGTCCGACTTATTATAGTATTTTACCAATATACTTTTTTAGCCCATCCTCGTCCGAATACTATACCGTATTTTTCCGGTTCATGGCACCTCAATCTCAGCCCAATAGTCCCACTCTCTCCACTTTATTACCATAAATCTCCAAGCGTCTCTTGACAAATTTCACATACAGTGGTATTTTTCCTGTAAATCCCACTGATTTTGTGGATTGGTTCAAATTCATCCACAAGATGTGGTCGTGTTCATTTTGAACACTGCCTCACCGTGGATCATCCCTGAAAGATCAACCGCTCCGCAACACACCCGATTCATTTTGCCGCCGATTCACCCGACAAAATCATCGCTGCGCTGCATGAGCGGTATTTTTCTTTTACGGGAAACGTACCTTGAAAATTTCATGAGCCGACCGGACGTGATACCGACTTTTCGTCAACGCCGCTGCACAAACAGAGGCAGGAACTTCGTTCGGAGCAAACGGCGACCCCCTTACATGAGCAGCACAACTTCTACTTGTTTTTGCGCCTTAACAATTCGGAAGCATTTGTTGAAAATGAGTTTTGAGCGCAGCGATAGAGGGCAAGAACCGTCCCGTGGCCACAAATTTTCAATTCTTGAAAATTTCCTGTCCATCCGGGACTTCACTTCTACAATGCGTCCGCATTTCCGAAGTGATCTTGTTGGGGCGTGCCTGCCCCAAACCCTGCCAGATAAAAGCAAAGAGGCATTATCTGCCCCGGTGCTTTTCCTTTCGCTTCTCAGGAAGAAATGCGTTGCGTTTTTATCCTGTTTTTATTATATAAAGCACATCCCTGTGCATTATATCTACCTTAATTGGTTTTCCAAGTGAAGTATACCACACTCGTGGTCAAATGACCACCCATATATACGAGAATTTGGCCGTTTTACTGCGTACGTGCGTACCAACCTTCTGTACGCACGTACGCAGCGATTCGCCCGAAACGAACCCCATACCACCGTTCCCCCTCGGAGAGCCCACTACACTTTGCAGACCGCAGGGCTGAAAATGTTATAGTAGGTTATTACACTTCCGCAGAAGTGCCTTTTCCTCGCCGCAGACAGCCGAGTACGCCTTTTGTGAAGCCTTCTGTGCGGCGAATCCACATCTCCCACAGGCGATATGATCAGGGATTCCAAAGGGGCGCAGCACCCTTGGCACACGACTTTGGTACAAAGTCCAGTGTGTTACACCTTGCCAGAGGTGTACATGTTCCTGAAATGCAAAAAGCCTCATACCCAACACCTTGACGGTGCGGACATGGGACTGGATGCTTCCTCGGCCTAGCCGGGTACTCGTAACCAATCCTGACAGGCAGTTGCCGTGTTGGTTCTCAAAAACTGTTTTACGAACACCCAGCATCGGGGAACGCCCTGTTGTACATATCGTTATCGTCTGTGGTCTTAATCGCAAGTTTTACAAACAGCGCAATTCTCAACGACCGATTTGCGATATGCAATTCACGGTTGTTATCAACGAATCAAATCGTGAATTGCGATGGCAGGGTACGTCCTATTCAGGGGCACACCCTGTTTTTTTCTATGCTTCATCATTTTCTGCGCGCAGCATCCGGTATCCGACACCAACATGGGTCTGGATCAGATGCGGCGCATCCGGGCATCGTTCCAGTTTTTTGCGCAGGGAGGCCATATAAACGCGCAAGGATGCAATGTCATTTTCCTGCGTACTGCCCCATACTTTCTGCGTGAGGGAGGTATGCGTCAGCACTTTGCCCACATTATGCGCCAGCACACACAGCAGCTTGTACTCGATGGGGGTCAAATGCAATTCATTCTCGCTCAACCAGACGCAGCCTGCCGAGAAGTCGATTTTCAAAGGACCATTGACAAAAACCGGACTATTTATGCCGTCAGAAGCCAGCAGATTCAATCGGCGCTGCGTTACACGCAGTCTTGCCAGCAGCTCATCCACGGAAAACGGCTTTGTCAGATAATCGTCTGCGCCGTTGTCCAGTGCCTCGATCTTATCAGAATCCTCGCTCCGGGCACTCAGGACGATGATTGGCAGGTTCGACCATGTGCGGACGCTGCGGATGACCTCGATGCCGTCTATATCGGGCAACCCAAGATCCAGCAGCATGATGTCCGGGTTGTGGCTGGTAGTCATCATGATCGCCGTTTCCCCATTGGAAGCAGTCAGATATTTATAGCCGTGGGTCTTCAGGGTCGTTGTGATCAGACACCGTACAGGAACATCATCCTCTACGACCAGAATGGTCGGCTTATTCATGAATATTCACCTCACTTTGCGGCAATGCAAAGGAAAAGACACTGCCATTAGGAATGTTGTCACGCAGGGTCAATGTTCCGCCGTGAGCCGTCAGGATCGCTCGGCAGAGGGGCAAGCCCAGTCCAAGGCTGCGGTGGCTGTCTGCGATGCGGCTCTGCCCGGTATAAAACATCTCGAACACCTGTGCTTTTGCGCGATCCGGAATGCCGGGACCGTTATCTGCAACTTCCACTATGACTTGATGGTCTTTCCGGTAAGCCGAAATCCGAATGACCGAGCCCACGGGGGTGTATTTGATGGCGTTATCCACCAGATTGACAACGACCTGCATGATCAGCCGTGCATCCACATTGACCAGGAGGATCTCATCCCCATACTGTGTTGTGATGGTGTGTTCGCAGCTTTTCCGGTTGACATGATGCAGTGCTTCTTCGATCATTTCATCCATCAGCTGCGGTGAGATCTGCAGATTCATCCGCCCATCCTCAATGCGGGTGATGGAAAGCAGATTTTCCACCAGACCGATCAGCCATTGTGCATCGTCAAAAATATCGGTGCAGATCTTGTTCCGGGTCTCTGTATCCAGCGTTTCTCCGTTGGAAAGCAGATTGCTGGCATTGCCGGAAATGGAGGTCAGCGGGGTGCGCAGGTCATGGGAGATCGTGCGCAGCAGGTTTGCCCGCAGCTCTTCATTTTTTGCCTGCACGGTTGCCTGCTCTTTTTCCAGTGCGTTTCTGCGGTTTTCGATGGCCAGCGCACCTTCGCCCAGAATGGAGAGCAGCACACTGTTTTCAAAGGCATCCAGCGGTTTTTCAGACAGGTCGATCCCGATCACTCCAAACACGCCGCCTCCGGTCCGAAGTGCAAGATAAAGTCCCTTTGCGTCCGGGTAGCTATCCGTGCCTGCACCGGAACGCTTTTTGTTTGCAAATGTCCAATTTGCTGCATCACGTTCTTCCGGTGCAGAAAAGATGTTTTGCGCCGTTTCCCCATCAACCCCAAAAAACTGCTCTGAACCAAGATCTCCGTTTTGTTCCGGGTAGACGATCAGGCTCCGGTTCAGCAGCTTCATCAACTGGGACGCTGTCTGAGAGAGGATTTCTTCCTCGCTTTTTGCTCTCTGTAAAAGCTGATTTGTGTCAAACAGTATTTTTGTACGGAACGCTGCCTGCGCAGACATTTTTGCATGATCCTTCAGCCGCGTCGTCAACGTACAGGTAATGATCGCAGAGGTCAGCATCAGGGCAAATGTGACCTGATAACCGGGGTCATACGCATGGAATGTCAGGCGCGGTTCCGTCAAGAAAAAATTGTATAGCGCAACACTGGCAATGGAGCCCAGCACGCCGCAGGTGTAGCCGCTGGTAAACAATGCGGTGAACAGCACCCCCAGCATATAGAGCATAATAATATTATAGCGTGCAAAGTCCAGCTGCAAGAAAAAGAAGCCGATGAGCGTGATGCAGCTCAGGATGCCTGCGGTGATCAGCAGATCACGGACAGAAGGCAGAAACGGACGGATGAACAGCTTTCTTCCTGAGCCGTAGCCGTTCTCTGCAGAAGCATCCGGGATGATGTAAATATCCAGATTGGGTGCAGTCAGCGTCAATTTTTCAGTCAGTGACGGTCCACTCCAGAAATGGCGGCGATGTACGCTGGAGCGCCCCAGTACGATTTTGGTAATGCCGGAGATGCGGGCAAACTCTGCGATTTGCTGCGGAATGTCATCCCCGTAGATCGTAGAAATGTCGGCACCTGCCTGCTCTGCCATACGAATGTGCTGCTGCAAACGCCGACGGTCTTCTTTTCCCATCTGATCCGAATCCGGAGTCCGGACATACAGAGCTGTAAAGGTCCCGCCAAACGCCTTTGCCATCGTTGCTGCCGTCCGCACGATCTTTGCATTGGAGGGAGAGGACGACAGACACGCCAGAATATGTTCAGTGGGTGGGTCGTTCTGATTCATGAAGATCACCTGCCTTGCCCACAGTATAGCACAATTTGACGGTCACGACCACCAGCCACGTCTTTTTCCTTCCTGTCGAATGATCTCCTTCCGTATGTGATCCAGCGCATCTGCTGCCCAAAAACCACTCAACATGACTCCAAGAACCATCAGCAACAAAACGACATCCATATGATCTGTCCTATCTTTTTAGAGCCGGAAACACTTCTGGATCGATGCGTATTTTCCCAAAACCAGCATACTTTCATCCCGGCACAGCTGCGTATCCGGCGTGATGTTCATATCGAGCTTTCCGTCTTTTTTCAGCGCAAGAATGTTGATGTTATACTTTTTTCGGATATTGATCTCACCGATCGTACGTTCCATCCATTCCGGCGGAATGGTCACTTCCATGATGGCGTGGTCGTCCTGCAGCTCGATATAATCCAGAATGTGTTCGGAGCTGTATCGGATCGCTGCCCACTTTGCCAGCTGCTTTTCCGGGTAGACCACTTCATCCGCACCGTTGCGCAGCAGGAACTTGGCTTGTACATCCCGCTCTGCACGCGAGACCACAAGCTTTGCCCCCAGCTCCTTGAGCAGCGATGTTGTTTCCAACGAACTTTGAAAATTGCCGCCGATGGTTACGATACACACATCAAAATTGCCAACACCAAGGGAGCGCAGAAAGTATTCGCTGGTGCTGTCACCGATCTGTGCATTCGTCACATAGGAAAGCACGGCGTTCACACGGTCTTCGTTGCTGTCGATTGCCATGACCTGATGACCCAGCTCATTCAGTTCCTGCGCAATATGGCGGCCAAAACGGCCAAGCCCGATCAAAAGAATCGATTTCATACTTGTCTCCTTTATCCGATTGCGATCTTCTCCTGCGGCAGACGAGAGTGGGCAGGGCTGCTGCCAAATGCCGCATAGATCAACGTCAATCCGCCAACACGTCCCAAAAACATCAGTGCGATCAGCACCCCCTGCGAAAGGATGCCCAACTGCGGCGTGATGCCCAATGTCAGACCTACCGTTGCCACAGCCGAAGCAGTTTCATACAGACAGACCGACATCGGCAGCTGCTCAGCCGCAGCAATGACAAAGGCTCCGAGGAAGAACAGCGTCAAATACATCCCTGCGATCGTGGCGGCATTCTTGACCGCGGAACCATCTATGCGCCGCCCGAAAAATTCGGCATCTTCTCTGCGGCGGAAGGTTGCCCACATATTGGCCAGCAGAACGGCAAATGTTGTGGTTTTCATGCCGCCTGCCGTAGAGCCGGGCGAACCGCCCAACAGCATCAGAACCACCATCAATGCCTGTGAAGCACTGCCCATCGCAGCAAGATCAGCGGTGTTAAAGCCGGCAGTACGGGGTGTAACGGATTGGAACATCGACAATAAAATGCGCTGTCGGGCAGAGCCTGCCGTGAACTCGAAGCAATAAAAGTACAGCGTCGGCAGTACCAGAAGAAATGCCGTTGTGACAAGGATCACCTTGCTCTGCATCCGGTAACGGTGAAGATCAAGGCGGTATGTACAAATGTCCTCCCATGTCAGAAAGCCAAGGCCGCCAAAGACGATCAGGGCAGCAATCACTGTGGTAAGCAATGGGTCACCTGCATACCGTGTCAGCGAAACAAATTTTGCCCCCTCTGTTCCCAGCAGATCAAAACCGGCATTGCAGAATGCCGAAATGGAATGAAACAGTGCATACCAGATCCCGCGCAATCCATAATCGGCGCAAAATGTCGGCAGCAGCAGTGCAGCACCGGCCAGTTCAAACAGAGCGGTGATCCGCAGAATAAAGCCTGTCAGCCGCACGATGCCACCCATCTGTGGGGCAGCCGTAGCTTCCTGCATCGTGCTGCGCTGCTTGAGGGAGATCTTTCGCCCGGAAAGCAGCGCAAAGGCAGCGCCCACTGTAATGACGCCCAATCCTCCGATCTGGATCAGAAGAAGGATCACACTCTGCCCGAATGCCGACCAGTAGCTGCCGGTATCCTGTACCACAAGTCCGGTCACACAAAGGGCAGAGGTGGAGGTAAACAGTGCCTCATGGAACGGTGTAACGCACCGCTGCTGTGCAGCGATCGGGAGCATCAGAAGCAACGCGCCCACCAGATCAACTGCCGCAAAACCTGCAATAATGACCTGAAAAGAAGAAAAACGGTGCTGCCTGTAACGAGGATATTGAATCATAAAAGCTCCTTTACCTGTCCGTGTGCATAAAGATTAGCATGGAATAAATAAAAGAGCCGTAAAGAAAATTGTAGAAGTATAAAGATTCCATTAAAATTGATCGGGCAACACCAAAAAATGCTGGACAATACCAGCTCAAAAGTGGCAATGTCCAGCATTCATTAGAAAACAAATAATCCGAACCCATCTCCTATCGGAAACAAGTTCGGATTATTTTTGTTTGGTCCGAGTGGCGAGAATCGAACTCACGGCCTCTTGAACCCCATTCAAGCGCGCTACCAAAACTGCGCTACACCCGGATATTTGTTGTGGCTTATCGCTCACAGCTCCATTAGTATACCCGCTGCAGGCCGTTTTGTCAAGCGCTTTTTTTATTTTTCTTGGATTTTTTCTGGATTTTTCGCTCATCGTCCAGAAGCTCTCGATGGTGCGTCCATTTCATTTTCGGTGACTGCTATTGCCACGGCAAAGACGCTGTGGGCGCCCGCATCCAGCAGTGCCTGCGCACAGGCTGCGGCGGTAGCGCCGGTGGTGATGACGTCATCCACCAGCAGCACCCGCTTCCCTTCCACGAGCTCCGGCTCCTGCGCCCGGAAGGCACCGGCCGCATTTTCCAGACGCTCGTCCAGCGAGAGTCCTGCCTGATGGCGTCCGGCCCGGACGCGGCAGAGCGCCTTTGGCAGCAGCGGGAGGCCCAGTGCATGGGCCAGAGGCTGCGCCATCCGTTCCGGCACATTGTAGCCGCGCCGACGGCTGGTGGCAGGCACCGGAACGATGCAGTCATAACCGATGGCCGCACCGGGGACCAGACCCGGCACCGGCTCTGCAAAGTGCATCTCCACCTCTGCTCCGAACAGCCGGGCCGTCATCTCCACGCCAAGCTCCACCGCCGTCCAGCTTTCGCCTTCGTATTTGGCGCGGAGGATGGCGCTGCGGACGACGCCCTCGTACCGGTAGGGCGCAGCCGCCCCGTCCAGAGCGCCCAGATAGTGGCGGCTCGCGTCCAGCCGCATGACCGGGCCGCGGCGCAGCTCTTCCAGCCGCGGTGTACACACCTCACAGAACGGCAGCGTTCCCAGCACCCTGCGGCAGCAGGGACACCGCCTCGGGAAAAGCAGCTGGCGCATCTGCCGGGCAAGCCGCGCGGGGCGGCTGTAGTAGCCCGTCATCAGTCTTTCTTGACGGCGACGATGATACGCACCTTTTTGCCAGCCGCGCAGCCAAAGTTGTCGTACCAGCCGGTAAGGTAGTAATCATCGGAGTTGACGGAAGTGAGCTTGGTGTAGTAATACTGGCCCTTGTACCACAGATAGACCTGCGTATCATCGGTCATTTCAACCCTTTCGCCCTTGGAGGAAAGGACGCTGGCCGCACCCACCTTGTCGATCTTCATGGGCATCAGCTGCACCATATTGCGGACAGAGCCGGTCGTCTCCTGGCAGACCGCGATGCCGCCGGCCAGCACAGGATACTTGATGGAAGTGCTCAGACTGACCTGCTGGCCGCTGACGTAGCCGATATAGGTCGCACCGCTGCCGATAAAGTTGAATATCTGGCTGACGGGAGTGCCGGTGATCTTGGCGATCTGCTGGAAGCCGAGGCCCAGAAGTGCGCCGGTGTTGCTGGTCAGGCGTTCCCACGCGGTGCTGAGGATGTCGCCGGAGATAACGCCCCACAGGATCTCTGTGGTGGTAGGTACCATGATGCTCTTCACCTGACTGGCGACTGCATCGGTATCAATGGTGCCGTCGCCCGGCTCAGCCTTGATGGCGCTGAGAAGGGTGCTGTAGTTGGCGGCGACATTCTTCACATCGTCCAGCACACCGTAGTACCACAAGTCGCCGGTCACATCGTTCAGGATGAGCTTGTCGATCTGCCCCTGCGGATTGGTGGTGTAGTAGCGGACATCGGAAGCCTTTAAGTTTACCCCCGATAGGCGGCTGGGACGAACCGTCCCAGCCACACCCCCTGTACTCGTATCAAGGATCTGCACGTCATCTGCCAGAGCCATATCGCCCAGCGCGGTGGCGTTCTCGTTCACAGTGCCGCTGACAGAGCGCTCATCGATTTTTTCCACGCTCTCGCCTTCGGGGCTGACCCGCACTTCCACCAGCCAGCCGGTGGGAAAGTTCAGGCTTTTGTCTACGTTCACCTCGCGGGCAAGGCCGTCGGTACACAGGACCTTGACGGTCTGAAGCACATCGGCGCTGTTGTCCTCGTCGATGAGGTTGCGGGCGGACGACTGCACCACGCCGTAAAAGACCTCGTCGGCCTCCTCACCGGTGATGATGCCTGCGGCCACATTGTTCATGCCCAGCAGCAGAGTGACCACCTGGCCGACACCGCCGCCGTTGAGGGAGGACACCTGGGAAGCAATGGCCGTGCTGCCCAGCGTGTAGGACGTGCCTGCCACCGTAATGGAAGCGGGAGCGCTGGCCGAGGGAGACACCTCGGTGATGCGGCCTGCGGCACGGCGGGTATAGACCCACAGGGTCTTGAGGCTCTCGCTGTAGTAGTAGACGTCGTATTTGTTCAGCTCTGCGGAGCCGGAGACCTTATCGTTGCGGTAGACGCTGGCAGGGACGAAGGGCAGCACCGTGCTCTCCGAAGCCACGAAGGGGCCTTCCAGGCTGCTGAGCAGGATGGTCGAGCCGTCCACCTGACCATTGCTCACGGTAAAGCCCAGGGTCGTGCCATAGGCCGAACCGCTGGCGTTGTTGGCGGTGAGGGCATTGTAGAGCAGGACGGCGCAGTCCTCGTAGTTCATCGCTTCGCCCTGACGGCGGTCGAGGCCGGCACGCAGGCCGAGCTCGCTGGCCTTATTGAGCTGGGCGTTGGGGAACGCGCCGCTCAGGTCGGTCATCTTATAGCCCATCAGCTTGAGCACTGCGGTGCAGGCTTCTTCCAGCGTGACGGCATTGTTCGGACGGAAGCTGCCGTCGGTGTAGCCATTCATCCAGCCCTGCTGCACGGCGATGCGGACATAGGGCGCCCATGTCGAGGAGCCGGGCAGGTCGGTGTAGAGGGTCCCCACTGCCCCCTGGGAAGAGACGCTCTCCCGGTAGGTAGAGTAAGAGGTCAGCATTCTGGCAAATGCGCCGCGGGTCACGGCTGCATCCAGTGCGCCGGACTGCTCGGAATCCATGGCACCCAGCGTGATGGCAAACTGGACGGCGGTGTTGTTGCCCGCAGCCGATGCCGGCATCACCAGCATCGACACCGCGATGCTGACCGCCAGCAGAAATGCGAGAAGACGTTTTTTCATTGTGATCTCCTTATAAAAAATGTTAAACCTCTCAGTCTCGCTTCGCTCGACAAGGCCGGGTTGCGGCACCCAGCATCCGCTGCGCATTGCGCGCGTCTTGCTGGCCGCTGCCCCAGCAACGACTCCCTGTTTCCGCCACTGGCGGCGGT
>OGEZ01000829.1_pt1 | contig 20455 bp, 10 predicted proteins | sample 1570831 | NCBI WGS metagenome assembly OGEZ01 (sample SAMEA2582059, study PRJEB24529) | metagenome | biome: Human gut stool | place: China | collected 2011
TTCCGTCAAGCCAGTTAAGAAACGGACTTAGTCCGGACGGGTCGTTCAGGCTTATCGGATTGCCGTTGACATATGCGTATCTGTTGAAAAGTAACAGATACTAGCTAACTTATACCTTTGTAAACAGTGTTTCTTTTTATTTCAATTTTTCTTCTATATCTGATATCATTCGTTCCCCATCAAATTTACATCCATTTTTCTTATTTAGCTTACTATCAATAATTCGAATAGATTCATATATGTTATTTTTGACCATATCAATTCTTTTATCTTTATCAGCTTCCATAAACTCTTCGAACGGGATATTTAATCTAATATCAGCATAACGATTTTTATAACTAATGTACTTTCTAGTCTTCCCAAAACCAACTGACAAAAAGTTTTTATCAAAACAGTTGATTATTATACCAATACTATCTAAATCATTTGTGTAATTTGTAACTTCTATATTTCCAATTCTACTTTCAATCTGATTGCGTATATTTGAAATAATATGTCCTGATGATGATTGAGCTTCAGTAGATATAAATAATCTCAAGTTATTCACCACCTTACCATAAAGATTTATTTAATAGAGGGTGTTGATCTGTCACATACATGTAATCTAATATTTTTTCATGTTGCCAGTTATGAATTTCTCTTTTACTTCCTTGAACTTGTATATACATATCTGCGTTGTAACGATCCAATTCAGCTTGAGAATATCTTTTTTGCGGATCAATGGATTCTCCATATTTCAAAGTTTCACCAGTAGTCCTATCCTTTAATTCATATCCATAATTAGTACCCTCATAATCAAGAGAGTTCCCATGAACTTTACCTTTACTATTAGTAGATTTAACAGGTTTAGTAGCATTATATTCAGCTGCGAGTTCTGACCTGTTCTTACCTTCACCAGCATGTTCTTTCTGATAATCATTCCAAGAATTATCCCCACACCCATTATGAACAAAAATCCCATTTTCGCCCACAAAGTAAGTATGGAAATCCTCAACCTCAAAGTTATAAACCTTGATAGGTGATTCAAGAATTTCGTGCTAATTATGGCATTTCTCACTAAAGCCCCAATTTCTCAAAAGTTTAACCCCACCTAGCCATTAATCACAACTAGCATTCATTCAAAAAACATGAACTTTATTAAGCGTGATGCTTTTTAATAATCTACCATAAAACTCTGCATAACATTCCATAGATAAATCACTTTGCTCATTATCATACCAAAAATCGATTGTAGCGTAAATGTTAAATCCATCGAAATCTCCCAAAACTAATGTATCAAAAAAATCATTAATGTTTTCACAGCATGTGATTTTTCCTGGATATTGATTTATTTCATAAAGAATCTCCTCAACTTCACACGCTATTTTACATGTTTTTTTCAGTTCGTCCCAATTCTGTTCCACTATTAGTCTTTGAATTAGATACATTTTTTCAATAAGTGTTCGTATTTGATATCCATGCATATTTTTCATCTCCTATTTTTCGGAATACTTGTAATAGTAGTGAAATCCCAACCCAACTCACCAACAAAATATTTATCAGCGTAATTAATTGCTTGAAAAGCTTCTTCTTTAGTTTTTCCTGCTTTTCTTAGTGAAATATATGCAACTTTTCTCTCATCACCATAAGTACCTCCATAATTATTATGACTTTGGAATTGGGTTGCTTTGTAGTGCTCTGTTCCCATCCTCGTCGAAGGTCCCTCTAAAGAAATAGCTGGAGCGTTACTACTGCTATATCCAGGCATATCTTTTACAGAAGCATTTTGAATAATATGGTGGGATTCTTTTCCTTCCTCGCCCCGTAATTCTTTATATTTTCCTGTATTACAATCATTATGTACCAGCACCCCACACTCGCCCACAAAGTAAGTATGGAAATCCTCAACCTCAAAGTTATAAACCTTGATAGGTGATTCGAGAATTTCGTGCTGAACCCATTCAACTGTTACAAGTTCACCATTTGAAAGTACAAGTACATCGCCTGCACGAAGTGAACGTGCTAAAGTCCAACCAAGTTTATCAACATAGAACGGGTGACTAGGCGTAGCAGAAATAGTTTCGCCGTTTACTACGATAAAGCCATATCTATTATAGGGATAATTTAGAACAGTAATCTACAATATACTGCTCTAAATTCTTAATGAAGCGTGATTAAGAAAAGATTATCTTTATAATGCCATACATTTTTGCCATTTGTCATCCCCCATTAATCTATCTATAACGTGGCTTAATTCCCAAACTGCGCAGACCTCCAAATTCTTACATTCTTCATAAGTAGATGGAACAATATCACCGTTTGCATAGTAAATGGAATACTCACCAGATATACAATCTCTTATATATGTCGGTGGAGAAGTTACCTCACTTTCAGTCACATATGGTCTTTTTTCAACATACTTCATTAGGGAAACAGAACTATTATAAACCCCCACAATAAAGGCATAATCTTCAGTTTTCGGCAAATCCTTTTCATTCTTACCAATATGCCTATAAAATGCAACATCAGCATATTTGAAAATTCTTCCGAATCCATACTCACCATTTGGAAGCTTAAAAGCTCCGACATTCCCAACTATTCTCCTCATATCAACTCACCAAATTCATCTGTAGCAGATTTCATGTATCGATTCTTTTTCTTGTTATTAGGGCTAATACCATTAATTGCGTTGCCTGATGTTCCTCTTTGAGATTTAGCACCACCATTAGAGTCTATCAACTGCTGCTCTCGACCACGGATAGCATCTTTATTGGTACTTGATTTATCAAGTGCCGCTGGTCCAAATCCTTTGTCATTCATATGATGCTTCTTATCTCGCCTTGAAACATTTTCTTTAGGTGTCCCATAGCCACTTGTTCTGCCAGAGTATACTTCTCCAGTTTCAGGATTTGTTTTAGTGTATGTTTGATATGTCTTTTCATTTTTACAACCTTGATTATGAACCCAAACTCCACTTTCACCAATAAAATAAGTATGGAAGTCTTGAACCTCAAGATTATAAACATTTACAGACTTTTCAAGTATCTCGTGCTGAACCCATTCAACAGTTACAAATTCACCATTAGAAAGTACAAGCACATCGCCGGCTCTGAGGTTTGCTGCTTGTGTCCAACCATGTTGATATACATAGAATGGATGAGTCGGCGTACTAGCAAATTCTTCACCATTAACACCTATATGAGTTAATTTTGTTGTTTGATTAATATAGGTCTTAGTAACAGTTTTGGTTTCTACCTCCCCTGTCACTTCATCCTTGGAAAGAACCCTATCCCCAACCTGAATTTCTTCAATAGGCTTTTGTCCGTCCTCAGTAGTTACAAGCGTACCCGCAACAAAGCAATACGAAGTGCCAAAGTCCTTTGCAGAACCCCACATTGACGTTCCTGTCATTGCAACTTTAAATAAGTCGCCCTTTATCTCTTCCCATGTGAAACTTGCGTCTCCACTTATGTATTTATCAGCCGTTTTTCCCAATTCATATGAGCCGATCATAAGATTTCCTGCTGATCCTGTTTTATGGAATGCAGTTACAAGTTTACATGACTTTCCTGTTTTCGCAAACACGCCTAATGCGTCGCCCGCTCCTGGCAATGCTGACACAAGGCTGCAAGCTGCGTTGTAATAATCTCCCTCTTGGGCATACCAAGCAGCGTTGATTCCATCAAATACAAATCCAATACCCGGAAGCATTCCAAGCAGATCAAGAATATCATGTCCCGTAATTCCGTCAAGCCAGTTAAGAAACGGACTTAGTCCGAACGGGTCGTTCAGGCTTATCGGATTGCCGTTGACATATGCGTACCTGTTCAAAGTCGGGGTGTCGGTGATCGAACCCGTCATAACGTCCTGATTGATAAAACGCTTGATCTCGGGGTTGTAATACCTCGCCCTCATGTAGTACAGACCGTTGCTGTCAGTGGCTACTCCCAATTCGCCGTTATACAGGAACATTATACCACATTTGTTCTCAGAAAGCAACTCACCATAAGGTCCGTAATCAAAAGTTTCAACGATTTCTCCGTCGATATTTGTCACTGCCTCGGTGCTTCCGATATTGTTGAAGTGGTAAATCAAATATTCATTGCCGTTTTCCTGTGCGATCAGACCAATTCCGTAAATATAATAAGTTGTATCGCCCTCCTTTTCCGCCGTAAGAATACGTGTAAGCGAACTGCTGTTGCTGTCAACAACATACTCGGTCTTTGCTCCATTTTCCGTCTGAGAAATACGGTTGTTTTCAGCGTCGTATTCGTAGGAAATTCCACCCGCCGAAACAAGTCTGTTGCGGCAGTCGTACTCAAACTCAGCCATTTTGCCGTTAAGCGGACCGTAGATCATGTTTCCGTCCGCATCGTATTTTACTTCTTCGCCGTTGTACTCGATAAGCTGATTGTTCTCGTTGTACTTCATTTCCGAGCTTGTCAGTCCGTCCATTGTCGTGCCGTCGGAAGATGAGATCTCCGTTACATTGCCCGATTCATCATAGGAGTAAACCTTTTGATTTATGACATTTTCGCCGTTTTTATCGACAATGGTCACAAGTCTGCCGTTAGCGTCGTAGGTGCGTTCCTCCACGCTTCCGTCGGCTCTGGAGGTCTTTGTCAGCCTGCCGTTGCCGTCATACTCAAAGGAAGTAACCTTGCCGTCCCAGTCTGTAACGGTCTTGACATTACCCGTCTTGTAATAGGTGTAGCGAACTACCCTGCCTCCCGGATAAGTTAGCGCCACAAGATTACCCAACTGATCATAGGAGTACTCTATCGTGTTTCCTCTGAAATCGGTATACTTTGTCATACGGTTCATATTGTCATACTCACGTGTTATAGTGCCATTCTCATCGGTAACTGTAAGCACGTTTCCGTTACCGTCATAGGTATAGGACACTGTACCAAGCTCGTCAGTAAAGCTCTTTATCCAGCCGTTTTTGTAATACTCATATGTGGTCTCCTGACCTCTTGCATTCTTCTGTGAAGCAAGCTGTCCCACGTCGTCATAAGTATAAGTTTTCGTTCCGCCGATAGGATTGATCGTTTCGGTGAGTCTGCCCATATTGTCATATGTGTACTCTGTCCTTCCACCGTTGGGGTCTATCTGTGCGGAAACATTTCCAAGTCGGTCATATTCGTACTTTGCAGTACCGCTCTCTGCATCGGTAGAATTAATTATTCTTCCGAGATTGTCGTATACATTTTCTGTTTTTCCTTCCCTTGTCGTATTGAGATTTTCAATAGTCTTTACAAGGTTTCCTACGCTGTCATAGGTGTACTGAGTATCTACGCCCATAGCGTCGGTTGACAAAATAAGGCTGTTGATCTCGTCATATTGATTGGTTACAACGTTACCCTCTGCGTCGGTAAGTTTAACTATATTACCGTTCTCGTCATACTCTGTGAATGTAGCGTAACCTTCCTGGTTGGTGTACTTGGTCACTCTGCCCATTGCGTCATACTCGTAGAAAACAGAAATATCCTCGCCGTTTTCGTCCTCTGCAACAAAAGTCGTCTTAGTGACCATACCCTCCTTATTATAGCCAATTTTTACAACCTGACCATTAGGGAGAGTTTTCTGAGTGCAAAGTCCGTTGAAATCATATTCATCGTAAGTAGTGACGTTTCCGTTAGCGTCTGTGGAATTAAGCATTCTTCCGTACTTGTCATAAGTATACGAAACAGTATTACCCTCCGCGTCAGTTGTGCTGAGGAGATTATTTGCGGCGTCATATTCTGAGGTAGAATAATTGCCCTGCTCATCGGTCGTCTTTACAAGTCTCCACTGCTTATCGTATGTATAGCTCTCGCTTGTGCCGTCCGCAAAGGTCGTTTTCTTAATCTTTCCGTTGGGATAGTACTCATAGCTTTCGGTATACTCATTTTCACCGTCAACAACAGTTTTGGAAATCATTCTGTTGGCTGCGTCATAAGCAAACTTAGTTACCTCGCCGTTTTCGTTCGTCTTGGATATAACATTTCCGACTGCGTCACAAGTGTTAACTACTACTGTTCCATCGGTATTAGTTTGACGGATTAACCTGCCCTCGTTATCATAATCGTATGTAACTGTACCCTTAGCGTTTGTAGTGCTGATAAGCCAATTGTTGGAATTATAGGTATAGCACGTTGTATTACCTCTTGAATCAGTAACAGAAGTCTTATTACCCATTGAATCATAGGTGTAGCTTTCAGTACCGTCCTCATTGGTAATGCTTATAACTCTATTGAGCAGATCGTAGTTATATACAGTCTGATGACCCTCTCTGTCTGTTTGTGAACGCAGATTACCGTACTCGTCATAGGTATTTTCCGAAAGATTATTTTCATAATCGCTCACGGACGTTATTTTGCCGTTGGTATAACTGTAAGTCCTGACGCCAAGTCCTTCGATAGCCTCGGTAAGTATCTGTCCGTTCTTATTGTAGGTATAGCTCTTTCTTGCGCTTGTATATTCTGTCTGCGTTTCAAGCAGATTCTTTACATTATATGTATAAGAATTTGTCTCCCCGTTCGGACCTGTTACCGTAAGAATATTGCCGTTGCCGTCATATGTCATAACAGTAACATAGCCGCTTGGATCCTTAACCTTTATAAGATTATTGTCATCATCATAGGTGTAAACGGTAGTTTTTCCGTCGGCTGTAGTCTCGTCAAGAAGATTTCCCTTCAGGTCGTAAGAATACTTTACCGTATTGTTATTCTGATCTGTTACGGAAAGAAGATGACCCATACCGTCGGAAACATATTTTACAGTATTTCCATTTCTGTCAATACCGTCAACTATAAATTCGTTATTCTCACTTTCGGAATAACTGAAGTATGACAAAGGAGTATCGGGATCGGCGTCGTCCTGAGTAAGAACTCTTCCTTCTTCGTCATAAGTATTAGTCACATACGGTGAATTTCCATCAAGAGCAGATGTAACAAGTCTGTTATTCGCATCATATGTATAAACGACAGTTTCTCCCAACGGATTTGTAACCGACTTGATAAGGTCGTTTTCATAGGTAATAGACGTAATTCTTCCGTTTCCGTCGCCTACCGATGTAAGAAGTCCCGAATCGTTATAATTCAGAACAAGCTTCGCTCCCGAAACGTCCTCGGTAATAACCGTAGTATTGCCGATATGCTCCAGAGTTACCGTCTTTTCATTAGGCTGAATGATCTGAATGAGCTTTCCGTCGCTGTCAAACACATATTTCTGACCGTCGGGAATTTCAAGAGTGTAGATATTATTCTCATCTCTGCTCATAAAATATTCGGACATACCGCTGCTTATGCAGACATAATTCTTAACGCCCGTATCGTTAGGCTTGTGAAGAACTAATCTTCCGTCGATAATTTCTCCGTTTACGTTTCTGGTAGCGGAACGCTCATCAACAAAGCTTGAATATGCTGTAGGATTCCAATGTACGTTTATTACTGTGCTCTTTACGTCAAGATACGCCTCAAAGTCATGCGACCAGCCATAACCGAGCTGTCCCTTTTCGGAAGCGTTCAGTGAATTATAGTTGAGATTAAGAGTTAGCGGAGATTCTCCCGTAACCGACATTGCAGGAACCTGATCCGTATACGCTCCTGTTGTCATATCAACAGGATCTGCCCATGAGTTGTCTACAATTTTCTGCTTTACATTAAATTTGGTGATATGACTGGCAATAGGTTCAACGACAACCTTAACATTAGTATCACCTGTGAGCTGTTCAACAACAGAGTTAATGAGCTTATAGTAAACCTGATCAGGATCGCCTGTCGCACTGAATGTCTGACAATATGTTCCGTAAATCACGTCGCCAGGTTTAAAAACTTTTACTCTGACGTGTTGACCGCCTGAAATAACGGGAATATATTCACACTCATCTGCACTTTGAATTTCATAGCTTGCCGATTCATCTTCCTGTACTTCAACCGAACCGTCTGGGTGAGTTATCGTAATATATTGCTTATATCCGGGGTTGATATACGGGCCGAAGTCTGTTGTAAGATTGTAGAAAGTATCCGAGCCCTCGTTTGCAACGGCAAGCTGTACATAGTACTTTTCACCGATATATGCGCAGGATTCCGGCATGACATGGATAACTATTCCGTCGCCTGCTCCGACAGTAAAAGGAGTAGACGTTTTAAAGCTTGCCGAAACAGGAGCTCCGAAAGGCATAAGGGTGCCCTTAAAATCAGCCGAAAGATCATATTCGCCCTTTCTGTCACCCCTTACAGACCAACCTACCGTTTTCTGCTGCTGTCCTGCAATAGAATCCATACTTTGCGTAAGCGACTGTTTATTCGTTGCTAGAGAGAGTCCATAAGGCAGATTAAGCGTAGCCGATGAATCTTCTATCACAAACTGTTTGTCAGCATTATTCAGTACACCGAGATTTACAGCATACATATCTTTCATAAAAGAAATACTCTGTCTTACGTAAACATATGCAAGAATAGGCCGTTCTTCTTCAGGAATGTCCTCACTTACAACAGGTGAAAATGATATGTTTCCTCCAGAGCCTGTGCCATAAGTGCCTCCGCCACACCATGTGCCGCCGTTTTCTCCTGTTCCATTGCCAGAGATATGGCCCCCATTACCTGTATAGATGTATTCAATAATTGTCGGTATAGGCTCCTGAGCAAATGTAAGCTTCACCGTAAATTTAACGGTATGATAATTCGACGGATCATAAAAATCAATTCCCGCCTCTGCCATTTCTTCAAGAGACATCCTGTGTACTTCTAAATCTCCTGTGACAAGCTCACCACTCTGAAGAGCAAGTCTGACCGTTCCGTTATCGCCCTCGTTGTTGATCGCAATTTCCTTTTCCTCGGGCAGATATCCGTCCTTATATGCAGCAATCTTATTATCTCCGATCTTAGCGCACAGTTTTAATGTTCCGTCATAGCCTGTACGCATTGTATGGATACCCTCGCTGTCGCCTGAGTAAACATAAATATACGAGTAGCTCAACGGATTATTTCCACTATCGGTTACTTCGACGTTAACAAAACCATATTCAGAGGGCTCATATACAATAACCTTTATCTGTGATGTTGACGAATTCTTTGTAGCATCCTCAACCGTAAGCGTTACAGTGTACTCCCCTGCTTCATCATAAATATATGAATTTCTTACTCCGAATATGGTATTTCCATCGCCCATATCCCAAACAAATCTTTTTATTCTCACGTTATCTGTACAGGCACTACCGTCAAAAGCAATTTCTTCTCCTGCAATTCCGTAAATTTCTTTAGGCATATCGATTTGAGGAGTAATTGTATCAACATCATATGCGTAACCACTTATCTCGTTGCTTGCACTGACATTTCCTGTCTTGTCATATGCTTCTACCTTATATGTATGGTTCTTATATGGTTCAACATTTTCGTCAATATATGAAAGATCAGTCGTTTCCGTAATTAGCTTATACTCCTCATTTTTTGATGACTTTCGGTATAGTCTATAATGATCAAGATCATCAGCTTTTGAAGCACTCCATTCAAGCCTGATTCGGAAATTGTCCTGCAAAAGTTCTAGAACTGGAGCATCGGGAGCAGTAGCATCAAGAAGAAATTCAGAGGTATAGGTTTCACTGATATTTCCCATCAAATCAGCACAATATGCTCTGAACTCGTACTTTCCGTCCGCTAATCCATCTGTATCCCAATTAAATTCTGTCATCTCGTAATTAGAGCTGAGGGCGTATGTACCTATTTCATACCAAACGCTATCTGAAGAATCTTTCGCCTTATATTCAATTGTCACTGACGCAAGGGCATAGTTATCCCATGTTACAGCTTTAAGCTTTGGGTTAGCAGAAACAGAAGAACCTGATTTTATACTGAATCCTAAAAACTTAGGCTTAATATTATCGTCTGTAATTTGTGCTATTGTTTCATTTGAATACTCGCTCTTGTTCCCCGCTATATCAACAGCTACAATCTTATATGAGTATACTATTCCGAGCTTTGCAGAGGTATCATAATAATCTTTAGTGGAGCATTCTGCAATCTTTGAATATGAGCCTAGGTTTTCCTCACTTCTGTATATCACAAACTTCTCCGTATCTTCACTTGTTACAGTCCAGATAAGGTGAATATTGCCCTCTCCTGTCTGAGCAGTAAGATCAGAAACAGTTACGGGAGCAGTTCTGTCGACAATATACTCATTTACAACAGCGTTACTTTCATTGCCTGAGGAGTCTACAGCTATAGCCTGAATGTATATTTTGCCCTCATTCATAGACGATACGTCAAAGGAATGCTTAAATGTATTTTCAGCTTTCTCAGAGTCCGCAGTAATCTCTGCAATATCATACCAAACTTTATCATCACCGCTGTCATAGGAATACCTAAGCTTTACAGATGATACAGCCGCATTATCCGCAGCGAAAATGCTTATATCGATCTTTGAATTAAATGCCTTTGATTCGGGATAAAAAGCGGTAATGGCAGGACTGATCGTATCCGATTTTGTTGACAGAGTGATCTCATCGGATTCTTCTCCTCTGTTGCCTATATCGTCATATCCCACTACCCTGAAAGTGTACTCTTTATCGGGCATAAGCTTCTGAACGTGAAGTCCCGTTGCGTCCTTTGTTGTTCCGACCTCAGTGAAAGTGCCATCCTCATTTTTCTGCTCAACAGCAAAATATCCGAAATCGGTATCCGTTATATCATTCCACCTGAGAGTAATATGAGTTGATGCCGTAGTGCAGTTATCCTTGTCAAGTATTATTTTTGAAATACCTGTATTATCTATAGTAAAGATCTTTTCAAATGACTTAGATTCATTTCCATTAGAATCCACCGCAATGGCTCTAAGCTTATATGACCCATCGATAAGATCTATTGTATTCCATTCAAACACAGCAGAGCCATCTTTGCATGAACTTTTTCCTATCAAAGACCACTCTTCGTCCAACAAAGTCATATATTCAAGACTTACTGTGTCAACAGAAAGATTGTCATCTGCGGCTACAGTGATTTTTGCAGTTTTGTTAAGTCTGTTCTTTTCGGCAATTATACTCTTTACCTCGGGCAATACCTTATCCTCTGTCGCTGTGGCAGAAGCAACATTACTTGTATTTCCCTCAATATCAAAAGAATTTACACCACTTATCTTATATGAATAGCTATTTCCTGCAACTACGTTTTTATCTGTATATCTGACAGTTGCACTATTTCCAATCTCAACGATTGGTTCAAACTCTTCGTCTTCGGAATCCTGTCTGTATATAATGTATTTTTGGCAATCAGCACTTACAGACTTATTCCAAGTGAGCATAATTACACCATTATCAGTTTCTGCTTTAAGATTCTGGGGAGGTTTAGGTCCCGAAGAAGTTACAGTATACATGACCTCTACGCAATCTGAATTATCGTCATCATCAAAAAGCGTTACACGAATATCATAGTTTCCATCCAGACCTTCTGTATTCCACGAGCATTTTGCGCAAAGCTTGTTCGCCGAATAATTCTGAGCTCCGATGAGCTCTTTTGAGATAGGCATATATTCATCTTTTCCGCTTTTACTGAACTCAAATCTGACCTTATTGCCTCCATCTGAACTGATCTTATCGAAAAAAGCGACAATAGTCTGACTTTTTCCGCCGAGACTGCTTAAATCACCAGGAGTTATAGATGTAATTTTAGGCATCACAACATAACCTGTGATATTTTCGCTGAAATCAGAAAGATTTCCTGCCTTATCATAGGCTTTTATCATATATGAATATTCTTCATTTTCATTCAAACTACTATGCTTAAATTCGCATTCCTCAGTTCTTGCAATTTCCTCATTATTGCAGTATATGATATAGCCCTCAGTGCCAACATTATCCTTTGAGGCGCTCCACGACAACGTAAGTGATGAACCAGTAACTGATTTGATTTTTACGTTATGGGGAGTTTCCGGACTGTCTGTATCCGCCAAAGTTTTAGGATTTATCTTATCAGAGGCCACAGAATAATTTCGAGACTCATCAAAAGCGTATACCTGATATGTATATGCGGTGTTCGGCTCAAGCAATCCGTCAATGAATTCTGTTCTTCCTGTAGTTACAATCTTTTCACCGTTTCGGTAAACCTCATAACCTGTTACCCTCACATTATCAGAGGACTGCTCCCATACTATGTGGATAGAGGTTGCAGATATTTCCGAAACAGTCAGACCTGTAACCTTTGTGGGCGGCTCAATATCATCATAATCTTCTATTAGCTCGTTGCAGAGATCTTTAAGAGAAACTGTAGTATTGTTTTGATTTTTTGCTACATAGAAAGAGCCTGGCTTTGTAATGATCAACTTATTAAACTTAGAACCGTTACTGTACATCGTCACAGTCTGAACGTATATTCTGCCATTTGAAGCAATTTTTCCACTTAAAATTGTAGTGTGTGTTTCTGAGCAGACAAAAACAGTATTTTTATTCTGTATGAAATCGCCTTTAATTTCAAGCGTCCCTGCTGTAAGATCACCACTCGTGCTATAATATGTATTGAAAATAAAATTCTTTCCTACAAGGACGTAATCCTTTGCATTTGTCATTATTAAGCATCCGTAATCTCCTAAAGTCAGGTTATTCTTGCATTCAATTGCTCCACCCTCAACAAAAAGCTTGGAATTTATTGAAAGGCTCTTAACATTCAGCTTGTATCCTTTTAAGTGCAGATTGGAGCAGGTTAGGTTTCCTATGGTTAAATCCTGTGTCAAATATATGTCGCTGTTATTATTGCCATTATTGATACATATATTTCCACCGAATGAACCGTTTTCAAGCTGAGAGAGCTTAGTAATATACAAATATCCGCTTTCACAGACAGAATTATTTACATCATTCACGTTCCCATAGGCAAAAACCGAAGAATTCAAAGACACACCATTAGTGTTATTCACCTTAAGATTAAAAAATCTAGAATCACTAGGCGAAACGAATAAAATATTTTGTTTTATTTTGCCGTTAAATTCAACAGTGTGACTTCCGCTTGCAGAAAAGTTATCATAATCCTTATACCTCTGCTGTGTAAAGTTTCCGCCCACAGTCAATGTTCCCGCACTCAGTTTTCCATCATGCGATTTAGTTGAGCCCATAACAAAGTCACCCGATACCTCTACAACATCAGATTCATTTGTCATATTAAGTATTCCCGTACTGTAATCGTAGCTCTCCTTTCCGTCTTCCGTGGCTTTCTTTGTCTGTATACGATAATTTCCGTTTACAACGAGCTTTCCGCTGTTTATCTTTACTTCTCCACCGGCTTGGATGAAATCTCCATTGATCGTTAAAGTATGTCCATTGAGATCTAGTTCGCCCATAGCAAGAATGTAATCTCCGTCGACAACTTTATCCGCCGACAATGTTTCTCCTACCGTGCCTCCATTAGCAAATATCACTTTACAGCCGCTTTCATTTACTAATTCTGCATAGTTAAAAGAGTTCTTGACCTCTATTCCGTCTTCACTGGTATTATTAAATATTATTTTACCAAAGCTTGCGTAAGTATTTGTTACATTTATTATTTGTTTTTGTTCTCCATTGAAAATCGTTTTATGTGCTGCTGTTGCTCTGAAGTCACCTCCATTTACATTGCAATTTCCTCCTATTATGAGTGTTCCATTACTAAAATCACAACAACTGTATCTTAAGTTTGAAAAAGTAAATGTTCCTTCTACATTCAATATGTCTTTTTCATTTTGCATGTATATCTCTGAATAATAATTAGCATAAAAATCACCTTTACAATTCAGTCTGCCATTTCTCACATGCAAATAACTATTAACATTTACGTTTTTACCTACATTAAAAGTTTTTCCGTTCAAATTTAATGTTGCATCGATCAACAGTTCTCCAGAAATATCAATATCACTATTAAGTGTATATCCCTCTATTATTCTGATACTTCCTGCATATGTATCAATAACTTTGGCAGAACCTGTAAGACCTACATATCCTGTAACTGCACAGTTTGTTCCATTTAATTCTCCAGTTACCGCTGCTGTCGCATTTTTTAATGTTATCTCACTGCCGTCTTCAAATGTCAAATTTGCAAAATGAGATTCACCACTACGTGATGAATCAAAGCTTATTGCATGATTCTTTTCACTTGTGAATATCACTTTGTGACTTCCGCTTGCAACAAAATTATTACGTGCATTATAACTCAGCTGTGTAAAGTTTCCGCCCACAGTCAATGTTCCCGCACTCAGTTTTCCATCATGCGATTTAGTTGAGCCCATAACAAAGTCACCCGATACCTCTACAACATCAGATTCATTTGTCATATTAAGTATTCCCGTACTGTAATCGTAGCTCTCCTTTCCGTCTTCCGTGGCTTTCTTTGTCTGTATACGATAATTTCCGTTTACAACGAGCTTTCCGCTGTTTATCTTTACTTCTCCACCGGCTTGGATGAAATCTCCATTGATCGTTAAAGTATGTCCATTGAGATCTAGTTCGCCAACTGATAGACAATAATTATCCAATTCCATATCTCCGGATAACACAGTACCCACCGCACCACCAAATGAATAATGTATCTGACTAAGATCACCAATCATACTGTTCGCAGAAATAGGATAATCTGATAGTATTCCCCCTTCACTTGTATTGCTTACTTCAAGAATATTAAAACTACAGTTTTTTTCGTTAATATACACTTCCTGACTGTCAAGTCCGTTAAGAACTACTTTTTGCTCTCGGGAAGGATTAAATCCTGTTGTTATATTAACATTACCTCTAAGCTCAATAATTCCGGCAGTTGCATCATCTCCAGAAAAGCTGCCGCCGTTAAAATTGAAATTTCCTTCAACAACTAAATGATCATTTGCATTGCGCATATACATATAACGAGAATAATACGTACCAGTCATTGTAAAATCGTTACATATTAATTCACCCTTATTGAAATTCAAACAACCTCTATTTTGAATAACAACGTTGCCATGTACTATAAGTGTATTTTCATTAAGGTTTAATGTTCCATAATTAATATACAAATCTTTAACTTCTGTTTGTGCAGTCAAAGTCGTATCAGAATTTATAGTCATATCCTCATAAACTATCTCATCTTCTGATGGCTCATCAATCTCTTCTGTGTTTTCATCGTTCTGAGCAACAACATCATTTTCTGAAACATTATCCGCATTACTTTCTGTTACTATTTCAGATTTAGACGAATAGTCAGCTTGAACAGCAAAAGAATATCCGCACTGACCCACAATCTGAAAAGCAAGAGCCAATGCAATGACCTGGCTTATTGCCCGTTTAACAAATTTCTTCATATTCATTTCACTCCTAATTTACTTCTCTTCACCGTCAATTACAGTAACAATTTGAGTTATATTACCGTTAGCGTCATACATATATTCCACATAATTTTCTTCATCATAGGTCACTTTAATAAGACGATTAAGTCTATCATACTCATATTGCGGTTCATTAAACTTGTCTGAACCTGACAAACTGCTGTCATCGCCCGAACTTGAACCTGACAACTCTAAGCTTGATGAATTTCCTGAGCTTGAGTCAGACGAACTCGTATCGTATCCGGAGGAATCTCCTTGTGAAGTTGAATTATCATCCAAATCGGAATTTACCGAAGAATCCTCAGAATCAACAGAACTGCTGTCTGTCTTGGACGAATCAGTTTTTGAGTCCTTCAGACTGGTATCGTCAGATGTTGACTCGGAATCTGAATCCTTAATGTAAACAAAACCAAGATATGAAATATCCTCTGTTCCGCCAGTAATTTCAAAAGAGTCGGAAACGATCTCAATATTTTTTGCAAATATTCTTCCATGAAGAGTTCCCGTACTAACGTTTAATGTAACCTTGCCATTAGGAGCATAAATTATTGTCTGAACATCCATTTCATTTTTTACATTTAACGTTATATTACCGCTTTCAGATGCAATCACCGAAAATGCATTTTTCCTGTTCTTCAGAGTATCCGCTGATATTACAATATCTTCATCAGCAAGAATATATCTGCCAATGAGGAGTTCACCCGGTTTTCCGTTCATTTCTCCGAGCACGAAATCATTGTCCTGATTTTCCAGTCCGCTTAAAAAGTTTTCTGCGTCGCCTATACACGAAACAAGCTCTTTTGGAAAATCGGAATACTCAAAATCGCTTATTCTTCCGATTTCTTCTGTTCCGTTAGGCTGTTTGTTCAAGCTGTTGATATTAGGAGATATATTATATGCATATGTATTTACATAAAATCCGACAGCGGAGCTGTTTCTATACTCGTCAACACCCTCAGGAGAAAACATAAATCCACGGAAAACATCTATGTTGGCATTAGCCATTATAATAGAATTTTTATTAATTACAAATGTTCCTTGTAACAACTTAAAATTACAGTTTATTATCGACATCGGATATGTAGAATAAAATACAGGAAGGTCCCCATATCTTGTGGTATTATTGTCATTCATATCTTCAAACATAACACCATTTATAGCTGCCATCAACGTATTTTCAACATTAAACCTAGAAGCTATTTTGTCTGCTCCCGCACCTCTCATCAGTATCATCTGTGTAGTCACCAGTCTGCTGCTTGTAAGATTAACATCTTTAGCTGTATATACTACTATCGGTCCATATTCGTCTATTACAGTCAAATTATCAGCATTAAACCCAACATCACCTGTACCTAACAGAATCTGACCGCCCATTGTGTATACACATTCAAGGGCGGGAAAATCTCCTGCGAGATTCATATCAGAATTTCCAGTTCGGTAAATATATTTAAGTTTAGGAAAATTTCCCATAAGCTGCACTCCGCCCCAGTTATCAAGCTTAATTTCTTCAAGATTTTCATAATCCCCGTTAAGCGTAATATGACCGCCCTCTATCACCAGTTTTCTTTCCTTTTCAGCTTCTTCAGGATTTATCGATCCATTAGCCTGAATCTTCACAAAGTCTGACGAACACGCAGAAAAAACAGGATTGTCCTGTTTCAACATACTTATATATTCCTTTAATCTCTCTTCCGAAAAGTTATCGCTTATAACTGAACCTGGCAGTTGCTCATAGTCCTGCCATGAATTACTTACTACCTGTTCTTGAACGGGAATGAAATTACTGTTATTGCCAAGTTCAAGAACAGAGTCTGTTTCAAATTCTGAATTTTGGAACAGTATAGGGAAGATTTCCTCCCATTTTGCCTTATTTTCGTATACCTTGGTAAAGAATCCTGCGCCAAAAGCTCCAACTTTACCTGTTTTATCTTTTGTAGTTTCAGAAATAGGCGCATTATCCGCAGATACGTTTATATTTAAAGAATCTCCTGAAATTACTGCACCATCTAACGTTAAAAAATTATCAGTAAAACTCTTCGATTCATTTTTATCTGCTTCGATACTCTGTGCAATTGTATAAACATTGTTCCAAACATTTGGAACAGTAATTTTCTCCGAATTATCATATTTACTGCCAAAGTAAACATCATCCGAATTGCTAATTATAGTCTTATTCGCTGCGACATAGCCTGAAACGGTAATTTTATCGTCATTCAATGAAACGTTTCCATTAGAGCGAACGTCTCCGTCAATAGATAAACTGCCGCCTTGGGCATTTATATGGCCGTTATCATCCGCTGCAAGCAAGGTATGCTCCCACGGATTATCATTTAACCTCCGAACATCATAAATAGCCGCAGTAACTACTGTAACAGCAGTTACTGCGGCTATCGATACGGCAATTACTCCAATACGCAATTTCTTGTTTGCTTTCATACATTTTCCTCACTTTTACTTCAAATATATATTTTTTAATTAACCTTCTTATACCTTATATTTTTGATTTTTCCCAACAGAAGCATTAATGCTTCTGTATATATAATAATAGGAATAACTTCACTTTCTATCTTAGCGACACAAGTGAAAATTATCCATATAATGATCTCAACCAATAAAATGAGCAGTGATTTTCTTCTGTACATCTTGCATTCTAACTCGTCCAAAGGCTTATTTTCTCCTGCAACTGGAGAAAAAACAAAGCAAACACAACTTCCAATAACGAGCATTATCACACAACAGCTTGTCGAAAGAATTTGGAATTTTAACAGACACATCCAAATTATCATAATCAGCGATGATACTATGTAACATTTTTCTGATGAACTTGAATGATGACCGCCTGCATAACTTCTCAACGGAATATACGCCGCCAAAAGAATAATGCTTTCCAAAGCTTTTCCGAAAATCACACCAATCAGTATCGACGTGATAAAATTGAGCGTCAATATCATACCATTTTGAAAACCGTATCTATACAATTCCCTTTTATCGGACGAAATAACGTTTTCATTTTCAAGCTGTTGAGTGAGATACTCTGCAAGCTTAGCAAACATTAAAATTTGCGAAGGCTCTTTGCATCAGCAGGAAGTTTTGGCTGATTAGCTATCCAAAAACAAGCACTGTTAACGTTAACAGCTGTGATTGTCAATGCCAATGCAGCAAACATACCGCCATACTTCTTGAAAAACTTGAGCATAAAAGACTTCATAATAACACTCCCTTTTAAAACTATTGTGATATTCACATTATTAACATAGCATAAAAATGTCGATATAAGTCAAACTATGGTACGAACCATAGTATTTTTGGGTACAAAAAAGCAGCGCCGATTTTGGCACTGCTAAAGTTCACTTTTCTTTTTGTTTTATATTATATAAAATAGCTTTTGCAATATACTTATTATCAATAATATCATTCTGAAGTTTCCCGTTATACTTTTCCAATGAAGTCTGAACACTTATTAATCCGTATCCATGTTCTCCGGGATTATCATATGTATTATTCATACCGGAAAATGTATTCTCGATTTTAATAACTATCATTCCTATGGAATAATTAATATCTATCTCAAGTATCTTTTTCTCAGCTTGTTTTAATGCGTTTAACGCATTGTCAAGCAGGTTTCCAAGAATTACTGTTAAATCAAATGAATCGACCTGCAACTCTTCAGGTAAAACAACGTTACAAGAAAAGTCCACTCCATATTCCTGAGCTATCGCCAATTTATAATTCAGTAAACAATCAAAATCAACATTCCCCGTGCTTACAAACTCTTTTTCCGCTGTGATTTTTTCGCTCATTTCGTCGATGTAATTTACAGCTTTTTGACAATTGTCGTTTACTAAATCATATTTCAATTTCAGCAAATGGTTTTTCATATCATGCTTCAATAAGCGTATCTGCTTTTGTGATTCATTCATTATAATCAGCTGATTCTGATATGCTTTATTTGACGATGCAATTTCATTAAACATAATCTGAAACTGCATATTCTCTATGTATCTATCGTATAAATAAAAATTCAAGAAATTTATAACAAGCAGTATCAACGAAATAATAAAACATCTGACATTGAATTCTGGTCCTGAGAGCTCTGCAATAACGATTGTACCAATAGAGATTATTATAAGAAAGATCACATACCCGGAATTAACGATAACCTTCTCTTTTCTGTTGAAATAATGTCTGAACAAAAAAACTAATCCAAGAAATGAAATACTTTGAGGCGTGTTTGATTTTAATAGCATTGATTCCGGGAATATGCAAAATAACATCCAATCCAAAATCATACCTACTGCGCAAACGCCAATTGTAAGAAATATATACGTTTGTATCGGTTTTCGGTATTGCAGCATTATCATAAACATAGGCAATATATTACTGATCAAATTCAGCATCATGCTATCCATAAAAAGGTACACGCCGCAGTTTATCAGATAGTAAACATAATACGTCAAGAGCTCCGCATATTTAGGCAGCTTGCTCTTACCCAAAACCGCAGTAAAAAGTATATATACCGCATACATATGTACCGCATTAGAAATTAAATACACTATTGGCTGCATTTACGCTCCTCCAATCTTATCAGATAAGACATCCATTACACTATTACGATATCCGTCGCTGATCTTTAGCTTTGTTCCGTTTGATAATACAACAGTTTCAAAATCGGTATCAACGATATGATTAATATTAACCGCCAAGCCACGTTTTACGACAACCATATCATTCTTCATTTCATTGGTTACAGCGTCACTAAATTTATGATAACATATTATAACACCGTTTGACGTAATTAGTTTCAGCTTTTTTCTTTCGCTTTGTATATAAATGATCTCGCTGATAGCTATTTTATGTTTCATATTTTCCAATGTATATGTAAAAAACATACTGCTATTGGCATAATATTTAATGAATTTAGAAATGCACGGATATAATCGTTCTTTCTTTACGGGTTTAACGATGAAATCAAAAGGCTGAACAGAAAACAACTCCATTGCGTATGAATCTTTAGCCGAGATAAAAATTATCTGAGTTCTTATATCTCCCATTCCCAATCTGATTTTTTTGCTAAGATTTACACCATTCATATTGGGAAATTCAATATCCAAAAAGATTAAATGATAGTTCACTGAAGATTGAACTCTATAATGTACCCTAGAAACTGAACACAAAATTG